>OIXA01000581.1_pt1 | contig 52251 bp, 53 predicted proteins | sample 1587721 | NCBI WGS metagenome assembly OIXA01 (sample SAMEA3888900, study PRJEB22519) | human gut metagenome | biome: human gut; feature: human-associated habitat; material: faeces | place: Denmark | collected 2013
AATATCTATTCATGCAACAACGCTTATGCTGATGTGTTCCAGAATGACTTTGGATGACACCGACAACTTATGGTCGTGATTTTGCGTATTGCCTCAAGTCGCATGGTGGGGTAAGGGGATTTAATGCGTCTTTGTGGCGATTTTTGCTGCGTTGCACCCTCTTTTGCCACAGTGTCGCTACCTTTTTGACCTCTGTGTCATCTTATGAGGGCGGTTGCGGATTTGAGGTTAAAGAGATTCTTTATCAAAATTTGGCTCATTTTTCTATTTTTTGTAACTTCGAAAGACGATTTTTTCGGTTTTTTATCGGTCAATACAAGGCACATAGTCTAACTTTATTTTACCCTTGTAGCTTTCTGCTGATATAATGATTTCTTTTTCCATTCTGTTCTTCGTTATTTGCCTGACTCAATTGTTGTCTTGATGTTCTTTATTTGCCTACTTACAGGGTCTGCTATACTTTTTAGTGTCGACCAGTGGACATGGACTGGATTTGCATCCCTACTTCCATAATGCTGATGCTTGCCACTCGCAGGACAGTAGGCGGTCAGTTCCCAATACCCACCAGCACTAACATGACCGGCAAACTGGTAGATGAAGGCTGTTTCTCCAGATTCAGGACAAACAAACTTGAACTCATCGAATTCCCAACAGCGTACGAGTTCTGCTACGGTCACATCCTTGTTATAAACACAAGCACCAAGACCACCAGCACTGAAATGTGTTATCTTCTGAGCGAACTCAGTTGGGTTGGCAAGTATCTCAAGTCTATGATTAAACACGTTTTCGATAGTCATCTCTTTCTTTGATTCAGCATTGTCTTGCCAAGAACCAAAGATGAACTCGCGGATAATGTTGCTATCATAACTGGTAATACCTACCATATCTGCTATGGAATTGTTGTAGTATGTATCGTACAACTCACGGATTTTCTTACACTTTTTTGAAATCTCCTGCACCTTGTCATTGAAGGTACGACCGTCTATTTCATTCTTAAGCTGGAGGCGCAACACATGTTTCTCGTTTTGCAGCAGTTGCAGTTGTTCGCTCGCTTTGTCACCACGTTTCTTGCATTCTTCCTTAAAAGCGGTGAGACGGTCAATGTTCGCCTTAATGAAGACCTCTTTGTACTGCACCTTCAAATCTTCCACATGTTTCTTCTGGAATTTCTCCTCACGGTCTAACTCCAGAATGTGTTCTTCTGTTGCCTTAATGTCTTCCGCAATACGCTTTGCTTCAGCAATGTAGTCTTTCTGTTCTTCCATTGATAACAAATGAATAAGATTGATTTTCAAAGTGCAAATTAATATAATTATAGGGAGAAAGGCGATTGTGACATACGTATAACAATGACTCTTGTCAGATTATGAGCTTATTTACAGGGTAATCTACATCATCTGCTCTCTTTTCGGAATTGAATGTGGTGCAATAGAGTTCACGGATGGCAGCGTTGATTCTCATGACGACACGATTGGATGGAAGTAGCGGGCAACATATTACACGTTTTTTCTTGTATGAATACTGCACTACGGAGAATGGCTCGCCGGAATTATCGTCATTGAGGAGTTGTCCCATGGAATAATTGTCACCCGTCAGAAAGTACTGCTGTCCATCATCGACAAGTGTGTTACGCAGTTCCGGTATCATATCGTTGATACGGTTAATGGTGTTGATGATTGCGGGTGCGCATCTGTCTACATCATTGAAATACACTCTACAAACGGTACTTGCACCGCTGATTTTGAACCGCATCAGAAAGTATCCATTCATGGATGGCACAGCCTGTCTGTTGATGAAGAAACTGATATGTCTTTGATGAAGATGCGATTCTACTTCTACCTCGAAATCCTGATGAAATTCAACCGACTTGATGATGGCTTCAAACTTCAGTTGCTTGATACGGATAAGATGACGCATCTTTTCCTCTTTGCGCTTTGCTTCCTCTCTTTGGCGGTCACGCTCATCGCGTATCTGTTTGCATTCGTCAACAAAGTCACTGAACTCGGTGTACCACAGTTCCATTGGAGGGTCGATATGCAGCGTCCGGCATTCGTCAAGTATCTCTACCTCAGTCGTCTTGTTCTCCCAGAAAGGATTGTCGTTTTCCAGAACCATCTTGCAAGCCTTGAGGTTGTAATACTTGATGCGGAACTTCTCAATCATCTTCTCATCGTCTTTCGCCCCTACCGACATCCAGTCTGAGCGGAACTGAAGCATAGCGGACTTCACACGTTCGCCAATCTTTGCCTGTTCCTTCTTGAGTTTGTCATCAGCCACCCATATGTGTTTCCACTTCGGGATGTCACGCTCCAGAGCAAGAATAAACTCAGATAACTGATGAAGGTCGCAAGAGGATATTTTGTTGAATGTCATCTGATATTCACTGTTGTAGGCTATGTTCATCTCCGAAAGATCATCAGGCAGTATTACCGACACGTTATAATATATTAGGCACACACACGAAGCCTCTTCCATGATCTTTATCGGTTGCGTAACCTTGCAACGAAGGACAGCGAGCAGTTCCTTGGCAGTATGTGAGTGTTCTTTCGTTTTGTCGGTAACAATGTCATTGAACAGACGCTGGACATTATCAGAAAATTCCTTAATCATATAGTGATTATTTGTAGGTTTTCAACGGCTTTTATGTTTTCTTTACGAGCAGTAAATCTTATTTGTGATTAGCGATGGAAACAATTGACTCAGTACTCGGTATCAAGAACAGGAGTATTCCCTATGGATAACTGAGTTCATGTGTGTTTCGTCAGCTTATATTTTCGATTACACAAACTCTTCCACTTTGTTTCATCCATTGCTCATGCTCCTTAAGTTCCTGCTCGGAGCGAAGCACCCAGCATAGAGGGGTGTGCATGGTTGCAGGGATTGTGGGCTGCGGTGCATAACCATCGGTGTAGATAAGTGCTCCGTCGTACTCTGAATGCTGCGCAACAAAATCGATAAACGGTTGGAACCAAGTACCACCACGGCCTGTCACCTTGATATTCTCAGAAGCTTTGACAAGAGTCTGCACCTCGCCAAGTTCTGTATCAAACTGCACCACATCAATCTGCTGTATGCCATATTGGAAGAATCGGTTGATGGTGGAGTAAAAATTCTGAAGGTCTGCCTTCGAGATACTCCCGCTGCAGTCAACACCGATAATCATGCTTGTGGTGAAGTCATAGCGGCTTCCCATAGCATCGAAACCAGAACGGCGGTTGGGACGCATACGGGTAAGCTTGCGCTTTTGCGAAAGTATGCTTGCACGGAAACCTGCCAGAATCTTGCGATAGTCAACACGAGCCTTGGTGCTTGCAACAATCTCTTCGACAAGTCCACCAGGCAAAGAGCCCCAGGACTTGACATCGCGGATGACTTCGTTGACTTGTGCTGCCATCAACTCATCTTGTTGCCAGTTCTTGGCCATGTCAGTATATTCTTTACCAAACCCTCCATCATTGCATTCGCCTTGGGGTTGAGAGTTTTCTTCGGAGTCATCCTCTTTTTGTCCTTGCCCGCCTAATTTCTGAAGAATCTTCTGTATGCAGCGGGCATAGAACTCATAGTGTCCGTTTGAGGGCAATTTGAAGTCTGACGGTTTATCTATTTCTATCTTCTGAAGGCGGTAGGAATCACCAATGACACAATTGCTTCCTAATGCTCTCGCTGTGATGCAACAGCCATCAGGCTGACGGTCATAAGGGTGTTTAAGCAAAATACGGATGACTTCAATGCGCAGACGTTCCTCAAGTTCCTTGTCTGTAATGTCTGCACACAAGTCGGGATTCACCTCAATGACACCTTTACCCACACGCACATGGCATTCCATTCCACTGTTTTCTGCAACACGATGGGTGCAGAAAACAGAGAAAAGTGCCTCTTCGCTGAGAAACCAGCGTTCAGTTATCTTGGATATTCGTTCTACCATTCGATGGATTGTTTGAAATGGGTTTAATGAAAAGGAGGGAATCAGAGTTTTTCGACAAACTCATTGAGCATATCATAAACCTCGGTGGCATTGACAACCATAAAGACTATTGCCTGCTCATAGGTGCCTTTCTCAAAGATGCTCGTGAAGTTGGCAAGTGCCTCCTTCTTCTTGTTCACACGGAGGAAGTCGATATACTGACCTAGGTTCTTGGCTGCAAGCGTCTTCTCACGCTCGTCAAGTTTAGCATTCTGAAGGAAACGGAATACAGACTCGTTGAGGATGGCAAACTCATGTAACTGATATTTCTCCACAGTCTTCATGGTTTTGTCGTACTTCAGCAGCAAGTCCTTACCAGTAATGACATTACGTTGCTGAGCACTACGGATGAAGGCTGCGGCGGCTCCCGCGCCTACAATGCCTGCTATAACGCGCTTGTGAATATCTTTGATTGTATCTACCTTCTTCATGAGGTCAGATACCTTCTTCCACGCCCGACGGTCAGCACTCTTGTCAAGTCCCTGATAGTCTCGTTTCTTGTCACCGCTGTCACCATCGAGCCACGTTGGATTGTCCTGAATGAAGTTGATGACACGATCGTCAAGACCTGCACCCACAGCCCAGTTGAGCCATTCCTCTACAGTTGGACGAAACTCATAGATATTGAAACGGCTCACGAGCGCAGGGTCAAGGTCGGTAAGCTGGTACTCATCGCCATCGTTGACTGCGGCAATGACACGGCTTCCCTCTGGAAGAACTTTGCCTGCCAGTTTACGGTTCAGCGTCAAGTCCATCACCGTCTGAAGAATTTCAGGACGGGCACGGTTCAGCTCATCAAGAAAGAGAACGATTGGCTTGCCGTCAATAGGAAACCAATACGGAGGAGTGAAGTCGGTCTGCGCTGTCACATTTCCATTTGCGTCTTTCGCTTCTACCTTGGAGGGAAGGCCGATGATGTCGCCCGGGTCACTCATCTGACCCAGGAAGAGTGCCACCACCTTCATTCCCTGACTCTGGAAATAGCTGGTGAGGATTTCTGACTTGCCAATGCCGTGCTTGCCAACGAGCATGATGTTCTGCGTCGAAGGGGTGAGTTCCAATGTTTCCTTGAGTTCGTTTGTGCTAATTGTTACTGCCATAATATGTTGTATGTATTCGTTTATAATCTTGTTAGTTGTTAGGACTTGGGCGAACAGAAATTTGTAAGGATGTTTTTTCTGTGTGCCTCGATAAGAATCTTCAGACTTTCTATTTGAGGGGGTAGTTTTTCCTTGTAGGTGCACCACCATGCATCAAGAAATACTCCGAGACGACCTTTAGGTAGAGTCACCCTTATTCGTGCCCTGCGTTTCTGCTCAATGATTTCATACTTGATGTCGGTATAGTCCTTCATTGCATCCGTGAATATGGCTCTAATGGCGAGGAGTGCCATGTGGTTACCTTTGGCTTTCTTGCATGCTTTGTTCAGGACGTCATTCCAACCTTCCATATACTTGTCTATGTTTTGTTTTTGGCGTATTATCCACATGGCAACGTCTTCTGCGCGGTAAGAATCGAGATACATGGTGGTTATGTTCTTCTCGTTAATGCAGACTTGCAGCGAAGAGTGGTTGGTCTCTGCATAGAGTGTACAATTAGGCGACAGTTTGACGACAAGTCTCTGTGTCAAGAACTTTTTTCCACTTGCCATCTTGAGTTTGAAGTCATCCTTGTCTATGACATTGTTGCCGATGAGGTTCATGTGAATGTCTGATGGTGACGTCCCTTTCTTAACAAAGGAGCGCTCTGTCCCTAGATCGTTCATCATATTCATCATGAGGAAAAGATCAAGAGCGTCATCATTGTTCTTGCCATCTTCCAGAACTCTGCGAATGTTGTTGTTAATCTGTTTGTTTGAGTACCTCATAAACTATATCGTGAATTGTCTTGTTTTCATTAAGTGGTGGGTTGGATAATATATACTGTCTTTTACTTTCATCCATGTTTATTAGCTATTATTCGTTGAGAATCCCACTATGGGCCTACGGTTTGACTCAAGTTTTTCCTGCTTGGTGAACTTGCGTATGGTGTCAATGTCGCTTTCCTTACCTGTAAGGATGTATTCCATTGTAGCCTTACGGGCTATGTTTTCAATCTCGCCACCTGTTACATCAAACTCATGTGCCAGCGACATCGCTTCCTTCACATCAAGGTTTTCCAACATAGATTGCCAGATATGAGCCTTAACTTCCGTGCCAGGTTTCTCAAACTTCACCTTGAAGATGAAACGACGCTCAAAAGCTTTGTCGAGGTTAGTGATGAGGTTCGTAGTCACAATCATGATGCCTTGTATTGTCTCCATCTCTTCAAGCAGAATGTTCTGAAGAGCATTCATCATTTGTTCTGTGCCATGTTCCACATTCTCTATGCGCTTTCCAAGTATGGCATCGCCCTCGTTAAGCAGAAGGATTGGTGTTACTTCGCTGTTTTTGCAGCATTGACGGTAATCTGAGAATATCTTCTTCAGCTTAGCCTCACTCTCACCAACATACTTGTCCTTGAAGTCAGTCACCTGAACCTGTATGATGTCACGTCTGGTCTGACGCGCTAATTCATAAACGGTGGCTGTCTTGCCTGTGCCAGGCTGACCGTGAAGGAGCACACACACACCAGTTCTCATGCCTTTGCTCTTAAGGCGTTCTTGTATGATTGGCAACTGTTCCTGTGAAAGTATGCCGCGAAGACGTTCAACCTGTTCTCCTTCTTCCTTATTATAAAAGAGAGCCTTGGCGGTGATATCTTTATAAGACTTGACTCCATCCATCTGCGGTACATGTTTATCGGAATGGTCGAGAGGACTGAAATCTGCAAGTATCTCATTCTTGAGATGTGACGTGGCAACATACTGATTAGTTTCTGCCATACCATTCACACACTTGTGCTCGATAAGGTTTTCTCGGAACAGAAGATGGGTCCCCTTCTGCATGGCATCTACAACCCTGCGGAAGTTTGGAGTACACTCTTGAGGATAGACAAGTTGAACATCACGTGGACCGATACCTTCTTCCTCTGCTCCATTGAAATTGGCGTAGTCACAAACGACAAGCATGAGCAGTGACAGGCTGTCAATGTCATTAAAACTGAGTGCCACCTTGCAAATGGGCAGCTCTGCATTAGCACTGACCATTTCGTGTAACCAGTATTTCTCGTCTTTGAAGACAAGGTTTTCATCGCGATAGCCTTTTGCCACATGCTCAGCAAGCCTATCCACGAACTCCTGCGTGCTCTCGCATTCAAGAACCTCGGGCTTAAATGGACGATTCTCGCGTATGGCACTCACCACACCTCTTGCCAGACAGTATCCGTCATAGACACCATCTGACTCCTCTGCTCCACGATGTAGAAGCCAACGCATACGGAACAGTTCCTCGATATCGTTATAATGGGTCATCATTGACAAACGCGAAAGGCCAAGTATCTTGCCCATTTGACGGAATGACATAGGTTTCCCTGCTTCAACAAGCATAGCGATAATAACGCATTGAATAGCGTTAAGACCAAGTTTATCAAACAGATAGCTGAAAGCTTCTGCACATTTAATGAAAAGCCCTCCTGTAAGCTGGCTTTTGGGTGATTCCTCATTGATGATGTTGAATGCCTTTACGATATTCCAGTCATCGTGTATAGGTGAATCCTTACGTTTGGGACTTTCTGTTGGTTCTTCTTCGTCGCCTTCGATATCGCCGAATTCGTCAATGAATTCATCATCAAGTTCCAAGTCGAGGTCTATAGGGAGGTCTTTCTTCATATGATATGGTAGTTGCTAATTGTATTGTTTTGAAATCGACTGCAAAGGTACGCTTTAATCTTCAGTAAATAAATTGTGGTATACGTATAAGCACCAGTAAATCATTTTTCGATTGATTGTACGAATGGGAGTATGACATCCCTGATGACAGCGTTAGTCAAACGATGCCCTCCATGGAATTCTATAATGTTAGGTGAAAAGTGAGACTCGAATTCTTCGCGGCAGTTGACGGTAGTGTCCTCGTCACCCAAAAATCCCCAACAATGATTCTTGTCCTCATCTGTGATATTGTCAAACATCTGCGCTTCCATATCCCGGAACTCATTTATGATGTCTTCAGTAATTGTAAACTGCGTTCGTCCATCGGCTGTAGGCTGGAAGTAATCCCATGTTCCGACCTTCATAATTTCTGATAGTTGCGACATGTGCAAGGCAGGATTGACACATATACGGTCATATCCCGTTATCTGCATGGCATACATGCCCCCCATGCTCGTACCTATGATGAGATCTGCTTTGTTTTCCTCACAGTATTCTCGAAGGAAAGGCAGAGCCTCTCGTGGAGATACGGGGATGTCTGGGGCAAGGATAATGTACTCTGGCATTCGTTTTCTCAGCCTTGACACGAGTAGCAGTATGCAAGGAGAGCCTGTCTTGGTAGCGAAGGCGTTGTCTATCGCTATCTGCATAATTGCACAAAGGAGGAAACGCAAGGTTCTTGTTGTGAAATACTCCTATAGCCATGACCTATTCCGACTACATAACATAGAACACGACAAAAAAGACTTGCTCGACTTCTTAGACGAGGCGGAGATGGGTGGAAATGATGAAGACAGCATGTTCCGATGGCTCTTTGATGAAATCATGCCCTTCGAAGGCGATTATTCCACAGCCGACATTCTTTGCATCTCAGACTTTGGCTGGATGCCGATATCTGAAGAGGTGATGGATAAGATAAATGCTGAGAAGCAAAAGGGCATGACCTTCTATGGACTGAACATCGTTGACTCTTCCACGATGGGGCAATATATGGGGGATCACATGGAGGAAATGAGCGAATACCTGGGCAGTCCGGCAAATGTATGTGACTCTATGTGGGAATACGAGAACGGCATATGCAAGGAGACAAAGAAGATAGAAAACAAACAATCTGATTGATATACGTATACCCGTTTTTCTTTGCTGAAAAATAAAGGCTACCTTTGCAGCAGATTTTGAAAGAACTATTTGAAATATTCACTAAAATTATCTATATTATGGCTTGGATACCTTGTCAATGTTGCGGTCAGGAACTCCCTGAGACGTGGAACTGGTACGTATGTGACAAATGCGGTTACCGCATCTGCCCATCATGTTTAGGAAAGCATTCCGGACGTTATGGTGCTGGATTTAAGTGCAGCCAGTGTGCTTTCGGACACATGCATCGCAAGTAACATCAGTAATTAACCCTTAAACTCCATCAATGAAATGGCTTTATACAGTATTGAAAATGACACATGTCTGGGCATCACGCACTCAGGTGGTGCAGTGAACGTAGAGAGTGAAGGTTACGTAGAACTCTCAGATGAAGAAGTTGCAAAGATTGTTGACCTCATTAGACAGAAGGGAACGACAGACATCGAAGAACTGGAACAGGAAGAGAAATATCCAGACATCTATGAGAAACTCCGTGAGGCGTATCACGATATGGCTTACAATGCAGAAGAACTTCATTGGCTGTGGGAAGGATACAATAACGGATACTTCGAATATGATACAGATGAACTGATGGCATACTGCGAAGAGAACTGCGGATTCAACTTTGAGTTTGACGAAGAGGACTATACTGAGGACGGGGAACTTGACGAGGATGCGCTTGAAGAAGACAAGACCGAGGCCTTCAATGACTGGCTCGACGATTATGTGGCTGGTCTGGAAGACAGTGAGGTGAAGAACTTCTTCTATAACCATATGAATGCAGGACTTGAACTTGAAGATGTTGAATATTCGGTTGAGATACCAGAGGCTATTATCAAACTTGCAGAAAAGAAGGACTGACGATGGACGAGAAACTTATAGAAGGTATGAGGCGCATGAACCAGATTGGGGCATGGGAGGCCTATGGAAAGGATGCCATCGCTGTAGTAAGCCAGGGAACGCCTGGTGAGTACACAGATAACCCGACTGTCAAGGAATATGAAGCAAAGGACTATAAGCTGAGAGATGCCAACATGTTCGGACAAGGCGATGAGACAGGCGAGATACTTATATTCGTAAAGTAAGAATGACTTATTCTGAGTTATTACATAAAATACCGTTTGAGAATGTCGTACCGTGTATGACATTCATCAGAGGTAATCAGGATATTATCCTCCGAGAGTATTCCGAACTCTACATCCGGCTGCAGTCTGTCAAACCAAAGGCGAGTGACAGGCATATAGTTGTAGCTAGCAGATGGGAGGGAACGTCTCCTGATATTGACATGATCTGCACGGTTCGTGACAAATATGATAAAAGTTGGTGTATCTTAGGTAGATATACATATCTCAACGAGCTGATGGGCATGGATATTGATGTAGAAGAGGATGTGACACTGTCAGAGCAGGAATTGTTGGCGGGCCTCCCCTGGGAACTGTCAAAATGCCATCTTGATGACAACGACACAGAGCATCTGGCCATCCTTGAAGCTTGGAGATTTGGAAAATAGTCATACTTATTGTATAAATGAATGGACGAAGCAAAAGATTTACATATAAAGAGCATATTCAAGGTAACTCGTTACAGCTACAAATATCGTAACCCAGACAAATGTCATTGGCCGGAATTCAAGCTTGACTCGCATGAAGTAACATTCCTCTTTACATTGAAGGAAGCAGAGGAATACGTGAAGCAAAATGCCATTTATCATCAATATGGAACGTACGCGTATGTAGTAACTGAGATTCCGATAGGACTTCAAGTGATGGAAAGGCTCATGTCAGACAGCTTCTCCCAACGTGTATATCTCTCCGATGGAAACCTATGGGGTGTCAGCGACTATGCCAACATCATGCAGCGTGAAACTCCATTCTCCATGAATGAGGTTGAACTTGGCCACTACCTTGGAAAGAGACGCATGTTTCACGGACGAAAGCCCAAGGAGATACTCTTCAAGCCTGGTGATATCGTAGAGGTCTTCGGCTATCATGGAAACGACTATTGGAGCGATGATGAGGTGAACCTCGCCATTGTGGTAAAGACACCGCCGACGATGGAAGAGGTAAAAAAGATGCAGGACAAGTATATGGCAACGCATACTGACTATGACCTCACAGACCACAGCCTAGGCTACAGATTCGACCATTCACTAGACGTGTATATGGTCCTGCCATATAATTATGGAGGGATTGATTGCTCACCAACGATAGCAACGATGAAGCCATCATTGCCAATCACAACTAGAAGGAAGAAAAACCTTCTTGACCAATACGAGAAATATCTCGCAGAAGCAGAGAAAAACATTTAAAAACTAAATATCCAACTACATGAGAGAATTGAAGATTACACAAAGCATTACAACACGTGATGAATCCCTTAACCGCTATCTTGCAGAGATAAGCAAGATTCCTATGCTAACCACTGACGAAGAAGTCTCCCTCGCAGCAAAAATACGTCATGGTGATGAAGAGGCATTGGAAAAACTGGTGAAGGGAAACTTACGTTTTGTGGTTTCTGTAGCTAAACAGTACCAATGCAAGGGTATAAGCCTCATGGATCTCATCAACGAGGGAAACATAGGGTTAATCAAGGCTGCTCGTGAGTTCGATGAAACACGCGGCTTTAAGTTTATCAGCTACGCCGTATGGTGGATTCGTCAGAGTATCATATCTGCAATGAACGAAGAATCAACCATGATACGCATCCCTCAGAATGTCCATGGAAACATCAGCAAGGTGAAGAAGGCAGCACAACGATTTGAGCAGGAGCATCAGTTTGCTCCTACAGCACAGGATCTTGAAGAAATCATAGAGTTGCCTGTGTCAAAGATAAAGGATGCGCTTGGTTATACTTCATTCCACGTCAGTATAGACGCTCCCACGAGTGAGGACGATGACCGCAGCTTCCTTGACACCTTCGAGTCTGATGCACCATCTGCAGATTCTGGACTCATGGCAGAGTCTCTTCATGAAGAACTCACTAACGTTATATCACAACTAACTTGTCGTGAGCAGCGTGTAATCTGTATGTTCTACGGCATTAATAGTCCTCAGAAGTCGCTTGAAGAAATCAGCGACGAGATGGGGTTATCTCGCGAGCGTGTACGTCAGATCCGCACCAACTCAATCATCAAAATGCAATCACGCGACAACATCAACAGACTACGTGCTTATGCCTAAAAATGCCAGACAGAGACCAATAGTGGTGATAGGTGACGTTCATGGACTCACCACATGGAAGGATGTCGTAAAGAATCATCAAGGAAGTCAGTTTGTCTTCCTCGGTGACTATTGCGACCCTTACGAAGACATAGAACCAGATGAACTGATTAAGAACTTACGCTCTATCATACAGTTCAAGAAGAGGCATCCGAATGATGTTATTCTGCTTCTTGGAAACCATGATATGCACTATCTTTCCGAAGACTTCGTTACCTGCACCCGCTATGATGAGAGAATCGCACCTCGCATAAAGCGTATTCTGACAAGTAATAGAGACCTGTTCCAATACGCATGGCAACAAGGCAAGATGCTTTTTACACATGCCGGAGTCAGTGACGGATGGTTCCGCAATGATTTTCATGGCGATTCCAGTAAAAACTGTTCCATTGCGGATCAACTCAACAATCCCACACAGGAACAATTCGTTGCTATGGGAGAAGTTGGTTTTTGGCGAGGTGGGCCTTACGAATATGGAGGTATCTTCTGGGCTGACATTGACGAAACCAAAGACAATCCTTTGAAAGGATATCACCAGTTTGTCGGGCATTCCCGTGTTGACAGCATAAAGTCAGCAAAGATAGATGATGAAACTACCATCACGTATTGCGACTGCCTGTACAACGATCAATATCTGGTTATTAACAGACAAAATATGAACTGATTATGGAACAGAACAATTCATTTACAAAGGTAGATTACAATCAGTATAAGGATGCTTATAATAAAGATGTCATTCAGGCATGGAAGGATGGGAAAAAAGAAATTGATGTGGAAACACTTTGAGCCCTGATGTATGGATTCACTTTCACCAAGGCGTATGCTGACGGCGATTTGGAAGATGCGCTCTTCATGGACTACTGGAAAGACCTGTACTTTGACCTTGACTTGGACATGGGTCCTCTGGCTGAATCTACAGGTTCTGTTGAGGATGACTTGGCTATGATGATGGACGATGACTATGAGGTGGACACGCCACAGGAACGTTTGTTGATGGAAACCATTGACAGCACCGGTGACGGAAAGACTCCCGAGACTGCACTTTGCGTAATAGACGTTCATCAGGAATATGAGTACATCACTCGCAAGTTTCCATACAGTTGCTTGAAAATGGTCAAGCAAAGTGTAAGCGATGGTATAGATTGTCTTTATTTCGATGAGAATCCTTTTGACGTTGACAGGATATTCTTTGATATAAAGCGTAGATTTGACGTGGGCTACCCATGTCCGACGGATGATGTCAACCTCAAACCGAACGAACAGCAATGCTTGACCGACCAACATTATTCATGATGACACACCAGAGCAGGCTGCCTTCTGTGTTAGAAACATGGCAGTCTGCTTATGACAAGGCGATGGAAAACACCTTGGTGGGTGAACCGCTGGAGGAGTCATACGACCTGTGCAGAGAATGGGCTAAATGGAAAGAGATTACCCACAAGGCATGGGAACTTGGAACGAGAAAGATTGATGGGGTCGATGTCTACTACGAGTCTTTCGAAGTTGATAGCAAGTTACATGACCTTTGGAATGAATATGGCTATCCTTCTTTTGAGTCCATGACTTATGAAGAGGATGGGAAGATAGGCCTGCTGGATCTTGTTGGACGCAAGCTTTCACCAGCAATCTATGAAGACTTCTGCTTTACCTATGACTGGAGTCTTTTTACCACAGACTTTCAGATTGTAGCAAAGAAAGACGGCAAATGGGGAATCGTCGATTTTGAAGGCAATATCGTATGCCCATTTAAATACGACAGAATTGTGCGCGTAAAGGATTCCATGTATCATCTTGTCATCAAGAATGGCAAGCAAGGCGTGGTCAATCATCGTGGCAAACTTGTTATTCCGTGCAGCATGGACAGCATTCATACGCCAGACTTCAAATACGAACCGTTCTTCTTCAGGAAAAACTATAAATGGGGATGGTATTGGGATGGAGATTCTTCATTCTATAATTGCCACCAGAAGCCAATGTATGATGAGATCTACTATATGACTGAAGAGGAATGGGATAAACTCGATGATGAGGATGAAGAGTTCTTCGAGGCATTGGTAGATGGAAAGATGCATTACATTCTGGAATGGACAATCAAGTAACCAGTCGATTATGATACGTCAAGATATAGTATTTCTGACAGGAGCCGGTATCAGCTCAGAAAGCGGGATACCTACGTTCCGTGGAAAAGATGGGCTTTGGAATGATGAAAGAAAGGTCTATTTGGCAAGCTCTGAGGCATTATACAACGATACTTCAGAGTTTCTTGCATTCATGAATGACATGAGGCAAAGAGTTTTTGATGCAGCCCCTAATGCTGCACACGCCTTCATCGCAGATTTGGAGAAACACCATCAAGTAACAGTCATTACACAGAATATCGACGACTTACATGAACGCGCTGGCTCTACCAATGTCATTCACCTGCATGGAGAACTGGCAAGAGTGTGCTCATCTGACAATCGTCATGATGCTCGTTACATAAGGGAAATGCCGATGAATGTTCCAATAAGACTTGGTGATGATGCCGGTGACGGCTCACAGCTTAGATCTCATGTCACATTGTTTGGAGAGTATGTATCCGGAATGCAGGATGCAGCAGAGATTGTAAAGGATGCTGATATCTTTGTTGTGATTGGCACCTCTTTGACGGTTCATCCTGCTGCGGAACTAATCCGCTATGCTCATCCTGATGTTCCTAAGTTCATCATAAATCCTAACGAAGTCGACATCGCATCTCTTGGGTATAAGTACATTCTTTCCACGGCAACAGAAGGTGTAAAGACGCTGCAAGAAGAATTAAACCATATTAACCGTTGAGTACTCTCATCCAGATTCTGAGGTACTCTCATAGGATTACTGTTTATACGATGTAGTTCAGTAAACAGAAAGTATCCTTAGTTATGGAAAGAGTTGCCTATACACGAAGCAAGGTGGCATAGATATCATTAACTGTTCGAGTGAATCGCTCAGCTTCAGGAAGTAATTGGAATGTCTCCGTATTCATATAGATGCGCTTGTTTACCTCAATCATGATTGAATGATAGGGAAATGTGCATGCAGGAGACAGCGAGTTGCTGTATGGTTCATTGATACCGACCTCATAGCCTGCATCAATGAACTTCGACGCTATCATGTTGATTGTTTCTTGCTCTGGCTTTGACCAGTCATCATTGAATCCAATACATACATCCACATCTGAAAGCTCCGGAGGGAAGGAATGACAATCAATGAGGATGCTTTCTTTGGTTAGACACTCCTTTATTCCACGAATGTAGTCATGGTAGATATTCATCAAGAATTCCTTCTTCTCTGATGACACCTCACGATGAAAACCACCAAAATCCGTGTAGATGATTCCCTGTCCTTTTGCTTCCAATGGGTCATGTTCAAGTCTTTCGGCATCAATGATGAATCGTGACAGCTGAAAGATGTGCATATCGACATTGACTTTCAGATTATGATTAGGTGCGAATATGTTATCCGTTGCCCAATCTGTCCACTTTATGACACAGTCACATTCAAATGCAGGGTTTTCCTTCCATCCTGAATATACGGAATCGTAAAGTCCCAATAAGGACGAGTGTGGTACATTTAAAATTATTTTGTCGTAGTCCATTGTTTTCTCCTGTATGTTTATCCTCTCATCAAATATCGAATATCATCAATAATCTCCGGGTTTGGAAATTCTTCTAGGGATCCCAACACGGCAAAGCGGAAGTTCTCTGCCAGTATCTCTTCTGGATTGGTCATGTAACCAGTGTTCTTTCCGACCTTTGTGATAAAGTCTTGATAGAATTCACCATATAAGCAATCTCTTATCGGCAATTTTTCATCATAAGTTACGACATTGCAGTCATCGTCCAGTTTCAGAAAATACGGGAGGATATACCTAGATAGCGAGCCACCGTTATAGTTGCTTCGAGCAAGTGTTGTCATCATAAGTCGGTGTTCCTTTCCAGAGAAGTCCTTCAAGGTGATGTAGCTGCAGAACTTACTGACATCAGGATTTGACACGAAACGGCATCGTTGGTTCAACGCCATCAAATCAATAACCTTTTCTGTGGTTGTGAAGCCTATAGTCTTGTACATTTCCTCTTTAAAGGCAAGGGACGAGCGGGTGAGGATATGAAACAGCTCATGTGTCAGGAGTTCTTCAATCTTTCCCTCTGATTTCTTCATGACAGATTCAGCTACATATATGGTATTGCCTCTTGTGTACCCCATTGCACCACCCTCTTCTATGGATGTTGTCTTGACCACATTTATGGTTTCCACCGAAGGGATTGCCATACCGTGTCGCTTGAGTTCACTGCCAATCTCCCAGAAGAGTCCTTCCAACATGGATATTTCATTTTCCGCCCAATCAAGGACGCTGTCCCGACACAAAAGCAGATAGTCCCAGATAGTCGCGCCCTTGAATCCACAACGAGCTTCAAGGTCAAAAGGCGACAATCCGTTTACGAAATCATCACGTAATGAAATGAGATATTTTCCTTCTGCTTTATTTGAATAGTTGATATTTACCGATTGAAAATCTGTCGTTTTCCAGTTTGTCATATTCCTACTTTAAATTGTCTTGTCAGATGCCTTCTCCTATGCCAGTATCAATGATGTATTTGTTACCCGAGTTCTCCTCTTTGTCATAAGGCAGACGTGCAGCCTTGACCTTCTTTCCGTATTTCTGAGCAAAACGAACAGTATGCATGGTGCCGCTGTGCTTCGGACATTCTGCAACAATGACCTCTTCGGAGAGTGCTGCTTGCAGTCTGTTCCTTGATACGAGTCGGGTAGGGTTTGCCTTTACACCTAGAGGTTGCTCAGAAAGGATGAGCCCCCCTTTGCGTAGAATCTCCTCCTGGAGAGGGATGTTCTCACGGGGATGCACAAGGTTCAGTCCAGTAGCAACGATAGCTATAGTACCGCCATCAGCAGCCATGCATCCACGGTGAGCCGATGCGTCGCAACCCAAAGCCAGTCCGCTGACAACGACATATCCTTTCTTGGCATAGCTGATGCCAAGGTCGTAAGCCTTACTATTGCCTGTTCTTGTCGCCTTACGGCTACCGATGATGGCCACCATGTGTTCTCTCTTGAGCAAATCGAGGTTGCCCATCGCATAGATTCTCTCGGGACAATCTTCCCCGATAGCCTTGAATGCTTCGGGAAAGAATTCGTCCTCCTTGTTAATGGTAATTATCTGTGCCATAAGACGTATTCTAGAAAAACAGTGACTTCAACGAGCCTCTATAGAGCGAAGGCGCATCGTGATAGTTTAGGATGCGGCAGAGTACCTCATCATCTGAGTAGTTGTCTTGAACGACAAAGTAACCATTGCCATCCACCTCTTCGATAACCTCACCAATCTAAGAGTGCTGGCCCTTTATGATGACTGGACTGCTTGAAGCAATCTGAGTAATCCAACAGTTCATGTCAAACTTATCCTCAATCATATCTTGATTGTCTTCCTGCTTGTTCTCTTCATTGACACGCCATGGTTTGTCAAGCCAACTGCGGAGAGATTCATCAGCAGGGACATGGTCTTTCATGAACTGCTTGAAGTCGTCAAAGTCTTCACGCTTGAGATCGTCAAATTTGATGATATCAATCTTGTAACGTGCCTTTGGAACATTCAGCATGCTATGTTCACTTATCTCACCATGAATGTTGACCTCGTCCACAATCGCCTTGAGAATGTCAATGGTAGATATCTCAAGTGTGTCAACAGCCTTAATGACATCCTCAGCCTTGCTCTTATCGTTCAAATTATCATTCAGATACTCCTTGATAGCTTTCGGTTTGAGATTGCCGAACTGCTTGATATAGCGAATGCGTCCTGGACGGCCAAGCAAGTTGCTGTCAAGATACAGATTGTTCGTGGTGAGAAGATATAGCTTGCGCTTTTCGTTATACACGCCATCAATCATCTTAAGGAGTATCTCCCCGTTCTCATGGAAGGTCTTTTCAGCCTCATCAATGAGAACCACACATTCGAAACAAAGCGACTGAATGAAGTCAAGCAGCCCGTTGTATGGGGCATTGACCAATATAACAGGAATTCCCATACGGTTGCTGAGAATCTTTGCGCCGATAGTCTTGCCTGTTCCCTTCAACCCATTGAAAATGACTCCTAGGTTCTTGTCTCCGTTCACGAATACGTCTGAGTTCCATGTTTTCTCAATCTTCTGCATTATGTCCTCTATGCCGAGATCATAAATCTTGAAATTGAACTGGAACGAGTCTGCAAGCTTGACTAAACCGAGGCGTGAGCCTGACATGCTCCTGTCCTCGTGAATCTGAAACACCCCTGTTCCTGGTGTGATGTGAAGTGTTGTGTTGCCGGGAATGGGATAAAACACCCCATGCTCATTAATCCATTTTTGCTTTATTTCCATAATTTCACATTGTTAGGTTATTGAGATCTTCTTCTCTTATCACGTCATCTATTATTACCTTGCCAATATATGGCTTTGTTTCAAACGGAGTCTCATCATACAGTCCTGGTTTGAACTCTCTCCAGAAGACCTTGTCAATGTCATGTTCATGAGCATACCGGCATCCACAACGACGCATCATGGCTTCTATGTCGGTAAGAATGACCAGGCATTCTAGTGGCCATTCATGCTCGGCATAAACATTCTTCAGCATTGTTAACATGTCGAGCGGCATCATCTTCATTCTTACAAAGTTTTTGGAAGTATCGTTCTTCAGCAGCCACTCTATCTTCTTTTTGCAGAACATCAAATCAGACTCTTCCATGGGCTTTGGCTCGTTTTCATTGAAAGACTCCGAGAGCATTCTGCCACACAGGAACCATAGGGTATCAATACAATGGAAGCCCAGTCCATGCATGTAGTCATATTTTTCTATCTCTTCCTCAATACTGAAATCCGTGGTTGCATTACTCGCGATATGACACCCTTCAAGAATCTCTGAATGCATGGTGTCGGCATACTCATCGCCTCCTTCTTTACGCACCTCTTCGATACGTTCTGTAAGCCGTTTGTGAATCTCTTTCAGTTTTTCGACTTTCTCGTTACGGAGGGCTTTTACCCACTCCATTTCTATTTGCTCCGGCCAACGGTCAGTGAAATACTGCACCTGTAGTATCTTCAGCTCATCCTTCTCAAGAGTGTCGTCGTAGCCAATGCCGATACGAAGCCAGTCCTCGACTTCAAAACGGCTTCTTATGTCCTCATGACTGTAGAAGTCAGAATTGACACTGAATACTAGCCATATTTTCTTCAGTGTCTCCATAGTTATGGATGATTCTGGATGAATCCACACCTTCGTCAGAAAACGCCACGTAGACTGATATGCTCCAAGCATTGCAAGCTGACTGATGCAGTCTTCAACAGGTGTTTCGCCTTTGGATTGTGCAATGAAGGCACTGTAGATATAGGTTGATTTGCTCTCGATGCCGAGGAGAGCATCATCTGGCATGGGAATTACCTCACATTTGCCTACGATGCTGCGTAGGTCCTTATATGCTATTCTGCTGAACTCCACCCATCTGTCACTCCCCATTCTTACACAGTTGTTGTTCTGACGACCTTCAACGAAACGCCTTGTAATAAGCACGCCGGTGTTCTGCTTCTCGTCATCAAAGAACGGCTCGTCGTTGCAATCACTTCCTTCAATAGGTGCATAATCCGTCAGTATTTCCTCATTATCACTATTGTAATAATGGAAGCCATCCTCATTACGGACATATACGACATCATATCTGGGCCAATCCTTTACACAATCGTAAATGGCAGGGAAACGGATGCTGCCATTTTCATCCTTCAGACCGATCTTACCATTCTCATAAAAACGGTAATCATACTTGTTGTCATCAGAAGTGGATACCTTACCGTAGGGATAGTAAAAGGAATGGCTGTTGCCTGAGTGTACATATACGAACTCCTTACACAGTTCAATCTGGTCATACTTAGGTTCAAGAATGACCTTTCCCTTGATGTCTCGGAGTCCCCAGAGTCCATTCTCCAGGAACTTTTCCGACTCGCGAGAGCGGACCCATACACGTTCGGTGTCCGCTCTTTCAATAGCTACTCTTTGCATTATTCTTGTTAATTGTTTGTTTATACGTTGAATCCAATACGTGCACGACTACCCTTCTTATCGAGCATCTCAGCCTTACAGTAAGTTTCGAGTTCTTGAAGAGTAGCGAACTTACCGTTAAGGACATAATCAATGGCACGTTTACGGGCTATGTTTTCTATCTGACCTCCAGAAAAGTCATAGCGCTCTGCCAAAATATGGGCATCTTCTTCGCTGATGTTGTTGAGCATAGCAGTCCATATCTTTGCCTTGACATCAGCCTCCGGCTTCTTGAACTCTACCTTAAAGAGGAAACGGCGCTCAAAGGCGTCATCAAGGTTGCAGGTGAGGTTAGTCGTAGCAATGAGAATACCCTCAAGATTCTCAACCTCTTGCAGGATGATGTTCTGCATAGAGTTCTCCATCTTCTCGACAGTCGGATTGATGCCACCAACAGTCGTACGCTTGTTAAAGATGGCGTCTGCTTCGTTGAAGAAGAGAATCGGCATGACATCGCTGTTCTTGCAGAGATGCTTGTAGCGTGTGAAGATTGCCTTCACGTTCTTCTCTGTTTCACCGACGAACTTGTCACGCAGTCCTGCAATGTCTATCTGCATGATATTGCGACCAGTCTGGCGTGCAATCTGCAGCACGGTCTCTGTCTTACCTGTTCCAGGGGCTCCATAGAAGAGACACGCAAAGCCCTTGCGCATGCCTTGCTCTTCCAGTCGGCGCTGGATGTCAGGGAGATTATCCTGAGAGAGGAGACTTGTCAGACGTGCTATCTGATTCTCTTCACAAGAATTGTAGAAAAGTGACTTCTCCTTAATTTCAGTAAAGCTCTTCAAAAACTTGTCTCTACGATGTGGTGTCTTGCACTTTGACTTACTTGGCTCATAGGCTGACAGTAATTCTGACTTTGCCTTTTGCGTCAGCACATAGCGCTCCGTATTGGCTATGCCGTCTTCACACTTCTGCTCAATAAGACCTGCAGACATTAGTATGTGAGTTCCGTTCTGCAAGTCGCGACGGAGTCCGTTGCATTCCCAATCTTCAGGATAGAAATTATCTATACTGTGAAGGGTAAGTCCCTCGTCATCCGATTCAGCCCACTGGGCATAGTCGTAGGCTATCATCAGCAGCAAAGACTTGTCATGTATATCCTCGAAATGCATGACCTCATGACATAACGGAAGATGAGGGTTTGCTTCCACCAACTGTTGCATCCAAATCTCATCATCCTCAAAACTTGCATTGCGATTGTTGAGGTTCTTGTCAAGATGGCTTTCCAACTTGTCCATGAATTGTTGCTCGTTGAAGCCGTCGAGTTTCTCTGGAACAAAAGTCTTGTTATGACGTAGAGCGGTAACGACACCATGCTCCAGAGCGAAGCCCTCAAAGCAACCACCCATCTCATGCGTGCCTCGACGAATGACCCAGCGCTTTGCCAGCAGTTCCTCAATTTCTTCGGAATAGCACATGGTGGAAAGACGGCTACTATGGAGGAAGTTGCCAAACTTACGCCATGACAGAGGTTCGCCAGCTTCAGCCATGATAGCGACCAAGACAATCTGAATGTCTGTCAACTCCAGTCGCTCGCGCAGATAAGCCAGAGGATTTTTAGCAGAACTCCAGAATTCATCAGAGAGTTCGCTGCCACGTGCCCTATCAAGGACTCGGTCTAAAGCGGTGATGATAGTCCATTCTTTGGGTTCAACATAAGCTTTCTCTTCTTTCTCAAAATCATTGTCATCAAAAAAGTCTGAGCTGTGTCGGTTAATTTGAAGTTTTCGCATAGTCGTATAACGGTATTAATGAATGTTAGCCTATATAACTGAATCGTCCACAAAGGTAAAGTAAATTACCGATGTGGACGATTGCCATATACGTATAACGGTCTAAATACCGTTGTCTTTAGCTCTGTATACTATTTGCGATATTCATTTTCTGGTCTTGCATGAGCTGGGGTGATAGGTGATTCCGGTACAAGTTTGAGCAGTTCCTTGGAAAGTTTTATCGACTCTGACGAAGGAAGGTCAATCTCATAGAATTTTCCTTTGCTATCTTCTCTAGCTTGAAGGGTACAGAAATAGATGGCTTTCCTATAGTCCTTTAACGTTTTGGATATTTTACTGTTACATGCAGACTTGCCTTGATAAATGGGATGACCAGGACTCTTGTCTTGGAAGTTGAAAAGAGAAGCATACCATTCTGGGAAGTCCTTTTCAGCTGATGGCACAAATACTTTATATATCTGCTTTATCCATTCAAGAGTAGCATTCTGATATTTCTTTTCAGATGTATTAGGATTGAATCTCGACAGTTCACCCTTCCGAATCTTTAAGTCGTCAAGGTAAAAGCGGGCGCCTGTGTACTGCTTGAGCAATGTACATGCGTATATCATTGCTGGCTCGGTGCCACCGATATACATTTCGACATTTTTTCCATCGATGTTATACACAAAGCCATAATTTTCTTTCTTTGACCCATCTTTTCTATTGAGCACAGTTATCTTCTTGATTTCAATACTAATGGTGGGAACTTGTGATGATGGATGGCGAGTATAGGTGTCTTCTTCCAATGTTTCTGACTTGGTATTGTCGACTGCGCCAGTAAGGACTTTCTTTGAATATCCGGAAGACGGTGCATCAAACCACCCCCTCAATCATGGCGATGAGACGTTTCTTGGCATCTTCCTTTTTTCGTCCTTCTTTACTTCCCATTGCATAACATATGTCATCCTCTATGCCACGCGGAATCTTACTGGCGTTGCCATTTGAAACAGGACCACGTGAGACGGGTTTGTGTGGATAGTCAAAATCTGATACAAAGTCAATATCATTGAAAGTTGATGACACATCAGAAGACCTTCTGGAAGCGATGGCATGCACCTTCTTAAAACCAAATTCATTAACGGCTTCTGTAAATGACTTTAAGAGTATTTCAACGGCTCCCTTACGCTCTTTTGAAGGATAGTTGTTAAGGCGTTTCTTCTCTGACTTCAGATTCTTGACATTAAGTGTGCATACATCATAAAGGAAACTTTCTACCTGACTTTCGAAATACCCTTCCTTGAACTCGACGGTCTCAAACGCATAGGAGAATCTTTCATCATCATTGCCAAAGAGTTTGACGATGACGTTGTTTTCCTCCATGTCTTTGATAAGTCCTTTTGTCAACACATTATTGTTATAACGCGCGCGCACAACAGTGTTGAACTCGAAGAGATTATGGTTCATCGTCTTCGACCTGTTCAGACGCTCAATATCTCGTGCATGATGCTCCTTCTCTTCTGGTGTCATTATAAAATAGACCACTAAAGGATTTATATTGAGCTGTTTTTTGTTGTCTTTAAATATCTTCATACCACTTACTTATTTGAAATCCTAACGATACAATGTATTTAAGCGTATTGAAAGCGGTGTTACGGTCATACGCTTTCTCAATCTCGGGAAGCTCTTCATACGGCACAAGACATGGTGTCTCTTTCTTCTCGTCATCGCGTATAGGTCCGTATGTCCATCCTTCAGAGATACGACTCTGAGACCATACCTCATGAACGTTCTTGGCAATGGATTCTGCAAGTTCGTTGAGTTCTGCTGGCAACTCTACGTTGGAAACGTCGGCTGGGTGGGGGATATATTTATTTGTATTCATTATAATTTCTGGTTAAACGTATATTACTTCTTATTCCTATTGTTGAAGATATGATCTAAACTTATTCTCAGTTTTTTCTGAGCCTCCTCGGTGTGAGTGTAGTCAATCTGGTCTATATCAGACAAATCAAAGCGTAGACCATCAGCAAAAGGTGTATTATCTAACATTATTGGTAAAACGGGTTTCTTGCAGTTTATGGCATAACGTATCTCCTTTTTTACATATTCAGACTTGTTTGAAAGCTCCGACGATAGAAAAAGTACTGCTCTTGTTGACTCTATAGCTTGTTCAATAACTTCTTTAAAATCAGAACTGCTATATATACCATTCTTGTCTATCCAAGGCTTAATTCCCCATGATTTTAGCAGGTCAACTAATTCGAATGCTTTCTCTGAATCCTCGCGTTTATAACTAATAAACACATCATGTTCTGAATCCTTATATTCAGCAAGTTCTTCTTCTGTGAGTTGTATCTTGCTCAGATTGAGTGTGGTGGGTTCATTATCCTTTTCGTGTTTATAATTAGCTACGCCAGTCTTGGAGGCAAACAGTTCATATATAAACAATTTATCCTCATCTGGATAATATGCTCCATTTCCTTCGTAAAGATAAAGTTCTATATTTAGTGATTTATTAGTTTTATAGAGACTATCGGAAATCTCATCTACCATAAACTCGAGCACATTCTGATAAGGCATATGTGCTGAACCAGAGCCAATAAGTGGAAAAGCAATAGAAGTGATATTTAGTAACGAAAGTAAATGGAAACAATTTCTGGTAGCAGTCCTTACTATGTATTCCACTCTCTCTTCTGGCTCAACATGTAGGCCTGAGCATGTTTCTTGCAAGTATTCTTTGTCTATTGTCAAACAATGAAAGATATATTTCTGACTGAGTTTTCCGGCTGTAGTAACTACAACGCCACCAACTTCTCCTTCACGATGTTTCTGTGCATCCTCGTAAATGGTTTGACCACCTTCCTTTAAAATGGATGCAGATACACCACCACTCATCGTTATTAGCGTATCGTCGCTGCTTACAAGCACCTCGGTTTCAGAATTAATGATATTTCCAAAGACCAGAGTTAATGTCGAATTCTTAAGTTTATAAATACGGCTATTCATTATTTTGCGGTGTTGAGGTTAAGCTTAACTTAATCTTTTCTGAATATTCAATGCATTTCTTCGCTTCTTCTTGTTTGCTTTGTTTGTCGTAGATTATACCGAGATGGCGGAACCATTCGACCAATTCTGGAGCATTTTCTTCAAAGTCAGATAATATATTTATGGCATTATTCAACATACGTTCTGCATTTTCATAATCACGCATCCCAAAATGAATGGTGCCAATTTCATGACACAAGTCTGCCAATTCAAACGACGGCAATGGACCGTTTGGCAAATGTTGAGCTTCAGCAATTGTAAATCTCACATCGAAAGCGTGATAAAGATAGTTCAATGCAAGTTTTCCATCTCCATAATCAGACAACAGACGACCTGCACGTTCGACAAGTTCCAATGTCTTTGAATGAGTCTCACCATTTATCTTTTTGGAAATAGTTATAGCCTCCATTATATTGTCTAATGCTTTTTCTATGTTGCCATTTAACTTATAGGCTAATGAAAGATTGTCATAATGTACCAATGTGCCAGGCTTAAATTTTCCGATGGTGGAAAGAGATACCTTTAGAGCTTTTTCAAGAAGAGTGATTGCTTCTTGGTATTTCTCCAGAAGCATGTAAGCATCTGCAACATTGTTGTATGACAACCCCGTATCGGGATGCTTGTCACCCACTATCGCCTGTTTAATTTCAAGAGATCGAAGTGAGTATTTAAGATAATTTGGGGCATCTTGAAGTTCCGCATAAGCTTGTCCGATATTGCTATAAGAATTAGCTGTTTCAAGATGCATCTCACCATAAGCTTTTCTTCTTAATTCAAGCGACTTTTGTTGATATTCAAGATTTTTTTTGCTGTCACCTATGTGTGAATATGAGAAGCCAGCAGTATTATACGATTCAGCCAACAGTGCTTCTGAAGCGTTTAATGCTAGTCGAATATCTAGACCTTTACAAACATATTCGTGGTATTTACAAAAATCGCCCAACTTACCCGATACAACTCCAAGATCATTATAGCATTGAGCAGTGTCCAAATGTTGCTCCCCCAAAATCTCAAGTCGGATATTTAATGCTTTTTGAGTATATTCAAATAGTTTTGCAAAATCTTCAAGTAGATAAATGACTTCTGCAGCATCCATCATGGCTGATGCCGTCTCTAAAGAGTTTTCACCATACAAAGATATAGTAAGCTTAATAATTCGCTCGTGCAATTTACAGGACTCCAAAAGCCATCCATCTTCCATTTCGTTCTTAAGAGTTTTTATCCTAAGACAATATTCATCAATATTAATCTTGAGTCCTTTCTTACCCTCTTCACCAAGCCTTATGAGGTTAAGATTATGCTGTACGTCATGTTCAATCTCTTCCTCATTTAGAACCGCCAGTGCCCCTTTATTGTCTCCTGCCGTGAATAGTTTCATTGCACGCTCCAAACGCTCAGAACATTGGGTCGTGCTGAGTCGGGTTATCATTAGAGCCGTGTCCCAAAGAGAGTTTTCCATATTCTTCTGTCTCTCTTGCAATTCAATGAGTTCCTGCGCATATTCGGCGTATTCCTCATCATCCGGTTCTGTAACAGCCAGAAGTTTCTTCGTCTTTTTGATGGACTTCAATAATATGTTATACTCTTCGTTATTACCAGCAAAGGGCACGTTCTTCAGATCTACGTAGGTTTTTCCACCTACAACGATTTGAGAGTCTTTTATCTCAATGGCATTACTGTTTTTTAACTGCTTACCTTGGTACTCCATAAATTGAAGCAGGAAGTCAGCCTTTAATGTATCAGTGTTTGCAAAAGTGCAGTAGAAGTGTCCATATTTTGCAGGAAACTCGTCGCGGAATTTTTTCAACTCCTCTGTTATCTCAGAGCCATCTTTAAAGTAGATATAAATCTTATGCGGATTTCGTCCAGCACAAAGTTCGCCATATGCTGTATCAAGTTCGGTTTTTGTATACATACCGAACTTTGTCCAATAAAGGACAAGACAAATATCACATTCGCGAAGCTTATCGTTGTAATCTTCTTGCTTGTGTTGTGGTCCCATTGAGGAATCAAGATATTCCCACTTTACCAGACGAACTGTTATGTCTTGCTTTTCAAGAACATTATTTATATTTTCCACAAGGTCAGCCAACTCAAGTCTTTCGGGCTTAAGTTCTTCTGATGAGGCAAGGAAAATCTTGATTGTCTTCATATGTCTAAACTATTTCTCTTTTATTTGAATATGTTCTAGGCTTACAACTCCCTCTTGGACAAGATTGACAATGTCTTCTTGAGTTAGTAATCCTCTTAAGTACAAGTGTATTGAAGTCAAACTCCAGTCTATATAAGGAATTCCTGTTTCATCTGCTTTCAACGGAGCACCGAGTGCACCATCATCAATATAGATGTTACCATAAACCTTAGGGGAGGAAGTCCATTCCTTCTGGTCAGGATTCTCGTTCACTCCATAGAGAGGAATGTCATTTGAAGCAAACCAATCAAGTGCTGGCTGAAGAGTGTCTACACCTTCTGAATCTCTGCTTCTCATGGTACTAAGGAGAAGGTCATGCCCGTTCTGCACAAGCTTGCGCAGAACAGGTACGGCACCTATATCTTCTCCGACGGCTGGGTAGCGATGTCTCACTACCGTTCCGTCAAAGTCGAGTACAACATAATATCCGTTTCTTGTCATTAGCAGGATTTGAGTTTAACGTTTTCGTAACCAGGGAACTTGTTCAAGAAAGCCTGAGCATTTGCGGGACGTGCTGGTGCTGCTGCTTGCAAACCTGCAACAATGGCATCGGCGAACTTGTCGGAAACGTTTGCTTCCTTCATGAAGTGCCTTAAGTCTCTATCTTCATCACTCTTGTACTGAATTGGATGGGGACGATTGTTGGTCATTATGTTATAGAGAGTTGCTGATAGACCAAATATGTCCGGTTCAGAGCCGAACTTAATCATTGCAGAACCATGGACACGCATTTCTGGTGCTGCGAAGTCACTTGTTCCATGTACACCAGCACGGTTAATGATTGAACCTTCATCATCATATTGTTTTGCTACACCAAAGTCAGTTAAAGCTGCATCGCCATTTTCATCTACCAGGATGTTTTCTGGTTTGATATCGAGATGAAGCACCTTATTTGCATGAGCAATATGAAGGGCTTTGCATAAAGGCTCTACAATGTGCTTAAGAACAAGTTCCTCAGAGAAATTTGCACCAGTATTCTGAAGGTCTTCCAGAGATCCCGCATGATAGAATGGCATCACATAGTACATGGTGTCTGTCTTATCACATTTGAAAAGTTCTTCAGCGGGTACGATATGGCTATCTGGAGTATTGCCAAGACGGCGCATGATTTCTGCTTCTTCACAGAATTTCTGTCTCTCTGTGTCAATATCGAAATTCGTATATTCGTTTGCAACAACTCGGAATTCATCGCCTTCTCTATGGAAATCGCTGCACGGATAGAACTCTTTCAAGACAACCTCCTTCTCTTCTCCATTTAGAAGATTATGAGATAATGCACTATACGCATAACCAAAACTACCATGACCCAAGAATTTATGGATAGTGTAAACCACATGCTCGCTGCTTAGTTCATATCCCATAGGCAATACATCACCTTCAAGATTGTCGAAATCAAAGTCATCGTCTTCCTGCTGGTTTTCGCATTCCTGATAGAGCGAAAGATTGAGAATCTGGTCTTCTGTAATCGCCTCAGGAACCATCTCGTCCATCCCATACGGATGCAATTGACGTCTTACATAAGGTTCGTTGAGTTGAGTCATCAAAGTAGTCCGTTTTTGCATCCCAAATGACAAAAAGTGAAAAATTTGTATAAAAATTTCAATTTATTTATAGGTTTCTCGCTTTTTTGCAAGGTTATTTGAATAATTTTTTGTAATTTTGGCACGATATAATAATAAATAAGGTGTAATTATGGACAAAGAAGCGACAAAACCTCTGAACAGAATCAAGGTTGTATTGGCAGAGAAGGGCAAGCCCAATAAGTTTCTGTCAGACAACTTAGGTGTTGCTCCAACAACAGTTTCAAAGTGGGTTACCAACACCTGTCAACCACCCATGGAGACATTCGTAAAAATAGCAAAGCTACTTGATGTAGAACTTGCAGAGCTGATACGGATGTAGTATAATATACGTATAGCCTATTATTTCTATTCGTAAATAAGTAGTACCTTTGCATCGCTATAAGAACCATCTGTGCATGAGCAAAGCGTAACAGAAGAAAGTTTGACTGGATTGTTATTGTTGACATCTTTGGCGACTACAGTAAGATCATTAAAGCAAATAAACTATAATTCAACTAATATGAAAGAATACAAAGTAGGCGAATATTACAACTTCTGGGTAACCGGAATCGGTAATGCTAACCACAGAATTTATCTCAAAGATGATGACGATAGACGTTTCACCGTCTATGCTTATGATTTCCAGACAGAATGGGACTGGTCTTCTCCTCAGGTTCCAGTACAAGTGTTGAAGTGCTACGTCAAAGAAATTACAGATACTGGTGCTGTCATCCTTGAACAGAGTAAGGATGTGCTGCTCATCGTGCTTTACCCCGAAGCATACAAAGGTGAGAGCAAGATTTGTACCTTCGTTGTTGATAGTCTCAAGACTATCAACGATACGCTCTACTATGTTGTCAGCGATGCCTACGGTATTACTCATATGTTCAAGCCAAGTGCTTTGTGCCCAGCTTTGCAACCTGGTGACGAGGTACAACTTAACGTAACTGGATACAAACAGAAGGAAAATAACCGCTCTTGTATTTATCTTAGTGAGGTTACAACCGAAGAGAAACATTCTGTTGCACCAGCTGCACCTACCGCTACAGATGAAGAAACACCTGTTGGCGAGTTTGGTGAAGAAACCGATAATCGTGAGTTTAAATCTACCATAATATATCCTGCAGGAGCGATTGGCCCAGACATTGACACCCAAATGTTGGTAATCTTGAAAACTATCGCTGGCTTTATGAATGCCAATGGTGGTATATTATATATAGGTGTAAATGATAATGGTGATGCTGTCGGCATTGAGAATGAATACAAATTGCTTAATACCTCAACAAAAGACCCACATCACTATCAGGAGAATAAGGACGGGTACGAAAATAAACTGCGCTCAAGTATGAATGCATTTCTTGGTCCTGTTGCTCAGGATTATGTTATTATAACATTCTCTGAACACAATGGGCATACTGTCTGTGAGGTAAATGTCCAGCCATCACGCAGCGTAATTTGGTATAACGAGCGCGATGCTTTCAAACGTATGGGAAACAGAACCACACATCTTCGTTCAGAAGCTATCATTAAACTTGTGCTTGACAAGATGAACTTGTTGCGCCCTGTCGCATTACAGATTACTCCAACTGCAGTCAAATCCCAAGTAGAACTTCTTCCTGAAGTGCCTACTGGCGATGCGGAACCAGAAACTGAGCCACAAACTATAAAGGTTGAAGTTCCATCTAAACTTGTGATGAAAGGCGAGAAAAAGAAAGGATATGGAAGCTTCTACATGAACATGTTCACCAATGGTGATTGGTCGTGGAGCAAGAACATTCCTACAGACAGTGACCTTGAGTTCTGTATTCCAATCAATGCTCCGGTAAGCAAGAACGACCTTATTATGGTCTATGCTGATGGATGTGTGAATCGAGTTGACGCTTACCATCTGCATCTTGACAAGAAGGAGAACAAACGTTACATGAACGGACGCAGAAACGATGGTGTGAAACTTTTGAAAGCATTCCGTGCTACAGAAGATGACATGTTGGCTTGTGATAGCATGCAGAATGGACATCGTTTCGTAAAGGTTCATCCAGTGGCTCATATTAGTCGGCATGACAATATGAGTCTTAACGGTAACAGACTTATAAACATTTCTGGCATATCAGGAGTAACCATGACAGACATTTGCTTCGTCGCAGCTGAGCATGAGAATCGTGTCTCCGCACTCTTTAAAACAGTGAATCAAAAGTCTTCTTCACTCGGATTTCAGATGGACCTTACCAAAAACGAATCAAAATTAGGCCAGGTTGTCAAGACCCTCGAGACCCTCAGTGACGTGCAGAACTAATCATCCGCAAACGAAAGAGACAAAAAGTTTTGGTATACTATACCAGTTTTCAGATTTAGAAGAAAATATCATAACTTTGCACCCGAAAAAAGCAATTGTATGATTAACAAAGAACTCAACTGTAAGTGGCATTTTGACCCACAAGCTAAGGGCAACGAGAAAGGCCCTAACAATCCTACTGCTCTTACTTTTAAGGGTACAAAGTATCATTCGCTGATTAGAGAGTCCATACAAAATTCTCTTGACGCTGTAGAGGACAAAACACGGCCAGTTACCGTATCCTTTGACTATAGAGAGTTTTCTGGTTTGGAGTTTCCGGAATTCTTTACGTTGCAAGAACATATACAAGGATGTCTCGATAAGTATCCAAATGATGAAAATGCTAAGAAGCTTTTTATTCCGATGTTGGATAATTTTTCTGGATTTCTACGCTCAGACCAGAATATTGGTTATCTCCGTATTGTAGATTCTAATACGACAGGTATGCATTATGATGTTACAGACCCAAAGTCTGCCTTCAATGCATTTATATCTGAGGGAATTGTTTCAAAACCTAATGGAGCTGGTGGCGCATTTGGTTTTGGTAAGGCAGTATTCTGGATGCTTTCACCAATTAGTACTGTGTTTGTTTCATCTAAGACGGATGACGAAGTTAACTTTGAAGGTCAGTCAAAACTTTGTACGCACTACATTGAAGACGGTCACGACTTGTCACCAAACGGCCTCTATGATACAGACGGTAAGGGAGAAGTCATTACTGATGAGACCAAAATTCCAGAGTATTTCCGTCCAATACAGAAAGGCACCTCTGTTTTTGTTCTCGGAGTCAAATACATCAGTGATGAAACAAAGAACGAACTGATTGAGGCCGTGCTTAGAAACTTTTGGATGGCAATCTATCGAAACAAACTCATTGTTAAAATAGAGGATGTAACTATTGACAAGGAACATCTCTCAAACTTGATGAGTGCTCATTTCGACCTCGCCAACAATAAGGAGAAGGAGATTTATGAATATAATCCTCGTTTCTTCTTTGATATAGTAAAGAAGGCAGAAGATGGCATCGATGGTTACAGGGTTATTAACGATTCTGTTGAAATGAATGGCAAACAATGTTCCGTTTTGTTATACCTTCATAAACAGCAGGATGCTGTTGGTCAGTTTGTATTTATGAGATCACCTCTCATGACCGTGTATTCAGAGAAGTTTTCGTCTTGCAAAGGTGCTGACGGAGTATTCATTTGTGAATCTGAGGATGGTAACAACCATCTTCGTGAGATGGAAGACTGTTCGCATGACTCTTGGTCAAGGCCTAACTATGAAGCAAGAGGTAATACCCCTTCCATTGTTGCAACACGTTCCTTGAATGCAATTAAGGAATTGATACGTGATGCCGTACGTAATGAGTTACAGCAGGATGCACAGGAGACAGAACAAGTAGCAGGTTTGGACAAAATTCTTACAATTTCCACGCCAAAGGGTGCAGATGACGAATCTCAAAAGGATGATATTGTTGACCCCGATAACATATTAGTAAAGAAACAGAAGCTGGAGAAAAAGAAGAAAACCACTCCTACTATTCGCAAGCCACGACAGACAAAAGCGAAGTTCGATGCGCAAGGTCGTCTATTGTCAAATAGTGGTGGAAAGAAAAGGAAGCGACCAATAAAACCAGGACCAGTAAAGCCTGGTACGTTGAAGAACAAATCCACAGAGGACGTGAACGGTAAATTAGGCATATATGCAGTACCAGTTGACGTTTGTTATAGAACATGGAGTCAAACCGATGAGAATAATACCGTATGGCATATCATTCGTGTCTTCTCCGATACTGAAATTGAAAACGCCTTGATACAGTTGTATGGTGTTGATGAAGAAGGTAAGTCATTAGGTCTTAACATTGAGGAGGCACCAGGCTTTGAAATTCGTAATGGTGAAGAATTTGTTGACAATACTGACTTCGAAGATTCTGACGATGACTCCAAAGCCAATACCAAACAAGTAAAGAACGCTCTCGGCGGTGTACACATCAATGCAAACATACCGCTCACTATCAAAGTGCGTTTCAACTCAGACATTAAGTATTCATTACGTATTAACTCCGATAGAATAGAAACTTCAAATGAAAGCAAATAGTTCCTTCCCGCATCCCGTATTGGGCATTAACAAAGGTGTCCTTCCAGACTTGGAAGAAGACGCTTTGAGTGTAGCAAGCATTGAAGAGCAAGATGAATACTATGTCTATACTTTCAGCCTGAAGCAGGATAATAAGCAGATTAAGCAATATATAACAGAGAATCACGCTCAGTATATTTGTGAGGTTGACTGTAACAAAGCCTTCTATAAGAAGATTCATAAATCTCAAACACCTGTCATTACGGTGCCTATAAAGAAAACCGATGTCGTAGGTCACATTGATTTCTCCTTCTTTGTTGTTACTACTGTAGGTTTCCCCAATTATAGCAATGCTGACTTCAATCCTGATTATCGTGATCCAGAGACTGGAAAGATGCCAAAGTTCTCTCTTGAAAAGGGGGCCGTGTTGGTCATGTTTCCACAATGGTCTGATAACGTAAACACCCGTTTCAACAATAAGCCCGACCTCAATGCATTTATTCAGGTTGTTAAGCGTAAGGATTCCGAGAAGTCAGTTAATATAGATTTGGGAGATGATGTTATCAACATTGAACTTCCTGTGGATATGTATGTTGACTTCCTTGAATATAACCGAGACCAATACAAGGGCCTGTTCTACACCTCCCTTATTTTTAACGCTTTGGTTAAGGCGATTCTTAACATAGGCAATAACGAGGGTATGGTCTGGGCTGATAGCATTAAGGCATTAATGGAAAATATGCCTGATAAGTATCAAGGACTAGATATTGAAGATCCCACGGAGGCTGTAGATATAGCCACAATCATGCTTTCAAATGCAGAATATGGCTCACCATACGATTTGCTTTTTATGAGTATTAAGAACCTTCAAAACTAAGTCTTTGATATGGAACTACAACGAATATTTACACCAGAATATGTCAATGTATTGACAAACGACATAAAAGTTGAGAACTATGTTGGAGAGAGTATAAAATATGACGATTCACAAGTCCGTCGTCTCAAGGGGGTTGAAAAGCCTGAGAGACTAGAGGAGAAAATGCTGAATGCACCATCAAAATTTGACGCTGCAATAATTCTTTATGAGAGTTTTAAAGATATTACCCCTACATTAGCAGCAAATTCTGTTTTATGGGTATATCTTTCTCATGTTGACCTCGCCAATTATGTAAGAAGAGAATGGCCTGACTTAGAGAAATATGAATCTGACAATAAGAAGAGCGGGGTAAAGAAAGGACAGACTCGTTCGGATGACGATAGGAAGAAGTATATCCGTGACCATTGGCTAATTTCTCAAAATGGTCTGATGCGTACTTCGCTCATGAACTTGTGGTGGTCTGTGTATCTTACCGTAGATGAAAGTCTTGGCGATGAGCACAAATATGACCTTACAAAGATATTTTTCAGTAACGATGGTTTACGCACTCGTCGTTTAGGTACTGGTCACCTTGGTCGAAATAAAGAGGCTCTCAAGGGAATCCTGTCCTTTATGAAAGACAACCCACAAATCTTTGACTCTGGCATTGAGAATCGAATGATATGGATAACACGCCATTTTAATCTTATTGGAGGTACTAAGCCTTTGTCAAATTTGCCGCACACTTTCTTTTATAAAGAGTTGGTAAAATACAAGAGTCACCTGGAATCTATTTCAAAACGAGAACAGGTGACTGGGCCAGATGCATTTGTATAATTAAGAATATTGCCGTGCCAAATAAATTTGAATATACTCCATTACCTCCGCTCTCCAAAGGTGACCTTTTAGAAGGTGGTAAATACGAAATCATCAGCGACACTGAGAACGCTGGTGGCTTCGGTCGTATATATCGTGCACGGGTTAGACAAACCTCGGCTACCAACAGAATGAAGGTGGTGGCGGTGAAAGAATTCCATGTACATGAGATTGATGATGCAACGATGTCGCGCCTTTCTTCGCAGGGATTCTCAGTATCATCGAAGGAGAAATGTGTGGATATGCTGCTCGGACAGTTTAAGATAGAGGCTCAGGTGATGTACGAGCTGTCACGCCTGCGAGACTGTCATATACCACAGATATACCATAGGTCGAGAGAAGATAACGGACGGATCTATTATACAATGAGCTGGGTGGATGGCATTTCCCTAACAGATATCGTCAAACAGAAAGGGGCTATGAATGAGAGAACTGCGATTGGATATATCGTACAAATAGCAAAAGTCCTCCATAAAGCTCATACGTGGAATCTTATTCACAGCGATGTATCTCCAAATAACATCATGCTTGACCATGGTTTTGCTGTTTTAGTGGATTTTGGTAATGCCCGTGGTTACAACAACCTGCTTCTCCAGAACTACAGCAAAGAGGAGATGGATTACGTGACTGATGGTTATGGTAAGTCTCTCTCTAACATGTCGCATTTTGCTGAGATATACAACGAGATGATCCATGAGATGATTCACGAGCGTATTGGCACGCCTGGATTCATGCCACCTGAGGGTTTTGCGGGAAGGCAGCAAAGCGACATTTACTCACTAGCTGCTACGCTTTTTTTCATGCTGACCGGACAAAATCCGCCACTATATTTTCTTCACAATTCTCAACAGAAGGTACGAAAGACTCTTGCAGAGAGCTGTGTGAGCGAAACAACAGCAAATGCTATCATGCATGCCATGCAGTCACAACTCAACCTTTGCACAAAGAGTGCCCGAGATTTCTTAATGGAATTACCACAAGATATAGTATTCGATACACTTCTAAATTACAACGATCATGATTATAATAGACGATGATAAGAGAATTCTGAACCTCAACCACATGGCTATCTATCTCATGCTTACAGCCGAGGAGATGGCAGAGTACAAGGACAAGTTGAAGACCTTGAACAGTTTCCGCAAGTTGACTCGTGGCATTTTCCGCTTTGAGATAGTTGAGAAAGGCGACACTCCTTATGAAATGTTGCCAAAGGATATGACGCGTACGGTGACAAACTGCAATGTTTTGGTACGTCTCATCAACTCCATCCATAGTATTTACTGCTACGGTCTGGACACCATTGATCTGAAACTCGACGAACAAGAGCTGCGTGCAGAGTTGAGTTCTATAGTAGACGATGTCTGCAAGAAGAATATCAAGCAGATGGATATTCTCTGTGAACGTCAGACAGGTACAGCAATGCAGGCTGTGCGCGAATATAGGGCAATCAATATCGTGAAGGACACTTTCGAATGTGCTTTGGAAGGAATTATTCCAAAGGAAGGTACGATAGAACAGATCGAAACCTATGGAAGAACCGCGGACATGAAGGAGTCGTTGGAACTGGTAAAAGGTACGACTTCTGACATATATAAAGATAAGATAGAGCGTGAGCGAGCAGGACGCGAAGTTCCTGGCACACATCCCACTATTTCAATAACAGTATCTGATGTCACCTTTGAAGATAAAAAAGGTCACCGGAAGAAAGGGAAAGGATTCGTTTTTAAGATTAACGATGATGTGATTTCGGTTCCTTTCAACAAAATAGACCAAACAATGCTTTATTCATCTGTATTGATTGCATCTGTCTATGGCATAAAACTGAAGAGATATGATTTTACAAAATATTCTTCAAAGGAAAAGAAAATTTGGTTAAAAAAAGTATTCTCTGCTTTGTGCTTTGACGAAAGGTTTGAGGATTGGTTTGAGAAAATAAACAGAAATGGTCCCGCTGCTCGAATCAACGATGCCAAATCGAAAGTAAACAAGGCTTTGTGGGATATACTGTCAAATGAACACAAAGATGCATACTATTACTGTCTGTTGGTAACAAAAAACGACCATACAGACAAATCAGAGTACGTAATTAGGACTGATAAGAACCGCATACACATTGCGAACTTCTTAATGGATAGATTGGACTGATATACATAGGTGGTAATCCTCCTAAGTTCCGTTATACGTATACGGTTCTTTGAGTACTTAATCATTCTCCGTAACTTTGCACCTATAAACCTCACAATAGGCTTTTATCAACAATGTTTAACCCTATAAATCAGTAAGAATATGTGTGGATCAATGTTTCGCGGAATGCAAAGTTACACCCGTACAAGAACGGAGAATAAGGTATCATCCAAGTCAACAACAGCTAATATAAAGAAGGAGGGAGAAAAGTAAAATATGGCAGAACCTAATCAGAGATACAGCAAGTGGGGCTTTGTCCGTGAAGCACGTGACATGGCTTCGGGTACTGACAAGGAAACGGGACTGAACCGTACAGGTCTGGAGGATTACATCAAAGTCATCTTCCCAGAGATTCCCGTAGACCACTGGGTTCACGACAAGCCCATACCTGACTCTGGACGCCGCATCCGTCCTGACTACAGGTGTGATGACTTGAAACTACTCATCGAGTTTGATGGTTTGCAGCACTATCAGCAGCCTGACAAAATAAGAAAGGACAGGGAGAACCAAACCTTTTATGAGTCGCTGGGTTACAAGGTTATTCGCATACCGTACTTCATTCAGTTGACTAACGAGGTGGTGAAGACAATGTTCGGGCGTGAAGTGAGCGAACTTCTCTTTGACCCATCAGTTACTTCTATGGCAATAAGTGGTAGTAATACTCCAGCATTTTGCTGTCCTGCTGGTCTGCAACGCATGGCAGAGGAATTCCGGCTCTATCCACAGCAATATAAGGTGAACTTAGAGTTTCTTGAAAGTCAGAACGATGATTTTATGACAGGTGCCTCGTTGCTTAAAGCCGCTTATGAGGGGAAATCATAAGAAATGTTCATTTCGCAGACGTTTGTTTAGAAAATAAGATGTTGCTTTATGTTCAATAATACAATAGATTTATGCCATATCCAAGATTTACAACACTTTGTGCTCAGGCACAGACAGAGATTAACCGTAGAGTGAATGAGCTGCAAAACGCCATTGCCAAGCTCACCGACAGCAATAACATGGCGGACGCTTTCTTTGCTTGCGGAATGTCGTTCCGTCTCCATGGTAATGACAATATGCCAGACGCATCTGAACTTATGAGAGACATCACAGGTGACAAGTTGCTTGCTTATCTTCAAGATGACTCTATTATCAAACCTTCTGCTGACAAGCAGAAGTTGATAGCTACATTCAAGAAGAATCCTTCGTTCTCTCATCGCATGTTCATGGAGGGTTATGAGTATGAAAAGATTCTTCAGTATCCAAAGGATGAACCTGCAACAATTTCTGCTCCTGTTTCATCGCCAAAGCCAGCATCTTCTTGGGATGCAGACCAATGGAGCAAAGACTTCGAGGCATCTAAGACTGTGACCAACGGAACTCGTTACGTACGTACAAAAGTGTGGGATTCTACACTTGCCATCGTCAATGCAGGCACCTACGTAAGTCAGAGCGGTGCTCAGGTAACGCTTCCTCTGAATCCAAACATTCTTGCAGAGAGCAAGTTTTATAAGACGGAGATTCCTATGCTGACTGCAGATAATCGTTATAATACATTATATAGTGTACATGCAGGCGACTGCCTTGAGTTTGCCAAATCATTACATGACTCTAACAGTACTGATGACCTTTGTGTGCTAAACCTTGCCAGTTATCGTAACCCAGGAGGAGGTGTAACTGGTGGCGCAGGTGCTCAGGAAGAATATCTTTTCCGTTGCTCAGACTACTTCCGCTCTCTTTATCAGTATGGTGCTTACAGTGCACAATATGGCATACCTCATGCTACTGATAGTTATCCTCTGGATAGGAACTACGGTGGTGTGTACTCCCACGGAGTAACAATCTTCCGTGACAAGGAAGCAAACGGATATGCCCTTCTTGATACTCCTTGGCATGTGAACTTCGTGGCAGCTGCTGTATCTCGACTTCCTTATCCATGCCAGCAGATACCGGCAAATGACATACCTATGATAGAGAATACTATTCGCACTATTCTTCGCATCGCATACACAAATGGTCAACGCCGCTTAGTCCTTGGTGCTATTGGTTGCGGAGCCTTCAACCACCCTCCAAAGCACATGGCTCAGATTTTCAAGCAGGTGCTACATGAACCGGAGTTTGACGGCATCTTCAAGGAGGTGCATTTCGCCATCTTTGATGACCACAACGCCAAACGAAAGGGAGTGAGTAACGTGGATGCCTTTGCCGAGGTGTTCAGCTAATGCGTCAATGCATATGAATATAAGAAACAATACCAAATAATACGTGAATTGCCCCTTGGCTGATATATCATCAGTCAAAGGGCATTTTGCTATTTACAAATGAGATATATGGCAAAGAACAAGACAATAGACCTTCAACTGTCAGAAGTAGATCTTCAGGCGCTTGAGAGCATCGGGGTAATCTCCGTTCAGAATAATATAGAGACAGGAATTTCCAATAGTAATGCGAATTTCAGGCGTGCTATTTCATGGCTCGTCAATCGGGACTGTGCTATGATAACGGCATGGCGCAAAGAGAAAAAGGATGGCACACCCAAGACGCGTGCTGAGAATAATAACGACAACAAAACACTCGTTCAGAAACTACGTGAATATGGATATGGTGTATCAAAGGTGCAGGGATGCTATGCTGAGGTAGGACATCCACTGAGTCGGGAGAACAGTTTCTTGGTCTTTGACCTACTCAATAACTCTAAACTGTTCTTTGAACGCCTTTTCTACCTATCAGCTGACTTTGAGCAGGATAGTTTCCTCTACAAAAAAGCAGGAGAGACTACACCAGCGTACGAAATTGGCACGAATGAAAAGTTCGGCATGAATAAGCGCAAACTAGCCGGTGTCCTCCGTATCGGTGTTGAACCCAAAGGTGCTTTCAGTAAGATTGGGTCTGGTACAATCGCTTTTGAATAGCTACCTCCTGAATGCCAAGCAGAAAATTGGAGTGGTTGCCATTTATGACAACGCTCTCAGACTCTACATCACATTCATCAGCAAAGACTTTATAATCAGTATTCAACTGACGGACAGCCCGATTTTGGGCAATCTGGAAATAGAGGTCATCTTCCTTGCCATCCACCGTGGATGGCCAGAACTTTGCTTCTATTAATGTCATCATATATGTTAATTAATTGTCATGCTATCCACTTGAAGTACACATAGAAAGCTATCTCCATTGCAATCGTTATAATTGACAAAAGGGAAAGGGTGCCAACGATGTAGAACAGTTTTGTTGAAATCCATACGCCCTCATTATTCCGCACAATTTCCGTAAGTCTGTGACCCTGCTTCCGCCATAGCGTTTCCTGCTGTTTGTATTGGTCGGCAAGCATCTGTTTCTCCTGTACCATCCATTGGTTATGGAGTTCTTGCATCCTCTGCCAGTCAGCATCAGAGACATTCACTGACACCTTCAACTTTGTGGGTGCATCTTCCATGACTTGGTCAATATGCTCGTTGATGGTGTCAACCTTGCCGCTGATGGTATCAACGGCATCACCCAGTTTCTCCTCGGCTCGCTGATACTGCCGGATTACTGACTCACATTGAAGCGTGGCATTCACACAATTATTGGTAGCCTTGTCGATGTTGCCACTCAGTTCCTTCAGTTCAGGAACACGGCTGATGATGTCCTGTTCGGCATCCTGCTCCTGAATGTCCTCTTTGACCTCGATTATCATCTCGTCGAAGTCGGGCTTGGTCTCTTTGTTTTTATTTGTTCGTATCATAGAGATAATAGATATTTGTGATTGTATTAACGATGATAACCACGCTGACGTGGCTTTGGCTTACAAATGGAATGAGCCATCTGGAGACAGCGGCGAGCAAAGGCACGTTCGTCCTCGTCTTCCTTCTTTCCCCAACCAGATTCTGGGGCAGAACCGCCACCTCCTCCGCATGATTCGGACAAGGATGTGGCAGCATCGATATAGCCAGCAAAGAGAAGCATCGCGACGTGAGCGACGTTCTCTATAGTGGCAGTTTCGTTGCCTTCGGGTATCTGAGCCTCGTTGAGGAAGATGTCCTTGATTGAGTTAGGAATCTCAACAGCCTTGCTACCTTTGGGCGTATCGATGTTGAACGTAGTGAAGGAAGATACAGGTTTCGGTTGTGCAAGCGGCTGAACCTTTGGCCGGGTAGATGTCGTTGTCTGGGCAGTCGGACGGACGGGACGGCTGCTTGGTGAAACGATTGGTGCGACTGGTTTTACGTTGATCTGGGCAGGCTTCGGATGGAGTTTCTTCCATGTGGCTTCCAGTTGTGTTGCCATGAACCTACGCCCCACCTCAGAAGCCTTGAACACAGATGCGTTCTTGCCGATAGTGTAGCCGACAAGTTTCTTGCTCTTGTCGTAACGAGGGGTCACCTCATAACCCTTCATCCGAAGCATCTTGAAATAGAAGTCAATGTCAAACTCCTGCATTTTCTGAAGGGTGTATTCACAGAAGTCCTTAATATCTTCCTTCCGCATGTCACGTATCTCCTTCGGCTGCTTCCATCCATGCCTCATATTGATAATTTCCGCAGCCATCATTGCCCTTATATGGAGATCGTGGACATCGTTGGTATTGCCTTCGAGGTCAACACGGCAGCAGTCCATGTGAAGGTGTAGCGTCCCGGATTTGGAGTCGGAATGCAAGCCAGACACATTCATTGAGTTGCGGAAATTGGTCTTGACCTCTCTATCCATTCCCTTGGGGATAAGTCCGACGGAATCCAAAATTTTCAACGTTTCTTCATGAAGGTTCGCCCAGTCATTCATAGTGAAGTTCTTTGCCTCTTCCTTTGAGGGCGAGATTACAAACGAGACCATGGAGCGTTCCAGCTTCCTCCCGACAGTCCTATCCTGCTGATGCAACTGGCAATGATGCTTCATCATGTACCAGATGGCAGTCGGGTCGATACCCTCCGGCATGTGGTTCACCTTGACCACTTTTGCCTTCTCCTTCTCCAATGCGTACCTTATGGCATTGCCGCCGTATGGCACCACTCTTGCGAGCATAATCATAGGGCACTCCTTTCTTTGGTCAGCACAGGAGATGAAATATTCTCTTCGATGCTGTACCAATGTTGGACGAGTTCAGCGACCGACTTTATCCACCATGTCATGAACTTCTCCGACTTGAAAAGTTTCAACTTTTCCTCATCCGTCATATTTGAAAGAGCGTTGCTGATTTTTATCAGGTCAGTCCTTGCAAAGACCAGAGAGTTCAAGGCATCGACCTCTTCCTTGGTGAGCCGCAGACGTGGGTGATGTTTCAAGCCTGTCTCAGTGAGATAGCGGTTCAGACTGATGCCACATTCCTTGGCAAGCTCTTTGAGTTGCGACCAGACTTCATCCGTACATCTGAAAGCATGTACTCTGGTCGGTTTCTTTTTGATTATCTTTTTTTTCTTCATGTCAATGAGTTTTTAATGAAAGGGAATGAATATAAAACTGTTAGAAAGAAGGACACGGTCTGCGAGCCTGCGAGTAGCCCGAGAATCTTTTAGGAGGACAGAAACAGGGACACCTGTTTTGTACTACAAAAGGATTTCTCGAAAAGTCCCTCTAAAATATCGGGGCTTTGAACTCCAAAGTTCCCTTCAGGGCTTAGAAGTCCGTTTCGGTCTGCCTTGCGTCCTGCATCGGCAAACTTCCCTTGGGATGGTTGGGCGGTGCAGGTCGCAGACCGAAGTCCTTCAAGGCTGTCACTCGTTGCTATGGAAGCCATTAGGATTGGAATAGCCATTAGACTTCTGACTGTAGTCTACATTGTTATCAGACGAGGTGCTGTTAGGATTTAGCGGTTGTCCTTCTTGCTGTGCTGATGGTTCGTCATTTCTTTTCCCTTCATTCTGACAGCCATCGGCTTCTACATACGAAGAAGGGATGTCAGCAGACTGATGGGAAATGTTGTTCTGAGAAGAACCGGAAGTTCTTTCATCCTCCACGGATTTACCCACATTGTTACTATCATTAGATTGTAGTGATAGTTGGGACACTTGACCATCGGAAGACGGACACACACACTCTACTTAATTGGGAATTGTCGTCATCTGAAACAGAACCTTCCTCGCCGATGTGTTTGTCATCTGGAACCTCAATAGTGAATACCCTTGCAGGTGGAACTTCCGCGGTGACGATTGCAGTGCCATCGGCATTCCTTCTTGTTGCGAAGGGATTCTTGACAAACCTGCCATCCACATACCAGCCCGAAAAAGCATGAAGCGTATGGATGCGGTTATCTCCCACTTTCTGTGAAGAGGAAATACCCAGAGTCTCCATCGCCTCTATAAGTTTGGGAACCGTCTTGCGGTCTTTATCCCAAAGCTTGGCAAGTTGGGTGTTGTCAACCATCACTTGGCCGGGCAAGATTTCAACCTGTTGAGTCTTGCTTATCTGTACCAGTTTCTTTTCGCGTTCAGCGAGTTTTACAAGCGACATGAAGCATTCCATGCGGTCAATCTTGTACTTCTTGCTGCGTAGATACTTCATCTGTTCCTCGGACAGCGTAAAGCAGTAATGAATTATATGCTCGTACATAATTGCTTAATTTTAGATTTTATCCCCATCAAATGGTTTTGCAATAGGTTGACTTCGTCGAGCTAAACCTTCATCGTTCCAGCTGGACTTGTTCGGCTTGCGCTTGTGCGATGCAAGGATGGCAGCGTTCTGCTCCTCATCCGTCAGAGGAATGGGATTCTTGCGGTTTGCTTCCAGCCACTTGTCAATCTCATCAAGGTAGATGACCCATCGCTTGCCAGGCTTGGAACCGGGGATTTCCCTGTTTGCAAGTTTCTGATAGATGGTCACAAGGGGAATGTTGGTGTACTCGGCAACCTGCTCTGGCGTGACAGGGCGGTGTCTGTTCTCTCGCTGCTGAGTTGGTCTGTTCTGAAGGTTCAGCAGTAACGCCTTCATGCCCGACACTTCATCCCGAAGTTCGGCGATGACCTGCGGAAGGTCATTGAACGTAATTTGATCTTTAGTCATTTGACAACACGACCCTTTAGTGGAATCGTGCTGCAAAGGAACCCCGTTACGAATCGGAGGGCAAGCCACAGTTTTATAATTGGTATATCACGAAACAATCACGCAGTTGAGCCTCTTTTTTGGCCGTTATTCGTGGATAAAATGGGATTTTGAAGCGTCATTTTGACAACATCGAACATGTAAGTATAATGAATGACAATTGGGATTACGGCTGTTTTGGGGTTAAGATTTCAGCGCAAAAGGGCATAGGCACATCAGGACCACACCAAGTTCGGTTTCTGATGTGGCTCCAATATGTGATGTCTAAGTATTTAGGAGAGATGAGAAAGATTATCTTCAGTCTTTCTCTAAGCCCAGTTGTGAAGGAATATGGAATAATAGTCCGTCTGCTCCCTGGATGTCACAATGTATCTGGTCGCTGTTGGATGTGACTGTCAGGTTCCTAAGTGTGCTATGCGACAATGGCTCTCCACTGGCTGTTACACACAAAGAAGCAAAACGACGCTCAATATAGCAAGCGCAATCATCGTTGCTGTAAACCTTGCCTTTGCCAAGTCCTAATCTTATGGCAATGCTCCAGACCAGATGGCGGACATCGAAGCTGCTCAGTTTGGTCTTGTATCTCTTCCACTCAACTTCTGGGCGGTAGTTGTGATCCATCGCGAATCTCAACAGGTCTGTACAGAACTCGTCCATGTCCTCCTCATATACAAATGGAGACATGATGTATAGAAGGTATTCATGAATGGTATCCAGTTTCTTCTTCTGGCTTTCAGCCCGACTCTGATAGAAGTCATCAATACCCTGCTGGTAGGTCGAACTGACAGGAGCGGTCGAAGCAGTGGATGGCTCTTTGTCGGGATTGGCTTCTTCCGATATGACCTTGGAATCTGTAACTGTTGTCTTCTCAGCTATCTCCTCGACCATCTCAGCATCGCAAACACTTTCATTCACATTTGACGCAGCGACAACAGGCATTGCCTCCAAAAGAGAAACAGGCTTCTGTGCCGTTGACTCATCTGTTGCAGTTTGATTATTGCAAGCATGAGTTTTGGTTTTCCACGTCTGCGCTATTCCTACGAAAGCATACTGCACAGCCATATACATTGACCATAGGACAATTACTGACATCATGTAGATGATACCGACAGGAACAATGTCATCGGGAAGATTTGAGTCTGCCCACTGGCAAAGTGGAATTGAAAGAAGAAGTACTGCAACTCCCGGCAGTATTCTTGTGGAGATCCATTCGAGCCGGATGGATGCCTCACGTGAAGTGATTGAAGATGGTGAATCTATTTTCATTGTCAATATGTATTATTGTTCGTTATTTCGAAATCGTGCTGCAAAGTTAAGAAGATTTTTGCACATGACGTATAGCCTTTTCTTCTGTAGGCCAGTGTTTTATGTTTATTTGTGAATCATACTTGAAGTGAGTATGATTTTCACACTTGGTCTTTTCCTCCTTTTTCGCAGTTGTTTGATTGCCTGGCAAAGGTATAACGAAAAATGAGAGCCAATTCTGTTGGTTCCCATTTTCCCATGTTTGTGACCTGAAAATAGCGTCTTTGGTTTCATTTCTCGAAGAAATAGAACCAACAAATAGGTTTATCCCTGCCCGACGGCTTTCAACTGCGGAGTTATCTTTGGCTTCAAGGTGATGCGGTTGACGCTCTCACGCTTGCTCTCGTCAGCCATGTTCGCATAGATCTGAGTGGTCTCCACGTTCTTGTGTCCCAACATGTGCTGTACGGTATAGATACCCGTACCTGCATCAACCTGCAAGGAACCGAAAGTATGACGGGCGCAATGAAAGGTGATATGCTTGGTGATGTCTGCTGCCTTCAGCCAGTTCTTCAAGGTGGTGCCAGTCATCTTGTCCTTGAAGTCTGGGAAGACTTTTGCATCGGGTTCGTGTTCTCCATCATAGAAGCCGATGAGTTCAAGAGCCTCTTCGCTGACAGGGTTGTTCACAAGTTGCTGAGTCTTCTGCATACGTACAGTGATATACATGCCTCCATCTCCGTATGGCTGAATCTTCTTCCATGTCAATGCCTTGACGTCGCTCTTTCCGAGTCCAGTCAGACAGGAGAAGAGGAATGCTTTCTTCAACACAGGTTCCTTGCAGTCTGTGTTGGCAAGGCTTACGAGTTCCGGCTGAGAGAGGTGTTCCTTCTCCGTAGGGATGGTGTCAATCCTGTCAAGGAAGCCATTGGGATTTTCCTTGATTTTGTGGTCGCGGTAGGCTGTGTGGAGCACGGCACGGAAGGTTGACCAGTAGCCTGCAATGGTGTTGGTGTGCAGCCTCTGTTTCTTGTGGATGGTCTGTGGAGCGGTATAAAGGTACTCCTTGAACTTGTTGCACAGGTCAACGTCTATCTCGCCGAAGGTGCATTTGCCTTCGCAGAAGGCTTCGAAATGCTTATAGACGTTCTGCCATTTGGTGTTCCTGGCATCGGCCTTCTTCTTGAACCATGCGAGGAAGTTGCCTTTCTCCTTCTCTCGGTCAAAGAAGTCGTAGCGTTCGTTCACGATGCTCTCATAGCGTCGGCAGCGCAGTGCCTCGGCTTTCTCTGTCATGCGCTCGTTGTAGTCACGCTCGCGCTGGTTCTTGGGCTTGGCAAAGATGTAGATGCCAAGTGACTCATGTCGCTGTACCTTCATGGTTGACTCGTCCCTGTAGCCGGGATAGTAGTCAAGGTAGAAGCTCAGTTGCGTACCTTTCTTTATCTTACGCGTACGCAGGGTTACTGTCTTGCAAATGTTACTCATACTTGAATGAAATTTCTTTTGTTAATAATCGAAGGCTATGCGTCTCATAGCAGGTGCAAAGTAACTGCGTGATGAAAGTGTGGCCAACTTACCTTTTCATAACTCATGGATAATTGTACTTTCACGCAGTTGATGCTTATTATTGGGCATTATTGGATCCTGTAAGCCCCGAATTGCGCCAATCTGCTTGCCATTATTCGGTCTAATTCTTCCTTGACGATGAGATTCTGGACTCCGACTTTCACTTTAGTGAGATTGTTCGTCTTGACGATTACGCAGATATTGCTTTTGGTCATGCCATACTTCTCTGCTGCTTCTGCTGTGGTGTAATAGGCATCACTCGCTTTCAGGTCAGGACGGAAGATGTCATCAAGATGTATCTTTGAATAGTAGGTCTTGCCATATTCTCGCTTGGTGGGAATATGGCGTCGGTAGGCTTGGGTGCGCAAGGATTCCTTGGTCGTTAAATAGAGTGTTTCTGCCTCATCCGTTGTGAGCCACTCAGTCAAGGCTTCAATCTCGGCAGTCACTCCGAAAAGTGCATCCATGTGCTTTCGGCTATAATAGTTCTTGCCAGCAATCTTGCAAATAGGTATGTTGTTCCTCTTGGCTGAAACATAGAGCCAAGACTTCTTTACCTTGTAGGTTGTCATAACATCCTCGCCTGAGATGTATTCAAGTGGTTCTAATGACCTCATACCTATTTCGGGTATGCGGTTATTGACTTTTCTCGACGAAAGGGAAGAAGAAGTTTTGCACGGTTTGTTAGTCGGAGCACCGGGCAAAACTCTATGATAAGGATTGCCTGCAAGCATCTTCTCTATGTCAGCCTTGCGGATAAATGCCATCCGGCTGCTGATTCGTGATGCAGGCAGTTTCCCCTCGTTTACCAGTTTGTAAACGTACTGACGGGAGCATCCCATAAGGATGGCAGCCTTGGAGAATGTGAGATACTCCTGGCTGGCGATGTCTATAACTGGCTGGACAGCCTTCAAAAAGTCCTGTTGTCTCTTCTTGCGCTGAGCCTTTGCCGCCTCGGCACAATGCTCTGAACAATACCTCTGCGAACCGCTGTTGCAAGTGAACTCCATTCCGCAGAAGGCACATTTTCTTGTCTTTCTCATTTGACTCCTTTTTATGTGGTTTTACAATCAATTTCATGCAAACCTCCACGGAGTGAACTTTCGTCAATCATTGACACCCATTGTCAACTCATTCCACTATGTAACGTTCTTCAAATGAGGTCACTTCCTTGCTCCTTTCCCTCTCGTTCCTCAGTCAACCGTTGTCCACTCTTGTCAACCTTTGTCAACCCTGTCCACGAGATGGCAAAATAAAAGCCCTCAAAATTCTCCGCAGTAGAAATGCGTTGCAAAGGTAAGCGGATTTTTGAGAACCACCAAAAAGCAAGTCTGAAGTGTTAAAATCCAAAAGCAGTTGATATACAGAGGTTTATCTCTATGTGTTTTTCGTTGTTTATGGTCGTTTAGAGGTCTCTAAATACATAGCGAGAAAGCCTCTTTGCCGATAGAGGTGACTGAATCGGGAATGGTGATAAAAGTCAACCCAAAGCAGCCCTTGAAAGCACCAGTTCCAATAGTTGTGACGGAATCGGGGATGATGACAGAGGTTAGACCCTCACAATCTTCAAAAGCCCCTTCGCCGATAGAAATGACGGAATCGGGAATGGTGATAGATGTCAAAACCGAGCATTTTTTGAAAGCGTCCTTGCCAATAGAGGTGACGGAGTCGGGGATAGTGACAGAAGTTAGTCCCTTACACCCTTCGAAAGTCCCTGTGCCGATAGAAGTGACACCTTCGGGAATCGCGACAGATGTTAGGCCACGGCACCCATCGAAAGCCCTATCACCGATAGAGGTGACAGAATTGGGAATAATTACTGCGGTTAGACATGAGCAACCATAAAAAGCCCAATCATCGATAGAGGTGACGGAGTTGGGGATAGTGACAGAAGTCAAACCTGAGCAGCCTTCAAAAGCACTATTGCCGATAGAGGTGACGGAAACGGGGATGGTAACAGAGGTCAGACCAGTACAGCCTCCGAATGCACAGAATCCAATTGAAGTGACGGAATCGGGTATGGTAATCGAGGTTAGACCTGTACAGCCTTTGAATGCACTATCGCCGATAGATGTGACGGAGTCGGGGATAGTAATAGAAGTTAGTCCCCTTTGACCCTCTGCCAAAGATTTTGGTATCCGTTTGACACATTCTCCAATATTAAGAGTTGTTAGGGGACTGCCTTCTTTAAACCAAGGTTTGGGTTACTGATTTTCAACAGGATCTTCACAATTTGTAGCATTATAGGTAACAGCTGTTATACCCGTACAACCATAAAAAGCACAATCACCGATAGAAGTGACAGAATCAGGAATGGTGACAGAGGTTAGACCAGAGCAACCTTTGAAAGCCTCTTTGCCGATAGTGATGACGGAGCTGCCGATGATGACTGAAGTTAGACCAGAGCAACCACAGAAAGCCCTATCGCCTATAGAGGTAACGGAAGCGGGAATAATAATCGAAGTTAGGCCTCTTTGACCACATGCCAAATAATCTGGAATTTGTTTGACTCCTTCACCAATATTGAGAGTCGTTAGTGGACTGTCTTTAAACCATGGTAGTGGTTCATAAAAAAAATCATCATCTTTATAAAAAGAATCATCATCCAAACCCTCACAATTAATTGCATTATAAGTAACAGAGGTCAGATTCAAGCAGCCTTTGAAAACCCAGTCGCCGATAGAGGTGAGGGAAGAGGGGATGGTGACAGCAGTCAGACCCGAACAACCATAGAAAGCACGACCGCCGATAGAAGTGACGGAATCGGGAATGGTGACTGAGGTCAATCCCGAGCATTCCTCGAAAGCACGACCGCCGATAGCAGTGACAGAATCGGGAATGATAACCGACGACAAACCATTGCAACCATAGAATGCTGCTTTCCCAATAGAGGTGACTGAGTTGCCAATAGTTACAACTGTCAGACCCGAGCAAACACAGAAAGCCCTATCGCCAATAGAGGAGACGGAATCAGGGATAGTGACATCCGTCAGTCCCTTGCAGTTTTCAAAAGCACGAGGACTCACCGACACAGATCCATCTTTTATCACGACAGAAGTGTTGCAGAGCATATCGCCCTTGTACTTATATACCACTCCCCCAATATAGACCATTCCGTCGGGCTTGTTATTATACCATGGGGTGTTCGCAAATGCCCCATAGCCGATAAAGGTGACGGAAGCGGGAAAAGAAATAGCTGTTAAACCCTCACAGCCATCAAAAGCCCCACAACCTATATGAGTGACGGAATTGGGGATGGTGACTGAAAGCAGAACTTTTTGACCGTATGCCAGATAATTTGGTATTTGTTTGACTCCTTCACCAATATTGAGAGTCGTTAGTGGACTATCTTTAAACCAAGGTTCGGGAGAACGATTTTCCATAGGACCTTTACAATTGGTAGCATTATAGGTAACGAAGGCCAGACTCGTGCATCCATGGAAAGCCCCCCAACCGACAGAAGTGACGGAGGAGCCAATTGTAACAGAGATTAGCCCCTTGCAGTCCTCAAAAGCTCCCTGTCCAATATCGGTAACGGAATCGGGGATGGTAACAGATGTTAGCATACTTTGACCACAAGCCAGATAATCCGGTATTTGTTTGACACCTTCTCCAATATTGAATGATGTTAGTGGACAGCCTTTAAACCATGCTTCAGACCCATAAACATGATTTCGACAATTGATTGCATTATAAGTGACAGCTGTCAAACCACGGCACCATTCGAAAGCCCCGTCACCGATAGAAGTGACGGAATCAGGAATGGTAACAGAGGTTAAACCAGAGCAACCACAGAAAGCCTCTTTGCCGATAGAGGTGACGGAAGCGGAGATGGAAACAGAGGTCAGGCCACGGCACCATTCGAAAGCCCTATCACCGATAGAAGTAACAGAATCAGGAATGGTGACCGAGGTTAGACCAGAACAGTCTTTGAAAGCCTCATCGCCGATAGTGATGACGGAGCTGCCGATGATGACTGAAGTTAGACCAGAGCAACCAACAAAAGCCCTATCACCGATAGAAGTAACGGAATCAGGAATGGTGACAGAGGTTAAATCAGAGCAACCTTTGAAAGCCTCTTTGCCGATAGAGGTGACGGAACTGCCGATGATGACTGAAGTTAGACCAGAGCAACCAACAAAAGCCCCGTCACCGATAGAAGTAACAGAGTCAGGAATGGTGACAGAAGTCAAACCAGTGCAGTCCTTAAAAGCCTCCCTATCAATAGAGGTGACGGAAGCAGAGATAGCAACAGAGGTTAGACCAGAGCAACCTTTAAAAGCACTATCACCGATAGAAGCGATGGAGTCGGGGATAGTAACAGAGGTTAGGCACGCACAACCAGTAAAAGCACTATCGCCGATAGTGGTGACAGAAGTGGGGATGGTGATAGAGGTAAGACTATTTTGATTAAATGCCAAATAATTTGGAATCTCTTTGACACCGTCTCCTATATTGAGAGTTGTTAGTGGACAATCTTTAAACCAAGCTCTATAACCATCTAATAAAAATCTTCTGAACATACGAAATGGCCTTAAGCCATGACCAAAACCACTCTTACAACTGGTTGCGTTATAGTTGATAGATGTCAGTTACGAGCAGCCTTTGAAAGCCGAAACGGCGATAGTGGTGACGGAAGCAGGGATAGTGACAGAAATCAGACCCGAACAGTCGCAGAAAGCACGATCACCGATAGAGGTGACAGGGTAACTGGTGCCTTTATAAGTCACACTTGCTGGAATATTAATGGCACCCGTGTATTTAGTAGGACTATAGGTGACGGAAAGGGTTTCACCACTATCATTCTTTGTATAGTAGATTCCGTTAATTTCAAAAAAGTTGTCGTCGACATTTTCACGCGATTGAGATATTTGGGGTTTCATTATAATTAAGGCATTTTAAAGTTGTGAAAAAACATTTTTTGCTTCAGAAGGATAAGTGGGAGTACATACATCCGTAACCGCACGGCATACTGGCACACAGCACGGCTATCTGATACCACAAATTTATAGTTTAATTCCTACAATTCCAAAAAATCTCCTTCCAAAATCCTCACCACCCCACCCTCTCTCACAGATTTTTCAAAAAAAGATTACACAGATTCAACCGATTCAACAAAAAAGCCCTAAATGGCATGTTACTGGCTCAGTGGAAAAGTCCTATGGATATTCTGCATTGTTGCCGAATCGTGAATGGAATCAAAAACAAAAACATGAAAAACAGCCTTGGAGCAACGTGGAATGCTTCGCATTTGGCGGAAGGACTGTGCGCTTTGCGTCATTGGAAACGAGTTTCCATGCCGCCAACCACACAGTCCCTCCGCCACCCTCTTACGAGGGCTATCCACATTGCCCCAAGGATAAAAACCGCTCGCCGTTTCACGGCGAAAAACCCCTGA
>OIXA01000582.1_pt1 | contig 52176 bp, 39 predicted proteins | sample 1587721 | NCBI WGS metagenome assembly OIXA01 (sample SAMEA3888900, study PRJEB22519) | human gut metagenome | biome: human gut; feature: human-associated habitat; material: faeces | place: Denmark | collected 2013
CTTCATGTGGATATGTGAAGACAACATCGTGGAAGTACCATTCGACAAGGAACACTTATTGGAGCGCATCATCAGTCCTGATAACCTACTCAAAGCCTACAAGGCTGTGCAGCGTAACAGGGGCTGTAGCGGTATCGACAAGATGTCATGTGAGCAAATGCTCCCTTGGCTCTTGGCTAACAAGGCTGCCCTAATCCGTTCCTTGCTTGACGGTTCATACCGTCCGAACCCAGTAAAAAGGGTAGAGATACCCAAAGACAATGGCAAAATGCGCCTGTTGGGCATCCCCACGGTTATAGACCGTCTGGTTCAACAAGCCATCAACCAGACCCTAACTCCCATCTATGAGCGTCAATTCTCTCCAGGAAGCTACGGCTTCCGTCCGAGAAGAGGCTGCCATGATGCCCTAAGAGGTGCTCAGAAAATAATCGATGATGGCTACATTTATGTGGTTGACCTCGACTTGGAGCGTTTCTTCGACACAGTGAGCCATAGTAAACTCATAGAAATCCTCAGCCGCACGATAAAGGACGGTAGGGTGATAAGTCTTATCCACAAATATCTCCGCAGTGGTGTGATGAACAAAGGTATGTTCGAGGCAAGTGAGGAAGGCACTCCCCAAGGAGGACCGTTAAGTCCGCTTTTGAGCAACATCATGCTCAACGAGTTGGACAAGGAACTCACAAGCCGAGGTCTCCCTTTTGTCCGCTATGCCGATGACTCGATGATATTTTGTAAGTCCAAGCGTGCAGCCAAACGCGTGAAGGAATCTGTAACCCGATTCATCGAAGGAAAACTTCATCTGAAGGTGAACAGGGACAAGACAGTTGTGTCCTATGTGCAAGGTGTGAAATACCTTGGTTACTCCTTTTATGTAATGAAAGGCAAATGCCAACTCACGGTACACCCAAAAGCCAAATCCAAGATGAAAGCCAAACTCAAGGAGTTGACTTCCCGAAGCAATGGTTGGGGATATGCCAAGAGGAAGCAAAAACTTGAAGAGTACATAAGGGGGTGGGTAGGTTACTATCACCTCGCCAACATGAAACGTTTCCTCATGAAAACGGACGAGTGGCTAAGGCGACGGCTACGTATGTGTATATGGAAGTCGTGGAAGAGGGTGAAAACGAGAATTGCCAACTTGATAAAGTGTGGTATAGATAAATACCAAGCTTACATGTGGGGCAATAGTCGTTTGGGGTATTGGCGCATAGCTGGCAGTTACATACTATGTCGTGCGATAACCAACGAAAAGTTGAGCATGGCAGGCTATGCTACATTGATGGGTTCATACATCGAATGGCACCCAAAATAGGAACCGCCGTATGCGGAACCGCATGTACGGTGGTGTGAGAGGTCGGTAAACACGAAAATAGGAGATAAACACCTATAATTAGTGTTTACCTCCTACTCGATTATACTAAAATCTTGTCTCTAAACTAAGAGCTCTTTAAACTAAGAGCCTTATTCGTTTTCAAGATCAATAGCGAAATAGCCCTTCTTGCCTGTTGGGTAAACGCCCTGGATGTAGAGCACCGGCTCACGACTTGTAGAAGCCTCCTTGACAACCTGCTGTAGATCCTCGATGGTCTTCATTGGTGTGTCGTTAACGCGCTGAATGACAAAGCCCTTTATCATGCCTCTATCCTTCAGTTTGCCATTGCTTATCTTTGTAACCTCAAGACCATAGCTGATGTTGAGCTGACGCTTTGTCTCGGCAGTAACCTCACGGAAGTTTCCACCCAGCACATCCAGGTCAGCCTTCTGCACAACCTTAGTATTGCCCTGCTCGTTCTTCAGAGTGACTGTCTTGGTGCTCTTCTTCTTGTCGCGCAGGTAGGTCAGCGACACCTTGTCGCCCGGACGCTTCTGAGCGAGGATCTCTTGCAGCTCAGCCATCTTGCTAACGTTCTTACCGTCAACAGCCACGATCACGTCGCCTGTCTTAAGACCAGCCTCTTCGGCTGCGCTTCCTTCAGTTACCTTAGCCACATAGATGCCCTCCATTGTGCCGAGGTCCACATCCTTATCCTTGTCTTTCTGAGCGTCAACATAGTTTTTCACATCCTGTCCCTGGATGCCGATTACAGCACGCTGCACGGTTCCATATTTTTTCAGGTCGTCCACCACCTTGTTCATGATAGATGTAGGAATGGCGAATCCATAGCCGCTGAACGAGCCTGTCTGCGAGTAGAGCATGGCGTTGATGCCGATAAGCTCACCCTTGGTGTTGACGAGCGCACCACCCGAGTTGCCGGGATTAATGGCAGCATCGGTCTGTATGAACGACTCTACGCCGTTCTGATAGAGCGAACGACCCTTGGCGCTCACAATGCCCGCTGTCACGGTGTTGGTGAGATTGAAGGGGTTGCCCACGGCGAGCACCCATTCGCCAACCTTGATCTTCTCGCTGTCGGCGATGGTGATGGCAGGCAGATTCTTGCCGTCAATCTTTATGAGTGCGAGGTCTGTCGTTTTGTCAGTACCGATAATTCGGGCTGAATATTCCTTATTGTCGTTAAGTGTCACGGTCAGCTCGTCGGCACCTTCCACCACATGGTTGTTAGTAACGATGTAGCCATCAGCAGAAATGATCACGCCCGATCCAGAGCCTTGCTGCTTGGGTGTGCGATACTGACGTTTCTGCTTACCTCCATTGCCCTGATTAGGGTTTCCAAAAAATCCGAATGGATCGCTGAAGAAATCGTCGAACGGGTTGCTTTGCACCTCCACGGTCTCCACCTTACTGTTGCGTGTGCAAAGGATGTGTACCACCGACGGAAGCGATTTCTCGGCAGCGTATGTAAGGTCTACGGGCTGTCCTGGTGCTACGGTTGCACTTGCCGCATTAACCTTGATAAATGCGCCGGCAGAGAACGCCAATGCCACGACGCACATTGCAGCTAACAAATACTTTGAATACTTTTTCATATCTATTACCTTTTTAGTTTATAATTTCATGTTTGTTAAATAAAGATGTTTAATCTGTTATGGTCTACTTATCTTTGTTATCGTTTTGCTTTTGTCGTTTTGCTTTTGTCGTTTTATTTTGTCATTATGTTTTTTATTGTATTGTTTTTATCTTCCTAAAGGCCGTTTATGTAGCCCATAGTTTGTTTTCACGACTGCAAAAATAAGAGCAAAATTTGTGAATGTGCCATTTTGGCTTATATCTTTATTCCATTTTAACATTCCAATTTAACATATTAACGGCTCTTAAACGGCAAATGAAGAAAATTAGCAATTGTTTAGGAAATGTTCAGATGATGGTACAAAGCTACTGTTACACACTTTCTTGTATAATAGATCTCCAACAAGCGAAAGCAATGGGATTTTTCAATTTTCGTTTTGACGTCCTCAGACAAAGCCTAAAAAAGGCTGAGTTCCATATAAACGGAACTCAGCCTTTTTCTGATTTTTGAATTTAGAATTGTTGCGGTTTGCTGCAATTAGGAATTGCTCATTTTTTAGTTAAGGAGAGCAAAACCTAAATAATTTTCCAAATTAAGATTCCTAATATAAAATCTAAATCAAAATTCAATAATTCAACATCGGCTGAAAGCCAATAATTCAAAATTCAAGACTCAGAATTCAAATCACTTCAGCTCGGTAACAAAGAAGTTCGCCACCTGGCGCAGCAGATGGTTGCGCGTATTGCCACCATAGATGCTGTGGTTACGGTTGGTATAATAAAGCTCGCGGAAATCTTTGTCAGCCTGTACAAGCGCCTCTGCATACTCGTACGAGTTTTGCGGATGCACATTGTCGTCGGCTGTGCCGTGGCAGAGGAGCAAAGCTCCATGGAGCTTATGAGCACGCACAATGGGGTTCACATCATAGCCATCGGGGTTCTCCTTAGGTGTGCGCATGTAACGTTCAGTATAGATAGAGTCGTAGAAGCGCCAGCTTGTGGGAGGCGCAATTGCCACACCTGCACGGAACACGCCACGTCCCTCGCTCATGCTCATGAGGGTGTTGAAGCCACCGTAGCTCCATCCCCATATTCCTATGCGGTCCTTGTCGACGAAAGGCAGCGAACCGAGGTAGAGCGCAGCCTCAACCTGGTCTTTCGACTCAAGGTCGCCGATCTTGAGATAGGTACACTTCTCAAAGTCGGCACCACGTCCGCCTGTGCCACGTCCGTCTACACTCACCACGATGAAACCCTGCTGAGCAAGATAAGAATCGAAGGCACCACCCTGCCCCATGGAACCAGCGCTCCACGAGTCGGTTACCTGCTGTGAGCCGGGACCACTATACTGGTGCATGATGACCGGATAACGTTTTGAGGCGTCAAAATTGAGAGGCTTCAAGATCCATCCGTTGAGCTGCACACCCTCTGATGTGGTGAAGCTGAAAGACTCACGTTTAGCAAAGCCGCTCTCTGCCACCTTTGCCTTCAGGTCGGCGTTGTCTTGAAGCGTGGAGATCACACGTCCGTTGTTGTCGCGTGTTGTCACGACATAAGGTGTGTTATAGTCGCTCCAGGTGTTTACAAAATACTGGTAGTCGCCAGAGAAGAGCGCCGTGTTCCAACCTTTCTTGTCGCTCAGACGCACGGTCTTGCCGTTCTTGTGAGCTACATATACCTGACGGTCAGAGGGCCCAAGGGCAGCAGCCTGATAGTAGACATCGCCAGTCTTGGCATCGTATCCATAGACCGCCGTGATGTCATAGTCGCCACCAATGGTGCGATGCAACTGTCCGTTCATCGAGTAGATATAGAGCTTCATGAAACCGCTACGGTCGCTGGGCAGCAACACATTGTTGCCTATGAATGTCACAGCCTCCATAGCCTCCTCCTTAACATATTTCTCCACATGCTCCTTCACGATGAGCTGTGCCACGGTGCTGCGTGGGTTCACGCTGTAGAGGCAGAGCTCGTCTTGATGGCGGTTCATGGTGTAGACCACCACCTTGCTTGCGTCATCTGTGGCCTTGATGCGGGGCATGTAGCCGTCGGCGTCAAGAGGCACTTGCAGCTTACTTATGCGGTGCGACTTAATGTCGTAGCTCCATGCCGTCACCTTGCTATTATCCTCGCCAGCCTTAGGATATTTGTATGAGTAGAAACCTGGATAAACGGCGTTCTCCTGTTTCTCAGGCTTCATGCCTTTATACATCTGTAACGAGTAGGTCTTGACATCTTTCTCATCATAGCGCAGCCAGCAGATCATTGTGCCATCGGCGTTGAACGTAAGGGCACGGTTAAAACCGAACTCTTCCTCGTTCACCCAGTCGGGCAGACCGTTTATAACCTCATTAAACTTGCCGTCCTTAGTGACCTGCACCTCTGCGTTGTCGTAGAGCAGCTTCACAAGATAAATGTTACCCTCGCGCACAAACGCCACCTGCAGACCGTCCTTCGACCACACGGGGACCTGCTGCGGTCCGCCGTCAGAAAGAGGCTCAAGTTTGCGCGAGGCTATGTTATAGAGATAGTAGACAGCCGTGAACGAGCGGCGGTAGATGCTCTTGGTCTTGGTCTGTATGAGCATGCGTGTGCCATCGGGCGAAAGGATGTAACCGTCGAAGCGGTCGATTTTCTTGCCCATGGTGTTGCTGACGTCAAACAGGTTGCGCAGGAGCTTGCCTGTCTTGAACGAATAGCAGTCGACACGCTTGCCGTCATCGCTTATGCGTGCGTAGGTGTCGGTACCTTCAATGGGGTTTATTCCGTTCACGGTCTTGGCCGCAAACTTGCCACTTGTTATGTCGGGAATGGTTATCTTGCCACCTGCCGACACATGTGCTGTTAACATAAATAATGCTGTGAAAATGAATAGTAATCGTTTCATTATTTTTTAGATAAATTGTTAATCAAAATCATTGTGCGACATAAAATTGCGATTATTGATGCGAAGATACAAAAAATATTGCAACCATTCCCACGTTTTTCATTAATTTTGCAAAATAAAAAGTCAACAATGAACAAACCTCTCTATAACGATTACGGTTCTTGGCTCCGACGCCAGTTTCCGTTCCGCGTGCAGAAGATTTCTATCGACGCGGGCTTCTCCTGTCCCAACCGCGACGGCAAGGTGTCGCACGGGGGATGCACTTTCTGCGATAACCGCACGTTCAACCCGTCCTACTGTAAGCCAGAGAAGACCATTGCAGAGCAGATTAGCGAGGGCAAGGAGTTTTTCGCACATAAATATCCCGACATGAAGTATCTGGCCTACTTTCAAGCATTCTCCAACACCTACGCCCCACTTGACGTGTTGCGCCGTCGCTACGAGGAGGCTCTCTCTCAGGATGGTGTGGTGGGCTTGATCATCGGCACACGACCCGACTGTGTCGATGCCCCCTTGCTCAACTATCTTGAGAGACTGAAGCGCCATTGCTTCCTTACGGTCGAGTATGGCATCGAGTCGGTGAGCGACACCACACTACTTCGCATCAACCGCGGTCACGATTTTGAGTGTTCACGCCACGCCGTCACAGCCACTCATGAACGTGGCATCCTGACTTGTGGTCACATCATCCTCGGCTTGCCTGGCGAGAAAGCAGAAGACAACATTCGTCAAGCTGCTACGGTGTCAGCCCTTCCTCTCGACATCCTTAAGCTTCACCTGCTGCAGATTATACGCGGCACGCAGCTGGCAGAGGAGTATGCCCGACAGCCGTTCAAGCTATACACGGCCGACGAGTATATTGATCTTGTCACGGCTTACATTGAGCACATAAGGGAGGATATCGTGCTGGAGCGATTCGTTAGCCAATCGCCTGCCGACTTGCTCATAGCCCCCAAATGGGGCCTTAAGAACCATGAGTTTACCAACCTTCTCGTCAATCACATGAGGGCTGTGGGAGCATATCAAGGGAAGAAGCTACGGTAGAAAGAAACGAGAAAAACTTTGAAAACGCGTTTCGCACAGGAGCTATCGGAGAGTAAAGCAAGAGACAGATAAGGTTTCACCGTCTCTTATTTTTCCTTGCCAAACAACTGGTCGATGGATGGTGTTGGTTTTTGACTCATAAACAAGTTGGCCTTGTCGATGTAGCTGCCATGGAAGACGGCACTACCCATTATCTTGTTTACCACCCAAAAGACCTTTCCAACGTGTTCGTCGCGCTCTTGCTGCGAGCAAGCATCGTGGTTATCAAGAGGATAGAGGCTGAGGATATAGAACCCCATAGCATCGGGCACAATATACTTGCGCTGCATCATGCTGCGTTGTTGCGGGGTATAATATTTCTTATAGAGAGGGTAATCGGAACCCAGATACTTGTCAAGACTTATGCCTATGGAGCCGTTGCCTATGACGATGCTCTGGTCGAGAGTGCCAATCTGCGAATAGACAACCGGCACGCGCACACCCGGAATGAGCTTGCCGAGCTGCTTAAAGGCGTTGCGGAACTGTTTGTTTACATCGTTCATGCTCGCATACTGCACCTCCACATCGGCAATGAGCGTCTGAAGGACGGTGTCTTGATAGAACCTCAAAAACTTGTTGTTTATGTCGGGATCATTGACCTCACCCAGCTGCAACACGTCCTCAACAAGGGTGCGTGTCTCCATGGGGTAGTCAATATTCATCTGCTGAAGAGCTGAGAAATCGCCTGTGGTAAGGTAGCGGCTCTCCAAACGGTCGTAGCGTTGGACCTCCACTGGCTGTCCACCGTCACCATCGTCGCTGTTGGGCTTGATCTTTATCTCGCAGCCCGCAAGCAGAGTCAATGTCATCAGTATGAATATATAAACCTTACGCACTTTTTGATATCCTTTTTTGGTTAACTTACACTTGTCTAAACAATTTGGTTTCCCTTGTCTGGACGTTGAGGGTTACGCTGCAAACATCATGTTCGAGACTTGTGTGAGCTTTATTTTTTCATGTTTCGCTCATCATTATCAACGAACAAGCCCATTAACAATTTACAAGCACAAAAGTACTAAAAATCATTTAAAGTCCCAAAGAAAAATCAAAAATTATTTAAATAAAATCATTGTATTTTCAAATTAACTTTATTTTTTTGAAAATTCAATGGATTTAACGTTTTAAAAGGACCAACATTAATCAGAAATAAAACACAGTGCCAACACTTGAATATGGCATTTTTGCCATTTTGATATTTTCAAAGCTTTTATACCTATTATATATAGAGAGCATGTCAGCGTTTTTTACATAAAGCAAATAAAAGCAAATAAGCATTTTTTCTTTAACGCCATAGAGATTGTTACATGAGGACTGTTCTTATAAAAGATGCTTAGAGGCAAAAGAAGGATGCAACAGCACATGACCTAAGAGAAAAGAGCAAAAAAAGACAAGAAAAAGAAAAGACGATAATCGCCTAAAAATCAGCAGATAAACAGCGATAGAGGCAAGAAAAGGAATAAAAAAAGTGAAAAAATAATTGAAAAAAGTCGGAAAAACGTTTGGTGGTTTCGTAAAAAAGCTATACCTTTGCAACCGCAATTCAGAAATGAGGCTTTAGATAACAAATCTAACTTGCACCCTTAGCTCAGTTGGTAGAGCAACTGACTCTTAATCAGTGGGTCTAGGGTTCGAATCCCTAAGGGTGTACAACTTTGAAACACATAAAAACAACTGATGCACCCTTAGCTCAGTTGGTAGAGCAACTGACTCTTAATCAGTGGGTCTAGGGTTCGAACCCCTAAGGGTGTACAAGAAAGAGAGACAATTCAGAAATGAGTTGTCTCTTTTTTGTTTTTACCACAAACCGACAACCGCAAGCTAAAAGCCCAAAAGACAAAAAAGAAAACGTAAGACAAAAGCCGACAAACCGAAATTTGCAAGCAGAAGAAAATGAAAGCCAGAAGCAGAAGAAAGAGAAAATGAAAATAAAGGTGCTTTTATTTTGCATTGTCTCCAATTTACATTACCTTTGCCACTTAATGAGACACGCCAGAACAATCATATTAACCGTCATGGCCTTTGTGAGCCTACAGCTTTTTGGCATCAGCACCGAAAAGCAGCGTTCTGCCCTGTTGGGCAGCGTGTTCGCATATCCGCAGAGCGTCGACACCACAGTGAGCGACACCACATCGTTTTCATACATAAAATATCGCCTGTCGACAGACCGACGCAATTTCATTCTCCTTGCCGTGCCTACCATGTGGACGGTGGCGCACAGCGGAGAGCGACACCATGTAGGAGAGGCCTACGACCGCATAGAGATGCAGAAAGATCGCATTGTCAAGGTAACCCGCGTGTTGCAACGGAGCACGGTGCCACACAACCGCAAGACGTTGCCCACATTGGTGAAATATCTCACGCCCAACGTGTACGGACAGACGCTCATAAGCGATTTCATTCTATCTCCCTTCAACCGCCACAACCGCAGGTTCTACCGTTACCGCACCATCTCCTTCTTCGATAGCACCACAACCATAACATTCCGCCCCAAGGTCAAGAGCACACAGCTTGTGAGCGGCATGGCAACCGTTGACACCAGGACGGGAAAGATATTGACAGCTACGTTTAATGGCGAATATGACATGATCAACTTCTCGCTTTCTGTAAAGATGGGCACTAAAGGCGTTTCATCGCTCCTGCCACAGCAATGTGCGCTTGACGCACAGTTTAAATTTATAGGGAACAAGATAAGCTCGCGCTACGAATCGACCTTCGGCCTGCCGAAACTCCTTGCCGACAGTACGACCAACGCCAACGACACGCTCCTCCTTGACCGCGTGCGTCCCTACCCTCTTACACCTGGCGATGAGCGGATCTTTGCCCAGCATGAGGCGCGCGCACGCAAAGCAAGCAACGACACCACAGCCAACAAACACGAGCGCGACAAAGCAAAGAAGAGGTGGGATGCCGTAGGCGAGACGATGCTTGGACGCATAAGTTCCGATTTTGGCACCGAAAAGCGCGGATCCTTACGCATAAACCCACTCCTCAACCCCCTTTATTTTGGTTATAGCGGCAAACGCGGCTTCACCTATAAGTTTGACGTGCGTATGAGCTATGTGTTCAACGACATGCAACGCGTACAGATGCGCTTCAAGTCGGGATACTCGTTCAAGCAGCGGCAGTTTTATTTCACCATACCAGCCGTTTTCTACCTCAACTACAAGAAGAACCGTTACATAGAGGTAGAGTTTGGCAACGGCAACCATATAACCAACTCGCTTGTGGCAGACGCCATAAAGAGCGAAAAGGGCGACACGATAAACTGGGACCGCTTGCAACTCGACTATTTCCGCGACATGGAGCTTGACATGAAGCTCCATTACGATTTCTCACCGAAGTTCGGCATAGAAGCAGGACTCGTGTTTCACCGCCGCACCGCCATCGACCGCCAATCGTTTGCAGCTGTCGGCAAGATTCCACACTTCGTGTCATCGGCGCCACACCTCGGCATAGAATATAGGCCGTTTGGCTATAGCGGCCCTATCATTGCCGCTGACTACGAGCGTAGCATAAAGGGACTATTTGGTTCAACCATCGAGTATGAGCGCTACGAGTTTGATGCCCAATACAAGCGCCCGCTGCCAAGCTTATCGAGCCTACAAATGCGCTTAGGCACAGGCTTTTACACACACAAGGGCAAGGAGTGGTATTTTCTCGACTACACCAACTTTCGCGAGAACAACATTCCTGGTGGATGGAACGACAGTTGGGCAAACTCGTTTGAACTGCTGGGGCGAAATTGGTACAACGTGTCAAAATATTATGTGCGTGCCAACCTGACCTATGAGTCGCCGATTCTTCTTGCTGCATGGATTCCTTACGTTGGACGCTACATCGAGAAGGAGCGCATCTACATAAACACGCTAAGCGTGAGCCGCTTGCATCCTTACATAGAATACGGCTACGGCATATGCACCCGCCTGTTCTCCACAGGTCTGTTCGTGGGCCAGAAAAACGGACGCTTCGACGGCTTTGGCGTGCGCTTCGGCTTGGAACTCTTCAGACAATGGTGAGGATGAGTCTGAGAAAGAAAAATGAAAAACTTCGGTTGGCAAAGAAAATCTTTAAGATAAAAGTTACTACTTTAAGAAAAAATGTATAATTTTGCAACCAACTCGATATAATACTAATTTGTTATGGTTAAAATCACATTTCCAGACGGTTCTGTTCGTGAATATGAACAGGGCGTGACTGGCTTTCAAATCGCCGAGAGCATTTCACCGGCTCTCGCTCGCGACGTTGTATGTTGCGGTGTAAATGGTGAGACAGTTGAACTGAACCGCCCCATCAATGAGGACTCTACAATAGCCCTCTACAAGTTTGATGACGAGGAGGGAAAACACACATTCTGGCACACCTCAGCCCACCTGTTGGCAGAGGCCCTGCAGGAGCTCTATCCAGGCATACAGTTTGGCTTTGGACCAGCCGTTGAAAACGGCTTCTTCTATGACGTCATGCCTAAGAAGGGCGACGTGATCAGCGAGAACGATTTCCCCAAGATTGAGGCTAAGATGAAGGAGCTCGCAAAGAAGAACGAGCCCGTGGTGCGCAAAGAAGTTGCCAAAGCCGAGGCCTTGAAAGAGTTTAAGGCAGCAGGACAGGACTATAAGTGTGAGCACATTGAAGAAGATCTTGAAGACGGCACCATCACAACCTACACACAGGGAGCCTTCACCGACCTGTGCCGCGGTCCTCACCTCGTGAGCACCGGAGCAATAAAGGCTGTAAAGATAACAAGCGTTGCCGGCGCCTTCTGGCGTGGCGATGCCAAGCGCGACCAGATGACCCGTATCTACGGCATCTCGTTCCCCAAAAAGAAGATGCTCGATGAGCACCTCGCCATGATAGAAGAGGCAAAGAAGCGCGACCACCGCAAGATTGGCAAGGAGATGGAGCTGTTCATGTTCTCCGACCGTGTTGGTAAAGGTCTGCCCATCTGGTTGCCAAAGGGCACACAGCTGCGCCTGCGCCTGCAGGAGTTGCTCCGCTCTCTGCTCAAGCCATACAACTATCAGGAGGTCATAACACCGGGCATCGGCGGCAAGAGCCTCTACGTCACCTCAGGTCACTATGCCCACTATGGCAAGGACGCTTTCCAACCTATCCACACACCCGAGGAGGACGAGGAGTATATGCTCAAGCCAATGAACTGTCCTCACCATTGCGAAGTTTATGCACGCAAGCCACGCTCATATAAGGATCTGCCATTACGCATTGCTGAGTTTGGAACCGTGTTCCGCTATGAGAAGAGCGGTGAGCTCCACGGTCTTACCCGTGTGCGCACGTTCACACAGGACGACGCCCACATCTTTGTGCGTCAGGATCAGGTTAAGAAAGAGTTTGAGAACGTTATCGACGTTATCTTGAAGGTGTTCAAGATCTTCGGCTTCGAGAACTACGAGGCTCAGATCTCTCTGCACGACCCCAAGGACACCGAGAAATATATCGGTAGCCCCGAGATATGGGCTGAGAGCGAGAACGCCATTCGCGAGGCTTGCAAGGAGAAAGGCCTGGAAGCTCGTGAGGAGATTGGCGAAGCAGCCTTCTATGGTCCTAAGCTCGACTTTATGGTTAAGGACGCCATCGGACGCCGTTGGCAACTCGGAACCATTCAGGTCGACTATAACCTGCCGCAGCGCTTCCGTCTTGAGTACACAGCCGAGGACAACAGCAAAAAGACGCCTGTGATGATTCACCGTGCACCCTTCGGTTCGCTTGAGCGCTTCACAGCCGTTCTCATAGAGCACACAGCCGGCCACTTCCCCTTGTGGCTCACACCTGATCAGGTGTCTATTCTGCCTATCTCTGAGAAGTATAACGACTATGCCCGCAAGGTAGCAGCCCAGCTCGATGTTGCTGGCGTGCGTGCTCTCATCGACGACCGCAACGAGAAGATTGGCCGCAAGATTCGTGACAACGAGCTCAAACGTGTGCCTTACATGGTTGTGGTGGGTGAGAAAGAGGCGGCCGACGGCACCGTGGCCATGCGTAAGCAGGGAGGCGGCGAACAGGCCACCATGTCGGTTGCCGACTTTGCAAAGCGCATAAACGACGAGGTGGCTGCTCAGTTGGCTGCTGTTAACGAATAGAAAATAAATTCTTACACAAGAAATGAGGGGGAGACACAAGCTCACAGTTTTCACGACCAAGAGCATGTGCCTTCCCCTCTTTTGATTAATGAAAATCTCCTCATTTACCCTTCTATTGTCTACTCGTCTACCTGTCTACTCGTCAACTTGTCTACTCGTCAACTGACAATTAAAGTTTTTTGTGACCAAATGTTTGTGTATGTCGCAAAAAATGAGGAATTTTGTCTTTCGAATAAATTTGCATTAACATTCGGAACAAAAGAAACAGAACATACAAATGATAAAACCTCATATCCTCGCCCCTTCAAGACTCAGCCCCTGTCTCGCATGGCTTGCAGCCTGCCTCTTATTTTTCACCTCTGTCTCAGCCCACGCCCAGATGCGCTGGAACCAAGCTTACCAACAGTATGTGGACCAATATAAAGATCTGGCAATAGAACAGATGCTTCGTTACAACATTCCAGCAAGCATAACACTGGCACAAGGACTGTTTGAGAGCCGTGCCGGACAGAGCGTGCTCGCAACACAAGGCAACAACCATTTTGGCATAAAATGTCACGGATGGGGAGGACGAACGATGTATCACGACGACGACGAACGAGGCGAATGTTTCCGCGCCTATGAAAACGCATACCAAAGTTTTGAGGATCATAGCAAGTTTCTTGCACGCAACACACGCTACGCACGACTGTTTTCTTTAAAGAAGACTGACTATAAGGGATGGGCACGAGGGCTGAAAGCCTGTGGCTACGCCACAAATCCTCAGTATGCCAACAAGCTTATAGGCATAATTGAACTCTACAAGCTCAACAAGTTTGACCACGCCACAAGCTACGACAAGTTTATGGCCACGCACACAAGCAAGGACAAAGCTCTGCCAGGACAACGTCTGCACCCCATCAAGATATATAACGACAACTACTATCTTGTGGCTCGCCAGGGCGACACGTTCAAGAAGATCGGCAAGGAGGTGGGCATCTCTTATAGAGCCATCGCCAAGCACAACGAGCGCCATTGGAAAGACAGCATAGAGCCAGGCGACATTATTTATCTCAAGAAGAAACGTAAAAAGGCTATAAAAGCTTATAAAAACCGTCCGCACATCGTGAAAGACGGAGAGAGCATGTACAGCATAGCACAGACCTACGCCATACGCCTGAAGAGCCTCTACAAGAAAAACCATCTCTCACCCGACTATCAGATCAAGGTAGGCGACACGCTGAGGGTTTATTAGCCGTGAGGGGCTTGCGCAAGTTTATAAGCACTCTTTTACGTTCTAAAAAAATATTTTGCTCCTGTTTTATACAAAATAACGGCAAAAAGGCTAATGTGTGAAAAATTATTTGTAATTTAGCACCCGAAAAAATTTTTCCATACTAATTTTTTAAGGAACAAAAGATGAGACACAATTTTGTGACAATCGCCGACTTGAACAAGGACGAGATTATGTACCTTATTCAGATGGCAGCAGAATTTGAGAAACATCCCAACAGAGAACTTCTCAAAGGAAAAATAGTAGCAACCCTCTTTTTTGAACCCTCAACACGCACACGTCTCAGTTTTGAGACAGCTGCCAACAGGCTGGGAGCCAAGGTTATAGGCTTCAGTGATGCTAAAGCCTCAAGCGTGTCGAAAGGTGAGACGCTCAAAGACACCATTCTCATGGTGAGCAACTATGCCGACGTCATTGCCATGCGCCACTACATTGAGGGAGCTGCGCAATATGCAAGCGAGGTAGCACCTGTGCCCATCATCAACGCTGGCGACGGAGCACACATGCACCCGTCACAATGTCTCCTCGACCTCTATTCTATCTACAAGACGCAAGGGACGCTTGAAAACCTCAACATCTACCTCGTAGGTGACCTCAAGTATGGACGTACAGTGCACTCGCTTATAACGGCCATGCGACATTTTAACCCCACATTCCATTTTATTGCACCTAAAGAGTTGGCAATGCCCAACGAGTATAAGCTCTATTGCAAGGAGCATAACATAAAATATTTTGAACACACAGCATTCAACGACAAGGTCATTGCCGATGCCGACATTTTATATATGACGCGTGTTCAAAAAGAACGTTTCTCTGATCTTATGGAATATGAACGCGTAAAAAATGTCTACATTCTGAAACGCGCCATGCTGAAAAACGCTAAAGAGAACATGAAGATCATGCACCCACTGCCGCGTGTCAACGAGATTGCCTATGACGTAGACAACGATCCGCACGCCTACTACATTCAGCAGGCACAGAACGGTCTCTATGCACGCGAAGCCATCTTCTGCCATGTACTCGGCATAACGCTCGATGAGATCAGAAATGACAAAACAATAATTGAAGGATAACACCCCAAAACAAACACACATAACACAATGAGCAAGAAAGAACGATTGGTCGCCGCCATTAAAAACGGCACCGTGATTGACCACATACCAGCAGAAAAAACTTATCAGGTGGCAACGCTGCTCAAGCTAGAAGAGCTCAGCTCACCCGTGACAATAGGTTACAACTATCCCTCAAAAAAGGTGGGATGCAAGGGCATTATAAAGGTGTCTGACAAATATTTTACCGACGAGGAGATTTCACGTCTCTCGGTTGTGGCACCTAAGATCGTACTTAACATCATCAAAGACTATGAGGTGGTGGAAAAGAAGACAGTAGAGACACCTGACGAGCTGAGAGGCATCGTGAAATGTAACAACCCTAAGTGTATTACAAACAACGAGCCCATGCAGACCGTCTTCAACGTGGTTGACAAGGCACACGGCACAATTAAATGTCACTACTGCGACAAGGAACAGGACATCAACAACGTGGAGCTATTATAAAAAGAATTTTTAATACAAAAAAACATAGAACAATGAAGAGAGATCAAGAAGTTTTCGACCTTATCGAGAAGGAGCATCAGCGCCAGCTAAAGGGCATGGAGCTCATCGCGAGTGAGAATTTTGTAAGCGACGAGGTGATGGAAGCCATGGGTTCCTACTGCACCAACAAGTATGCCGAGGGACTGCCTGGCAAACGCTATTATGGCGGATGCGGCGTGGTAGACCAGATTGAAAACATCGCCATTGAGCGTGTTTGCAAACTCTTCGGCGCCGAATTTGCCAACGTGCAGCCTCACAGCGGCGCACAGGCCAACGCAGCCGTGTTGCTGGCTGTGCTCAATCCTGGCGACACATTCATGGGTCTTGACCTCTCAATGGGAGGACACCTCAGCCACGGTAGCCATGTCAACACCAGCGGCATTCTCTATAACCCCGTGGCCTACTCGCTGAACAAGGAGACAGGACGCGTTGACTATGACGAAATGGAACGCCTGGCAAAGGAGCACAAGCCTAAGCTCATCATTGGAGGAGGATCGGCCTACTCGCGCGAGTGGGACTATGCACGCATGCGCCACATTGCCGACGAGGTGGGAGCCCTGCTCATGATCGACATGGCTCACCCGGCAGGTCTCATTGCCGCCGGACTGCTCGACAATCCTGTAAAGTATGCTCACATTGTGACAACAACAACCCATAAGAGTCTTCGCGGTCCACGTGGCGGCGTCATTCTCATGGGTAAAGACTTTGAGAATCCATGGGGCAAGAAAACGCCTAAGGGCCAGATCAAGATGATGAGCCAGCTGCTCAACTCGGCCGTGTTCCCAGGAACGCAGGGCGGGCCACTTGAACACGTCATCGCAGCCAAGGCTGTTGCCTTTGGCGAGGCTCTGCAACCCGAGTTTAAGGAATATGCCACACAGGTAAAGAAGAATGCTGCCGTGCTCGCCGATGAGCTGGTAAAGCGTGGTTTCGACATCGTGAGCGGCGGTACTGACAACCACTCTATGCTTGTGGACCTTCGCAACAAGTATCCTGAACTCACAGGAAAGGTAGCTGAAAACGCTCTCGTGGCTGCCGACATTACCTGTAACAAGAATATGGTTCCGTTCGACACACGAAGCGCCTTCCAGACATCAGGCATCCGTCTCGGCACACCTGCCATCACCACACGCGGTGCAAAGGAAGACCTCATGGTGCTCATTGCAGAGCTCATAGAGGAGGTGCTCAACGATCCTGAGAACGAACAGGTTATTGCTAACGTGCGCAAAAAGGTGAACGAAACGATGAAAAACTATCCGCTGTTCGCATACTAAAGCAAAGCGTTTAAAGTAAAAAACGAAGAGTGGAGAGTGAAGAATTCAATACTAAGGCTGATTGTTAAAGAAAACAAGGAAGCAAAGCACAGGAATTCTTCATTCTTCACTTTTCTCTCTTCACTAAACATATTATTCCATGTTCCAGCTAATCATCGTAATAACAATATTACTCATCGCCCTCTCTTATGCCGCATGGCGCATAAGGATGGTTATAAAAAATGCGGGAGGCCGTTGTTATGGCTGCCCTATTAAAGATGCGTGCTCAAAAAAACATGACAAGAAATTTCTTAAAGACAAGAAAGGTTGCGAAGACAGACCATGCGATGACAAGCCAAAAGAAAGGACGTGAAAGTATTCTGCAAGCAAGGACAGCAAAGAAAAAGGGATAAGAGAGTGAGAAAAAAAAGATAAAAGAAGGAAAAAGCAGATAAAAGCAAAAAGAAAGAGAAAAAAGTGTGCAAAACATTTGGTAAAACAAATAAAATGTTGTACCTTTGCAACCGCAAATCAGAAATGATGCCACGGTGCCTTGGATGAGTGGCTTAGTCAACGGTCTGCAAAACCGTCTACGGCGGTTCGAATCCGCCAGGCACCTCATAAAAGCAACCAACAATGTTGGTTGCTTTTTTGTTATTCTATCACGTCAACTTTCCAGCACGTTTCTTTACAGCACGTTTTTTCCATCAGGTTATCCGCCGCTTTACGGCATATTAAAATTTTGTTCCATATTGTCTCTATTGTCGTCTCCCCACAACCCAAGGCGCAAACCTATAGACCACCCACGCCACAACAGCTGAGAACACCCACACCAAGCTGAAAGCGAGAAGGAGCAATAGCACGTTACCCGTTAAACGAAGGCAGAACACGCGACACAAGCAATGGGATGCCGCCACAAACGAAATAGAACACCAAACTGTGGCTACCTGTCCAGCGCAACCATGCCAACACTTTAACATGCGGCAGCACCTTACAAACACCCACAACCAGCAGACATGAGAGCAACGTGTCGACATAAAACAGCAAAAACGAAGGAATCTTCACAACATAAAAGATAATCTCTACATCATGCTTCCATTCCCACACCTTTATGTAAACAAGCACACTGGCAAGCACAAGAAGCAACGGCAAACGCCATCGGCGACATCTTGAAACGAAAAAATGTTTTAGTTCTGTAATTTTACTGTCTCTAATATTTCCTTCAGAGAGCACATTTCCAAACCACCACTCCACCATTCTATACAGGCGACCTATAAAGACAAAAGTCATAGCAATAGTAGAAACTGACAAAATGTTGGAGCAGTATCGAAAAAAGCCCACAAACACCATAAAGGGAAGAAACACGCCAAATGTCTCAAAAACAAATGCTCCTGCCCCACCCTTAGGACAAAGAAACTGACGCCCAAACAAGACCAAGCAATAATAAGCCTGGACCACAATGAGCGAAGACACAAACCATGAAGCTTCGCCGTTGAGCACAGGCATAATAAGCGACAGAAGATTGACGTCGCTACCATGAGCCACAGCTTTAGGAAAAGCCATGGCCAGCGTAAAGATGAGGTAAGGCACAACCAAACTTCTGAAAACCGAACGCAGTTTGTGCCCTACAGAAAACTCTTTGTCTGGAGACATAAAGAGGTAGCCTGACACAAAGAAGAAGACAGCCAAGGCATTGAGCACCGTCAGGGTATAAGACGATGCAAAGCCATCGGCATAATAGACGCTGGTGTGCGCCCATAGAATGGTGAGCATGGCCAGTCCGCGAGCCATGTCAACCCACACGATGCGTCTACTCATGATGATAAGGTTCGCCTTTAATGATGGTGCAGGCCCTATAAACCTGCTCAGCCAGCACCAGACGCACCATCTGATGTGAGAATGTCATGCGCGATAACGACACAAGAGCGTCAGCCCGATCATAAACGGCCTTGGCGAAACCGTAAGGGCCACCTATCACGAGCACAAGCTTGCGAGCCCTTTGTTGCAGAGCTTCAAGCCATTGTGCAAACTCAACACTTCGCATCTCCTTGCCACGCTCATCGCAGAGCACGAGCGTGTCACCCGGCTGCACCTGTTTCAAGATAAGGTCGCCCTCTGCCACCTTTTGTTGCTCCTCGCTCAAATTTTTCGTGTTCTTAAGAGCCGGGATGACGGTGAGCTTCACAGGCATGTAGTGTTCCACACGCTTAACATAATCGTCGATAGCAGCCTCAAAACGCTTGTCGGAGGTCTTGCCTACGAACACTAATTCAGTCTTCATAGTCGGCCTTTCGTTTAGGATTCATTGGGAACCAACCCTTCTTCACTCTCTGTTTCTGTTCAAAAATCTCGCCAATACTCCACAGACACGAGGCTCCCGTGACGCCACACAGCACCGAAGCCAGCACGTTGCTTATAAACAGCGCCGCCACGATGAACGCTAAGCCGAGCAAAAGAAAAATCCACCACAGACGGGTTCCGAAATAATACTCACATTTTATAACCACCGGATGAAAGACACCTATGATAAGAAATGTGCTTACAGCGATGATAAGTCCGGTAAAATACATATATTCAATTTTATCAGTTATTACAAATATTTCTTAATCAAAATATAGTTTCAATTTGCAAAATTAGCAATAACCATAGAAAACAACACAAAAAAATTGAAAAAAACAAAGCCACTACCTTAAAAAAAGTAGTGGCCTTGAAAATAATAAGATTTTTGTGGTCTATTCGCTGTCCTTATTTACAAGACAACAAAAACATTAACCAAAATTGTCGTACATAATGCTCTCAGGATCTACGCCGAGCGAATCGAGATAGTCGGTAACGGTCTTGATAAGCATTGGAGGGCCGCAGAGGTAATATTCACAGTCTTCGGGTGCATCGTGGTCCTTAAGATAGGTGTCGCGAATGCAATTAACGGCAAATCCCTCATAATATTTCACGCCCTGAGCATCGGCAACAGGGTCCTTGCGGTCGAGCGAGAGGTGGAAATGGAAATTGGGATATTCCTTCTCCAGCTCCCAGAAGTCTTCAAGGAAGAATGCTTCACCCAAAGCGCGTGCTCCATAGAAGAAGTGGAGCTCGCGGTCGCGTGTATGGAGCGTCTTAGTCATGTGCATGATCTGAGCGCGAAGCGGAGCCATACCGGCACCACCACCAATCCATATCATCTCCTTGCCAGAGGTGAAGTTGGGATGGAAGTCACCATAAGGGCCCGACATCATAACCTTGTCACCAGGTTTGAGTGAGAAGATATATGAAGAGGCAATGCCTGTAGGCACGTTCTGGAAGCCCACCTGCGGGCGAGGCAAGAACGGCGTTGTAGCAATGCGGACGGTGAGGGTTATGATATCGCCCTCATCGGGGTAGTTGGCCATTGAGTAGGCACGCACAGTAGGCTCGGGATTGTGGGCCTTAAGCGAGAAGATGTTGAATTTCTCCCATGCACCAAGATATTCTTTGCCAATGAGCGACTTGTCGAAATCTTTGTCATAGTCAATGCAGTCGTATGCAGGAATCTTGATCTGAGCATAAGAGCCAGGAATGAAGTCCATGTGCTCGCCAGGAGGCAGCGCCACCTTAAACTCTTTGATGAACGATGACACGTTATTGTTGGAAATAACGGTACACTCCCACTCTTTGACACCCATAACCGAGTCGGGCACTTTGATCTTCATGTCGCTCTTAACCTTACACTGGCATCCGAGGCGCCAATGATCCTTGATCTGCTTGCGTGTGAAGTGAGGCTTCTCCGAGTCGAGAATCTCACCACCTCCCTCAAGCACCTGAACCTTACATTGTCCACAGCTTGCCTTGCCGCCACATGCTGAAGGCAGAAAGATGCCGTTCTCGTTAAGCGTGGTCATGAGCGAAGAGCCTTGGGGTACGTTAAGGTTCTTGTCGCCATTGATAAGGATGTTAACATTGCCGCTCGGACTGAGGAATTTCTTAGCCACAAGCAGGATAACAACCAACAGGAGTATCACAATAAGGAAAACTCCGATACTTGCAATTATAAATGATGTGTTCATAACGTTGAGTCCTCCTTATTATATTTTAAGACCAGAGAAGCACATCATGGCCATTGCCATGAGTCCTACGGTGATGAAAGTGATGCCGAGACCCTGAAGGGGCTTTGGCACATCGCTATACTGCATCTTCTCGCGAATGGCACCCATAGCCACGATGGCCAAGGTCCAGCCAATGCCGCTACCAAGAGCGTAAACGATGGCATCGACAACATTGCCAATATACTGTGTATTAGACGGGTCGAGGTTTATGCGCTGCTGCATGAAGAGCGAAGCACCCATGATGGCACAGTTTACGGCGATAAGGGGCAAGAAGATACCGAGAGCCGCATAGAGCGACGGAGAGTATTTCTCGACAACCATCTCCACAAGCTGCACGATGCCGGCAATGACGGCAATGAAGAGGATGAAGCTCAGGTAAGAAAGGTCTACGCCCTCAACAAGACAGTTGGGACCCAGCACCTTGGTCTGCAACAGATAGTCGACGGGCACAGTGACAAGCAACACAAATGTCACGGCAAGACCCAGACCCAATGATGTCTTTACATTCTTCGACACGGCAAGGAACGAACACATGCCGAGGAAGAAAGCGAAGATCATATTGTCGACGAAAATAGATCTAAAGAATAAGCTTATTAAATGTTCCATTGTTTGAATTTTGAGTTTTGAGTTTTGAACTTTGAATTATCGGCTGAGCCAATTGCGGTTACGCAACAATTCAACATTCAACTCTCAACATTCAACATTATTTTTCTTTATAAAAGTAAGCTCTGTGAACCCATATCACACATCCCAAGAGAATGAGCGCCATGGCGGGCATGGTCATCATACCGTTGTTGATGTAGCCTGCATCGTAAACAGGCTGAGGGATAATCTGGAAACCAAACAGAGAGCCACGACCGAAGAACTCGCGCAGACCGCCAACTGCAACAAGGATGTAAGCGTAGCCAAGACCGTTGCCCACACCGTCGAGGAAGCTGGGCCAAGGCTTGTTCTGCATGGCAAACGCCTCAAGACGTCCCATGAGGATACAGTTGGTTATGATAAGACCTACATAAACCGAGAGCTCAACGCTAACGTCGTAGACGAAAGCTTTAAGGATCTGGCTCACGATGGTCACGAGAGCAGCAACGACCACAAGCTGCACGATGATACGAATGCGGTTAGGTATGGTGTTGCGGATAATTGAGATAATGACGTTGGCAAATGCTGTAATCACCGTCACGGCAAGACCCATCACGATGGCAGGCTTGAGCTGCGATGTCACGGCGAGGGCCGAGCAGATACCGAGCACCTGTACGAGGATGGGGTTGTCGAGGTTCAGAGGATTGGTGAATGCAGCCTTATTCTCTTTTGAAAACAAACTCATAATTCGTGTTCCTCCTTTTTATTTTGATGTTAAGAATTTTGTATACTCGCCGAGACCGTTCTTCAGCATGTCGCTCACACCGTTGCAGGTGAGTGTGGCACCTGTAACAGCGTCACACTGTGTTGTGGGGTCGCTCACCTCGTTCTTTTTCACAACCGAGAGAGCCACACCTTCCTTACCGGCTGCAAAGAGGTGCTTGCCCTTAAACTGTGCCTGCCAGGTGCGCGAATCTTTAATTTCGGCACCAAGACCTGCGGTCTCGCCCTCATGGTTAAAGTAGGCGCCATAAACCGTCTGCTTGTCGGCGTTCAGGGCAATATAGCCGCTGATGCCTCCCCAAAGGCCCATTCCGTAAACAGGTATTACATACTTGGTCTGACCGTCAACGTTGCACACATAGAGAGCGAGCTTGCCTTCCTTGGTGGAAGCGCTGTTGCAGAGGAAGCCTGTCTTTGTGCCACCCTGCTCGCCCTTGGCTATGGTTGTGCCGTCGCGATTGATGATCATGTCGGCTGTTACCACCTTATTATATTGTTCTGTTGCCTCGGCACCGTCAATGTCGCGGATGTTGAGAGCTGCGAGAATCTGTTTTTTCTTGTCGAGAGCCACGTTCTCGTCTTGCTGCGGCTTGAGTGTAGAAGACACAAAAGCAAGCAAGAACGCAACGAGAACTACGATAACGACAGAATATATGATTGTATAGGAGTTTGAACTGGTGTTCAGACCCTTTTTCTTTGTTTCTTCCATATTCCGATTGTGGTTATTTGTTGGTTAAACGTTTCATTCGCTTAGAGATGTTCTTCTGCACAACGCAGTAGTCGATGAGCGGAGCAAACATGTTCATGAACAAGATGGCAAGCATCATGCCCTCGGGATAGCCCGGGTTCATAACACGGATGATGACAGCCATGATGCCGATAATGGCTCCATACCAGAACTGTCCACACTGTGTGCGAGCCGAGGTCACGGGGTCGGTAGCCATGAACACGGCACCAAAGCAGAAGCCACCAAGCACGAGGTGCTCATACCAAGAAATGGGTGTCATGCCAAGGGCCTGGAAGATGTAAGCTGTTACAGCACCTCCCACAAACACGCTGAGCATGGTGCGCCATGAGGCTATGCCTGTGGCAAGCAGCAGGACAGCACCAATGGCTATGGCTATCACGCTGGTTTCTCCAATGGAGCCAGGGATAAGGCCAGTTATCATGTCGCAGAGGTTGCTGTTTACGGCTGCACCCTGAGCTATCTGGCCAAGCGGTGTGGCACAGGTAAACGTGTCGGGCAGAGTGTTGCCCAAGCCGAAGATTGTGTCGTTGGCAACCCATACTGCATCGCCACTCATCTTTGTGGGATATGAGAAGAAGAGGAACGCGCGTGTGATAAGAGCCACGTTGAAGATATTCATGCCTGTGCCGCCGAAGATTTCCTTGCCTATGACCACAGCAAAAGCCACAGCTATGGCAAGAGCCCACAACGGACAGCCCACGGGGATGATAAGCGGGATGATGATACCCGACACAAGGAAGCCCTCCTGAATTTCTTCACCCTTCCACTGTGCCCAGGCAAACTCGATGCCGAGGCCCACCACATAGCTTACGATAATTTTAGGAAGCACCTGCAAGGCACCGTAGATGAACATTGAGAAGAACGAAGCGTCAGCCAAAGCGCCGGCAGCCTTGTAATTCTGATATCCCACGTTGTACATTCCAAACAGCAGAGCCGGTAACAAGGCAATGACCACGAAGCTCATGATGCGCTTCGAGTCGATGGCATCGTGAATGTTGGTACCGGTCTTAGATGTGTTGTTGGGTACAAACAGGAAAGTCTCAAAGCCGTCAAACAAGCTGCGGAAGGCGTGGAGCTTTCCTTCGGGCTCGAAGTTGGGCTTGATGTCGTTAAGATATTTTCTTAGAAAATTCATACTTTTCTCTTTGTAATTTTTAGTTTATTGTTATGCGTTCTCTTTTCTCAGCATGTCGAGGCCTTCGCGCACGATGTGCTGCAGCTCAAGCTTTGACGAGTCAACAAACTCGGCCAAGGCAAAGTCTTCTGGAGCGACCTCGTAAATGCCGAGCTGTTCCATCTTGTCGATATCGCCGGCTATGATGGCTTTGATAAGATACTCGCTGTAGATATCCATGGGCAGCACCTTGTCATACTCGCCGCTCATGATCATATGGCGCTCGCCACCCTTCACACGGGCATCGAGAACATATTCTTTCTTCTTGCCGAAGAGCCAGCTGAAATAGCTGCGGCTAACTGAGAACTGGTCAAGGCGCGGCATGATCCATCCGAGCATCTCGTCGGCATTGTCGCCCTCAGGAATGGCGGTCACCTCTGACGAGCGCACACCAACAAAGCCGTCCTCAAGCGAGGTCTTCACGCCTGTCAGTGGGTTACCGTTGATAAGGCGCACGCCGTTCTCGCTTGAAAGCTGTGAGCCGACCACGCTACTGAGCTGAGCACCATACATGGTCTTGACGTATGAGGGATCGGCCATCTCGCTGCCAGCCAAAGCCACGGTGCGGGTCATGTCGACACGGCCTGTGTTGAACAAACGTCCGATGAAAAGCACGAAGGTGGGATCAACACGCCACACTGTTTCGCCCTTGTTCACGGGCGAGAGATGGTTGATCTGCACGTCCACATTGGCAGCAGGGCAAGGACCGTCAAACACGGTCACCTCTACGTCCTTGGCTGAGGTGAGGGCGGCGTTTGTCTGCTGGGCGCTGATGCCAAGATAAGTCTTCGCGATCTTTGAGAGAGCGGAAAGACCGGTTTGGAAGTTGGTTTCCTCGCCACGCAGCTCCACCTCAAAGTCGGCTGACAGAGGCATGTCACGGAACGCGCTCACGAAGATAGCCTTGGGAGTGGTCGTGGGTGTAGTAGACACTCCATAAGGCAACTGGAAGATGAAACCGAAGAGGCCTGCCTCAAGAAGCTTTGCCTTGACACCCTCGCCATCGAGCGATGACAGGTCACAAGAACCAAACGAAGCATACTGCTGCTCGCCATCGGCCTTCACGACAACGCGAAGGAGCTTACGACGGTCGCCGCGCAGCACGGCTGTGACCTCACCGCTAACGGGAGATGCAAACTGGACCTCGGGACAATTTTTGTTGACAAACAGGGCGTCACCCACCTTTACATGGTCGCCTTCCTTGACAACCACCTTGGGCTTAACACCTGTAAAATCGTCGGGAACAAGGGCGTAGAGACCACCGACGCCCAATGTGGCCACCTTGTCTGAAGCCTTGCCTTTGAGGTTGATGTCTAAGCCTTTGCGTAACTTAATTACATTCGCCATAAAAATATTAAGTATAAATAAAAATTATCTTGTAGGAAATTTCACTATTTTCATTCTTAAAAGTAGCCACATGTTTTGTACATGCGGCGGTGGACTTGCCATAGCCTTTGTGCAAATTGCGATGCAAATTTACGAAAAAAAATCAAAAGTAAGCAAGAGAAAATCGTCCTTTTGCTTCGCTATGATAAAAAAATGTGCTAATTTTGCCAAACTTACAAAAAAAGGATTGTAAAACTGGTAAAACTGTAGGCGATAAAACACTTTAAACACATAATAAATATAGCCATAGGATGCCTCCTGGGAGCCTATCTTGTGGTTGTAGCGATGCTCCATGTGCCCATGGTGCAACGCTCGTTGGCTACATATGTGAGCGAGGCTCTGAGTGAAAAGATTGGAACAAAGGTGAGCGTGGGACGCATAGATCTTGGCTTCTTCAACCGACTCATCATTGACGATGTGAACGTACCAGACCAATGGGGCGAGAACCTGCTCAAGACATCGCGTCTGTCGGTCAAGATCAGCCTTTACGAGCTTGCAAAGGGCAAAATAAGCATCTCCGCCATTCAGCTCTTCGGAATGAAGGCAAACGTGTATAAAGACGTCAGGAAAGGACAGTTCAACTTCCAGTTTATAGCCGACTCGCTGCAACAGAAGGAGAAGAAGGAAAGCAAACCTATCGACTTGCAGATAAACTCGCTCATCATACGCAACGGTGCTCTCTCGTTCAGACAACAGAAGGAGCACACATGCAGCACACAGAAGATGACGACAAACGATGTGGAGCTGCGCGACATTAGTGCACACATCATCCTTAACAAGCTTACACCCGACTCTATTGCGGTGAAGATAAAACGCCTTGCCCTTAAGGAGAAAGGCGGACTTCAGCTACGCTCATTGGCTTTCGCGGCAACAGCAGGAAGACATGGGGCTGAGTTAAGAAACTTTAATCTGAAACTGCCAAACAGCGACATCAGTATACCACACATAACAGCCTCTTATTCAACAGATAAGAACAGCATAATACTCGCGACGCTTCAATACAGCGGAAGCATAGACGGAAGCAACATCTCACCTGCCGATTTTGCCTTCCTCTTACCCTCACTACGCATATCGGCCAAAAATAACGGACAAGACTATGGTGCGGCGCCTGGTGCGGGAATCTCAAATGGTGCTGGTGAGACTTGCATAAACCTTCACACAACGTTCAGCGGCACAAGCTCGGCGCTTACGATAAAGGACCTCTCTGTAGCTTCAACCGACGGTGGCTTCCGTCTTAAAGCCAACGGCGCATTGAGCGACATGCAAGCCACGAGACGCTGGAACGTAAACATAAACGATCTACATGCCACGGCTGCCTTTGCACAAATGGCATGCAAAGCGACGGGCACAACATGGCCAGAAACAATAAACAACAAGCTTTTTGTTCAGTTCAAGGGCTCGGCGGGAGGCAACCGCAACGATGTGTCGATGCGCGGACAGCTACTCTCTTCGGCAGGAAACTTGACGCTTATGGCGGGACGGCACAACGGCAACATGACAGCTGAAGCTTACACCAAAAACTTTAACGTAGCGGGCGTGATAAACGGGTGCGACGTGGCGGGCGTGGCGGCTCACATCAAGGCTAAAGGCACGGACATGGACCACATGACGGTGAACGGCGTGGTGGAGAGCATAGAATTTAAAAACAATAAATATAAAAACATCAGGGCAGACATAACGACACAAGGCACAGCCATAAGAGGAAAAATTGCAGTTAACGACACAAGAGGACAGATAAACGTGGAGGGAGCAGCAGACCGCTCGCCAAAGAAGCCGAGTCTTAACCTCACGGCTGAGATAAGAAACCTCTACCCTGCTGCCATTGGAGTGCTTACCAAACAAGCAGATCTTGCTGCAAACATGAACATTAAGGCCGACATTAGCGGACACAGCCTTAACGACATTGTGGGCAACATCACGTTTACGGACATGGCATTCGCTTTCAGCGACGAGATCATTGTGCCTGGCGACATAACAATAACATCTCATGACCACGGCAAGGATCATAACCTCTCGCTCAATTCAAACTTCTGCAAGATGAGCTTGACGGGACAGTTCAACTATCACTCTATCCTGGCAAGCATGAAGAATATTGTGGCAAAGCATATCCAGTCGCTCCCTGGCACAACGCTGACATACGAAAAGAAGCACAGCAACAATTTCACCATGTGTGCCAAGATCAGCGACACGCGTCTGCTGAGAAAACTCACAGGAGCCAACTTTATTGTGGACCAACCTCTCACAATAAAGGCCATGCTCGATGACCACAACGAACAGGTTGACATGAAGGTCAACTTGCCTGCGTTTGCCTACAACGGCACCACATATAAAGACTTGGCAATCACAGCACGAACGACCAACGACACGTTGCACACGGACATGAGGTTGAAGAAACTAATGGCCAACAACAAGATAACATCTTACATGCTCGATGCAAATGCGGCAAACAACACGCTGGGAGCCATACTGCGACTGAACGACAACGAAGACCAACCCGTAAGGGGAACGCTCAGCACACGCACCCACTTCTACAAGAACGAGGAAGGCACATCGGTGGCACATGTGGAACTGAACCCATCGGTCGTAACAATTGGCGACACGGTGTGGCAGGTGTTGCCTGCTACGGTTGAATATGCCAAGGACAACTTGCGCGTGAACGGCTTCAAGATTTGCCACGACAAGCAGAGCATTGCCATTGACGGAAGAGCGACGAAGGATCTTAACGACTCGCTGAACGTGGAGCTGAAGGACATAAACATCAGTTATATTTTAAACCTCGTCAATTTCCACTCGGTAGAATTCTCCGGCATGGCCACAGGAACGGCTACCGTGGCGGCTCCTTTTGCCCAACAGCCGAAGGCTTATGCTCGTCTGAGGGTGGACGACTTCAGGTTTGAGGATGGACGAATGGGCACACTTCACGCTAACGTGGACCTCAACAACTCGCTCAAACAGATAGACATTGCGGCAGAGGCAATAGACCGTCTCGACAACAACGGCACGGAGAGACGAACCATAATAGAGGGTTATGTGTCGCCGCAAAGAAATGACATAAAACTCGACATCACGGCCAAGCACACACGCATAGAGTTTATGCACAGTTTCTGCTCAAGCTTTATGGACAACATTGATGGCGAGGCTAATGGCAAGGTGACCGTGGCTGGACCGCTGAGCAACATAAACCTCACCGGACAGCTCTTGGCAAGTGGATCAATGAGAATTACGCCTCTCAACACCACCTACACAATGAAGAACGCAAGGGTGAGATGCATCCCTGATGCCATTTACCTTGAGAACGACACCATATATGACAGAAACGGCAACATTGGCATTGTGAACGGAAAGCTCGGGCACCAGCATCTCACACGTCTGACCTACGACATAGGAATAGAGGCGCAGCACCTGTTGGCGTACGACACACACACCTTCGGCGGAAACACGTTCTATGGCACAGCCTACATGACCGGCGACTGCCACATAAACGGGCGAAGCGGCGAGGTGACCATAAACGTAAACGGAGTGCCTGAAAAGGGAAGTGTTGTCGTGTACAATGTGGCTTCGCCAGACGCAATAGGAACGCAAGATTTTCTTACATGGACCTCGCGCCACAAGGTAGAAAAGGACACGCTACACATAGCAAGCAGCAAGGACGCAGAAGAAGACAAGGAGAGAGACATTGCTTCGGACATGAAGATTAATTTCCTTATCAACTGCACACCCGACGCTACCATAAAACTGCTCATGGACAACCAGAGCGGCGACTACATTACGCTTAACGGACACGGCGTGCTGAAGGCCAACTACTTTAACAAAGGCGGATTTGACCTCTTCGGCAATTATGTCGTGGACACAGGGCATTATAAGCTCACGGTGCAAAATTTCCTTAAGCGCGATTTCCTCTTCAGACAAGGAGGAACGATAAACTTTGGCGGCGACCCGTTTGCTGCAACGCTGAACCTCAACGCGGTCTACTCGTTGGCAAGTGTGAGCCTGGCAGACCTGAACATTGGCAAGTCGTTCACGAGCAACAATACAAAGGTCGACTGCATAATGAACATATCGGGCACACCGGCAGCACCACATGTCGACTTGAGCTTGGACATACCGTCCATAAGCTCTGATGCAAGACAGATGGTGTACAGCCTTATAAACAGCGAGGAAGAGATGAACCAACAGGTGCTCTATCTCTTGGCCGTTGGCCGCTTCATGGCGCAGGGCCGCAACAACGCTGGCGTGGACAACCCCAACCAGCAGAGCCAGGCATCGCTGGCGATGCAGAGCATATTGAGCGGCACCATCATGCAACAGGTAAACGAGGTTCTTGGAAGCCTCACCTCACACAGCAACTGGAACTTCGGAGCCAACATTTCAACCGGCACCGAAGGCTTCAATAATGCCGAGTATGAAGGTCTGCTGTCGGGACGTCTGCTGTCGGGACGTCTCCTTGTAGACGGCCAGTTCGGATACCGCGACAACGCCAACGCCACGACGAGCTTTATAGGCGATTTCGACCTCAAGTACCTGCTCTACCCCAACGGCAACCTGGCCATCAACTTCTACAACAAGACCAACGACCGCTATTTCACACGCAACAGTCTCAACACCCAGGGTATAGGTCTTCTCATGAAGAAAGACTTTTCTTCTTTATCCGACCTTTTCGGGTTGAAACGCAAGATAGGAAAGAAAAAGACATTGAAAACCCAAAGTGCTGAGGGATATGTGCAAAAAAAAAACGGCAGGGCAAGAATTCTGAAACGAAATAAGGCAGAAAGACAGAAACAGCAAAAAACGAAAGAACAACAATTATAGCTCATAATTATATGTATTATTGGTTCATTTTCAACCACCACGACCTCTTGCTCCAGCGCACGGCAGAAGGAGGCTACACTGTTCCTACGGGAGAAGAGTGCCCTATAAATCTGAACGACGGCGACGAGATTCTTGATGTTTCGCCAAGCCTCAACGGCTGCAAAGTAAAGACTGTTGACACCAAAGCAACAGGTGTTTTTCTTGAAAGCGTAGCAAATGAGGCCGACGGTTGTCACGGTTACGAGATGTGCGACCTTCGGGCCTCATATTACAAACTCGACAAAGAGATGTATCTGAAGGCAGGAAAATGCCATGAGCTGCTCTATTGGAACAACAACACCCGTTTCTGCTCTACATGTGGCGCTCCGATGGTCATGCACACCGAAATATCCAAACGCTGCACAAGTTGCGGAAAAGAAGCATGGCCACAGTTGCAGACAGCCATTATTGTGCTAATAAGCCGTGGTGACGAGGTGGTGCTTGTTCACGCAAAAAATTTCAAGAAACCGTTTTACGGCCTTGTTGCGGGGTTCGTAGAGACCGGCGAAACTCTCGAAGAAGCCGTAAAGAGAGAGGTGAAGGAAGAGACATCGCTCGACATAAAGAACATACGCTACTATGCTTCGCAACCGTGGCCCTACCCTTGCGGACTGATGGTAGGATTCTATGCCGACTATGCCGGAGGTGAGATAAAGTTGCAGCAGTCGGAGTTGGCATACGGTGGATGGTTCAACCGTCACAACCTGCCAACCATACCCGAAAAGCTCAGTCTGGCAAGAATGCTCATCGATCACTGGCTTGAGTCGTTCGAAGGCAAAAGATAAGCAATATTGCAGTTTGAGCATCGTAAGTACCATGGTTATGCATCGTAAGTACCATGGTTACGCATCGTAAGTACCATGGTTATGCTTCATATATGGCATGTTACAATCTTTAAGTGATGGTGTTTTGACTTACAAACATGCTTTGCAAAGGATCTCAGAATGTTAAAGAAGGAACGTTTTTACCCCGGTTTTGCATAAATATACAGAATGACAGAAAGATAGCAAACAAGGCTTTATTCTTTCATAATGCGTAAAATTATAGTTAAGATCCAATCACGAATTGTTAACGGCTCTTAAATACACCCCTACTTTGTCATTAAGCCTCTTTGAGGTTGTCAAAGAGGCTTAATGAGGCTGTCAAAGAGCCTCTTTGACAACGCAATAAAGGCACTTTCATTTTGTCAAATGGGCTTAATGAGAAACTGAATAAATATACGGCTAAAAGTGCATATTTATGCATTGGATGAGGCAGCAAGACAAAAAGTCGCTTTCTCAAGTTTTTCATTAAAAAAAATCTGCTTGCGCAAAGCCTCTTATAAGAATTTCTGTTTCCTCAAAGCTTCCAACAGCGTTTCCGACATTGCCTCACAGTCGGCCTTGGTGTAGCGGCAGTCGGTGAAGACCTGAGCCAAGGTCTGCTTGTTGTTTATCTTTACAAACTCCTTGTTTTCATCAAGCTGCTCCTTATACGCATACGCCTTGTCTATGTCGGCAACGCTATAGTCGTGGAAGGTCTCTTCGTGAATGATGGTGCTTACGGGCAGACGGTCGCTCAGAGGCGGGTTCTCATCGGGCCATCCCAATGTTATAGTAGCCACGGGGAAGACCAGTTCGGGCAACTGTAGCGTGTCGATAATGCTTTGTGGCTGATACACCGTGGTGCCGAGGAAGCAACAGCCCAAACCCTCTTCCTCTGCCAGGTTACAGAACGTCTGACAGAACAGTAAGGCATCGGTCATGGCGTTAACAAACGACAAGGGGTTGTCGTAGCCGGGTGTTGCCTGACGCTGCTCTGCCCAAAGGGTGGTGCGGCGATAGTCGGCACAGAAGGTGAGTACCACGGGAGCACCCGTCACCATTGGCTGGTTGAAATGAGCTGGTGCCAATTTTGCTTTCAGCTCCTCGCTGCGTGTCACCACCACGCTGTAGAGCTGCAGGTTGCCCATTGTCTGTGTGCGCTCAGCCTCCTTAATGAGTCGTGTGAGCAACGTGTTGTCTACATCCTTGTCTTGGTAACGGCGGATGCTGCGTCTTGTGTTTATTGTCTGCATAATATTAAAAATCCCATTTTACGCCCAGACAGGGGCGACACTTGAAGCCTCCCGTTGAGCCAAAGTTTTGCGTCAACTCTATCTCTGTGCCAACATTTAGGTTGTCAACCCCGAAATGGCGACCAACGTTGTACCAAAGCTGCGGCTCGCTTAAGAACACGGTGTGGCGTGTGTCGCTACTGCCGTCTTCTTTAAAGTCACACTGGTGTGTCTCCCACCAGAAATCGGCAAAGCCATTGAAGGTGAGGCCCGTCAGCCCGAACAGGTCCTTACAAGTCCACACCGCCGTCAGTTGCATGGGTATGCTGCTGTTTCTCTTGCGTATGGTCTTGTAAAGGGCTTTCAGGTTGAGCGTGTTGCGATAGGTCTTGTCGTGCAAGAAATAGTCGACACCAAAGAGCCACGCGTTGTTTATGGGGTAGCTGCGTGTTATGCCACCGTTATATTCTACCTGTAAGCTGAAGTTCTTCAGTGCCGACTCCTGCCACAGGTTTATGCAACGCGCAATCTCCAGATAGCTGCCACCGGGTGCGAGGTTCGAGCCCTCCACATGGTCGTCATAGTTGAAATCGTGATCCACGAAGAAATAGGTGTTGCCCCACTTGTCTGCCTTGAACATCTCAAGGGTCAGGGTCACAAACTTACGGTCGCTGCCAAAATCGTAAAACAGCTGGGCGTTGGTCTGGGCCTTGGCCTTGCTGACCGTGAGCACAAAGCCCATGAGCAGCAAGGTGGCCATGACAATCTGTCTGGTCTTATTCATGTCTTGAAAAAATGTTTGTTGTTATTGGTCCACTTAAGCCTTGTCTTTGCTTGTGGTGCACTGGTCTACAAGATAGACAATCGACTCATAGGGAATGCCCGAGTTGGTGGTCAGGCCAATCTCACAAGTGCGACTGTTTGAGTAGCCCATGCGTATGCCCTTCTTCTCAAGCTGCGGACGAAGCTTGCGCAACGCATATTTGTTGACCTCGGGATGGGTGAAGCCACGGTCGCCGGCAAAGCCACAGCATCCAACCTCCTCTGGCACGAACACATCGGTAGAGCACAGCTTGGCGAGAGCCACAATGGTGTCGCCCAACCCCATGCGGCGCATAGAGCAGGTTATGTGAATGGCCACAGGCTCATTTATAGGCGTGAACGCCAGACGGTCACGCAAGAAGTTGTAAATAAACTCAGCGGGCTCGTAGAGGTGCATCTTCTTTATTGTCTCACGCATGCGGTGCAGACACGGGCTCTGGTCACAGAGCACAGGCCATTTGCCTTCCTCGCTCGCTGCCCACAGTGCTTCCTCAAGCTCCTTCGACTTGCGGTCGGCGATGTCCATCATGCCCTTACTCTCCCAGATGGTGCCACAGCACAGCTTGTCCATGTTCTTGGGGAACACAATCTCGTAGCCAGCCTTGTTGAGCAGCGACACCATCTTGTTGACGAGTGCCATCTCCTCAGGCGACTTATGCGGCAAGCCCATGGTCTGGTTAATGCAGCTTGGGAAATATACCACCTTGTTTTTCTCCTTAGGCTGTTTTGCCTCAAGATGCTTGTCCACATGGAACGCCTTGGGCATGGCAGGTGTCCACAGAGGGATGTTGAGCAGCGAGTGCATGCCGCCCGTTAGCGCTGACATCGCCTTTGTGCCGAGCATGGTGTGAGCAGTGTCGGCCAGTGTGAGGACAGGACGTAGCGCTGCCTTTATGCCTGCGAAATGGTTTGCTGCAAAGTTGCCTATCTTGTAGCCCATGCTTCCCTCAGGCATCTCCTGCTGACGGATGACATGTGTGAGCTCGCCCATGTTGATGTGCATGGGGCAAGAGGTAGAGCACAGTCCGTCACCGGCACATGTCTCGTTGCCCCAATACTTATAACCTTTCACGAGAGCTTTGAGACGTTCGTTGTCTTCGCCCGTAGCCTTTAGTCGTGCTATCTCTCGCTGGATGATGATGCGCTGACGGCTCGACAGGGCAAAGCCGCAGGTAAGACAGTTGACCTCGCAGAAGCCACACTCTATGCAGCGGTCCACCAACGGGTTGGTCAGTGGCAGCGGCTTGAAGTGCTTGATGTGACACTCGGGATCATCGTTGAAGATGACGCCGGGGTTGAGCAGACCATCGGGGTCGAACAGCTCTTTCACAGCCTTCATCACGGCAAACGCATCGTCGCCCCACTCGTAGCGCACGAACGGTGCCATGTTGCGGCCCGTGCCGTGCTCAGCCTTCAGCGAGCCGTCATACTTGTCTACAACGAGGGTCTTCACGTCATCCATCAGACGCTCATATCTCTTCACATCCTCAGCCGTCTTGAACGACTGGTTGATGATGAAATGGTAGTTGCCCTCAAGCGTGTGACCGTAGATGCAAGCATCGTCGTAGCCGTGACGTGCAATGAGGTCTTGCAGGTCGGCAGTGGCTTCGGGCAGGTCTTCTATGTGGAACGCCACATCCTCAATGAGGCAGGTGGTGCCCAGCTTGCGTGTGCCGCCAACGGCGGGGAACACGCCCGAGCGCATGGCCCAGAACTTGCCATACTCCTTCGGGTCATCGGTGAAATGTACCGGTGTGAAGGTCGTAAACTGCTTCAGACAGTCTTCTATCTGTGCGATATATTGCTGTAGCTCCTCTTTTGTCGAGGCTTTCGTCTCGGTGAGGATGGCTGTAAGGTTCTCGCCCGTGGTGTCGTTTACCGAAGCCAGCGACTTCTTGTCCAGCAGCTCCGCACTCTTCACTATCCACTCACCCTTGGCGTTGACAAGCTTCTTCATCGCCACAACGGCCTTACATGCCTCTTTTATCTCTTTGAAGTAGAGCATGGCGCTTGCCTTGAACGGATAATCAAACTCGGTGTTCATCGTCACCTCCGACAGGAACGCCAGTGTGCCCTCAGAGCCAACCATGAGGTGGGTAATGATGTCGAAGGGGTCGTCAAAGCGTACGAACGGCAGGATGTTGAGACCTGTCACGTTCTTGATGGCATATTTATATTTTATGCGTTCGCAGAGCTTCCCGTTCTTGCGCACCTCGTCGCGCAGGTCTTTGATCTTCTGAACAAACTCTGGCTTCTTCTCGGCAAACTGTTTCTTGCTCTCCTCGTCGCCGGTGTCGAGCACGGTTCCGTCAGCCAGCACAATGCGTGCCGAGAGAAGCATCTTGTCGCTGTTGGCGTGTGTGCCGCAGTTCATGCCCGATGCGTTGTTCATGACGATGCCGCCCACCATGGCGCTCTTTATAGATGCGGGGTCTGGAGCAAACTTTCTGCCATAGGGACGCAGCAGATCGTTGACACGCTGGCCGATGATGCCTGGCTGCAAGCGTATCTTCATGCCGTTGTCGAGAATGTCATATTTCTCCCAGTGCTTGCCGGCGACGATAAGGATAGAGTCGCTGATGGCCTGTCCCGACAGACTGGTGCCGGCGGCGCGGAAGGTGACAGGCAGATGCTTTGCCTTTGCAAGCGCCAACAGTTGTGAGATCTCTTTTTCTGAGTCGGAGCGAATGATGATTTGTGGTATGAGACGGTAGAAGCCGGCATCACTACCCCATGCCAGACGTCTCAGTTCGTCTGTATAGATGCGCTCTTCGGGAACAAACGAGCGAATCTCTTTCAGAAACGATACATATTTGGTATTCATTTTGTTGAAATTGTTTATATTCAAAGTTTGTAGTTAATGGTCTTTCCACCTGCTTGCCATGCTTTTTTAAAAGTTGCCATGCTTTTTTAAAAGATTATGCAAAGGTAATATTTTTTTAATTCTGTAAACGTGCTTATTTGCAAAAAAACAATAAAAAACTATGCCATGTGTAGCTTTATTCTTAATTTTGCGACTATTATAGTGATTAGGGACATTTTAAAGATGTTCCTCTTATAAGGTAACAATAAAAATCAACAGAAACAAAAACAAAAATCGTTATGAAAAATTTCAAGATTAAAGGATGGATGATAGCTGTTGCCGTAGTGGCTGTACTCGCTTTCTGGGGCATCGGCAGTTACAACTCGCTCGTAGGCATGGACGAGGAGGTTAACGGCAAGTGGGCAAACGTGGAGACGCAGTATCAGCGTCGCAGCGACCTCATCCCTAACCTCGTGAACACGGTGAAGGGCTACGCCACTCACGAGAAGCAGACCCTTGAGGCTGTCATGCAGGCTCGTTCGCAGGCCACACAGGTTAAGATCGACCCGTCCAACTGCACACCGCAGCAGCTCGCCGCCTATCAGAAGGCTCAAGGCGACGTGACAACGGCGCTCGGCAAGCTCCTCGCCATCTCGGAGAACTATCCGCAGCTCAAAGCCAATGAAAACTTCCTCGAACTGCAGTCGCAGCTCGAAGGCACAGAGAACCGCATTAACGTGGCTCGTAAGGACTTTAACGATGTGGCAAAGGAGTATAACAAGACCATCCGCAAGTTCCCGAAAAACATTATCGCCAGCATGTGCGGCTTTGAGAAGCACAATTATTTCGAGGCTGAAGCAGGAGCAGAGAAGGCTCCTAAAGTGGAATTTTAATGCTTGCAGTAAAAAGTGTTGAAAACAAAACATAAAGGTCTATGGGCAAGGGCGGCTGTGGCGTTTCTGCTGCTGCTCTTGCTCCCCGTGTGTTCCTTTGGCTACGATGTGGAGCAGGTGCCAAACGTGCACCTAAAGGACAAGCGACAGTTTGTTAGCGATCCCGACAACATCCTGTCACAGAGTGCGCGCGACAGCATAAACGTCATGGCGATGCGCCTTGAGATGACCACAGGCATAGAGACAGCGGTGGTGATGCTGCCCACCATCGGCGATGCCGACATCTTCGATTTCTCTCACAACCTATTCCGCCGATGGGGCATAGGCAAGAAGAACCGCGACAATGGTTTCCTCGTAGTCTTTGTCATGGATCAGCACAAGGTACGCTTCACGACAGGCTACGGCATTGAGGGCATCATGACCGATGCCATGTCGAAGCGCATTCAGATGCAACAGATGGTGCCGCGGTTCAAGGAGGGCAACTGGGACGCGGGCATGGTCAATGGCATGCGTGCGGCGGTGAGCGTGCTCGATGGCTCCATGCAGCCCGATGCCGCTGATGAAGAGGGCGACGACACGGCAGCGCTCATCATCTTGGCTGTCATGATAGTGGGCACCGTGCTCATCATTGTCTTTGCTCTTTCTTACACAGCCAAATGTCCGCATTGCGGAAAGAAAGGTCTTCAGAAGGTCAATGAGCAGAAGCTGAAGGTCAATCTGGGCGCAGGACGCAGCAAGATGATCTTGCGCACAACATATAAGTGCAAATATTGTGGCCGCCTCGTAACAAAGGACGAGGACATAAATGATGGTTCTGGCTCTGGTTTGGCTACCGCAGTCATCGTGGGTTCCATGCTCGGCGGTCGTGGCGGTGGCTCCACAGGCGGTGGCTTCTCTGGCGGCAGCTGGGGTGGCGGCTCCACAGGTGGCGGCGGCTCTACATCGGGATGGTAAGTGAAAGGCGAAACTTAAGTAAGCATAATAAAATGGGCATATCACTTTTTTATGTGGATTTTTTGTTGTAGCTTTGCAACTTGTAATTTTGAAATAAATACTTTTGATGGAAACTAACAAGACATACTCTTTCGACGAAGCTCTTGAGGCATCGTTAAAATATTTTGGTGGCGACGGACTGGCCGCGAGCGTGTGGGTTAACAAATATGCCATGAAGGATAGCTTCGGCAATATTTATGAGAAATCGCCCGAGGACATGCATTGGCGCATTGCCAACGAGATAGCACGCATAGAGCAGAAATATCCTAACGCGCTGTCAGCAGACGAGGTGTTCGGCTTGATCGACCACTTCCGTTACATCGTTCCGGCTGGCAGCCCCATGACAGGCATCGGCAACAACCACCAGGTGGCATCGCTGAGCAACTGTTTCGTGATCGGACTCGACGGCAACGCCGACTCCTATGGCGCCATCATGCGCATTGACGAGGAGCAGGTGCAGCTGATGAAACGTCGCGGCGGCGTGGGCCATGACCTTTCTCACCTTCGTCCCAAGGGTTCACCCGTCAACAACTCGGCGCTCACGTCAACAGGTCTTGTGCCATTCATGGAGCGTTACAGCAACTCCACACGCGAGGTGGCACAGGATGGCCGTCGCGGCGCTCTCATGCTGAGCGTGAGCATAAAGCACCCCGACAGCGAGGCGTTCATCGACGCAAAGATGACGGAAGGCAAGGTCACAGGCGCTAACGTGTCGGTGAAGCTCGATGACGAGTTTATGCAGGCTGCCGTAGATGACAAACCATACACGCAGCAGTTTCCAGTCAACTCTGACAACCCTTCTGTGAAAAAGGAGATATCGGCATCTGCCCTGTGGAAGAAAATCGTGCACAACGCATGGAAGAGTGCCGAGCCTGGCGTGCTCTTTTGGGATACCGTCCTGCGTGAGAGCATCCCTGATTGCTATGCCGATCTCGGCTTCCGCACGGTGAGCACAAACCCGTGTGGAGAGATTCCTCTCTGTCCATACGACTCTTGCCGTCTGCTGAGCGTCAACCTCTACAGCTATGTGGAGAACCCGTTCACACCTCAGGCAAAGTTTAACTATGACCTCTTCAAGAAGCATGTGCGCATTGCACAGCGCCTAATGGACGACATCGTAGACCTCGAACTGGAGAAGATCGATGCTATCATAGCAAAGATCAAGAGCGACCCGCAGAGCGATGAGGTGAAAGGTGCCGAGCTGCATCTGTGGGAGAAAATCAAGGCGAAGAGCAGCAAGGGACGCCGCACGGGTGTGGGCATAACGGCTGAGGGCGACATGATTGCCGCCATGGGGTTGCGTTATGGAACACAGGAGGCTACCGACTTCAGCGTCAGCGTACACAAGACCTTGGCTCTCACCGCCTATGCCAGCTCTGTGGAGATGGCAGAGGAGCGTGGCGCCTTCTCTATCTACGACAGCAACCGCGAGAAGAACAACCCGTTCATCCTGCGCATTAAGGAGGCCGATCCAGCTCTCTATGACCGCATGGTGAAGAGCGGACGACGCAACATCGCGTGTCTCACCATTGCGCCTACAGGCACGACGAGTCTCATGACGCAGACAACCAGTGGCATCGAGCCGGTGTTCATGCCGGTCTACAAGCGCCGCCGTAAGGTGAACCCCAACGACAGTGGGGTGCATGTCGACTTTGTGGACGAGGTGGGCGACTCGTTCGAGGAGTATATCGTCTATCATCAGAAGTTCTTGGAGTGGATGCGCATCAACGGCATCGACACCGAGAAACGCTACTCTCAAGAGGAGATAGATGAGCTTGTGGCTCGCTCTCCTTATTATAAAGCCACCGCCAACGATGTCGACTGGCTCATGAAGGTGCGCATGCAGGGCGCCATCCAGAAATGGGTTGACCATAGCATCAGCGTAACGGTGAACCTCCCCAATGAGGTGGACGAAGATCTCGTCAACCGTCTTTATGTCGAGGCATGGCGTTCCGGCTGCAAGGGCTGCACCATCTACCGCGACGGCAGCCGCTCAGGTGTCATGGTGTCGGTGAGCAAGAAGGACAAGAAGAAAAAGGATGAAAAGGCCGAGAAAGCAGTAGCCTCTCGCAGTCTCACCGATGTGGTGGAGGTGCGTCCCAAGGAACTTGAGTGTGACGTGGTGCGCTTCCAGAACAACAAGGAGAAATGGGTGGCGTTCGTCGGTCTGCTCCATGGTTATCCTTACGAGATCTTCACTGGTCTGCAAGACGACGAAGAGGGCATATCTCTGCCCAAGACGGTCACGAAAGGCAAGATCATAAAGCAGACAAACGAGGACGGCACACACCGTTACGACTTCCAGTTTGAGAACAAACGTGGCTATAAGACCACGGTGGAGGGACTGAGCGAGAAGTTCAATCCTGAATATTGGAACTACGCCAAGCTTATCTCTGGCGTGCTCCGTTACCGCATGCCCATAGACCGTGTCATCAAGCTCGTTGCCTCTCTGCAGCTCAAGAACGAGAGCATCAACACATGGAAGGTTGGCGTGGAACGCGCCCTCAAGAAATATATCGTTGACGGCACCGAGGCTAAGGGTATGGTATGCCCCAACTGCGGACAGGAGACGCTGGTCTACCAGGAGGGATGTCTTATCTGTAAAAACTGTGGCGCCTCACGCTGCGGATAACATGTGTCATGGGAAAAGTTTTTGTAAAAAACATACGTCTTCATGCTTATCATGGCGTGCTTCAGCAAGAGCGTGTCATCGGCAACGACTATCTGGTCAGCGTGTCGGTGACATGTTCCTTGGGCAACGCCGTGAAGAGCGACAGCGTGGATGACACGATCAATTATGCTGCCGTTTATGAACTGGTGAAAGAGGAGATGGCCGTACCGTCAAACCTCGTTGAGCATGTGGCTGGTCGCATAGCGCAGCGCGTGCTTGACCGGTTCTCGTTGGCCGACGATGTCACGGTTGAGGTGGTTAAGGTTAACCCGCCCATGGGTGCTGCGTGCGACGGAGCAGGGGTAGAGCTGTCTCTCCACCGCTCTGACCTGTAGCGTCTTGACAACATGGAGCCATCAGGCAATATCAAGAAATCTTGGTGACAAAACAGCCATAGGGGAATTGTTAAATTGTTCTCTTTTGACGAAAAACTAATTTATTGTTTGGGGTTTCCATTTTAATTTTTTAATTTTGCAAACGTCTTTGAAAGCAAAGACAATAGAATATCGCGATTTTGGAGTGTTTATGAAGTCGATAAGAATACTGCTGATGACAATAATGATAGCTGTCGGTGCCTTTGCATGTGCTGCCAGCAAGAGTTTCACACTTGTCATCGATGCCGGACACGGAGGTCACGACTCTGGTGCTAAAGGCGCAATGTCATACGAGAAGAATATCAACCTTAAGGTGGCGCTCGCGTTCGGTAAATATGTGGAACGCAACTGCCCTGACGTTAAGGTGGTCTACACTCGTAAGGCCGACGTCTTTGTTCCTCTATACGAACGTGCAGAGATTGCCAACCGCAACAAAGCCAACCTGTTCGTTTCGGTTCATACCAACGCGTTGGCCAAAGGCAGAATATCACGCGGCTTCGAAACCTACACCCTTGGAGACGGACGCTCTCACGGCACAAAGACAAACCTCGATGTGGCAAAGCGTGAGAACTCGGTCATCTTCATGGAGAAAGACTATAAGCAACATTATGTGGGCTATGACCCCAACTCGCCTGAGAGCAACATCATGTTCGAGTTTGTGCAGGATCATAACATGCAGCAGAGTGTGGCTTTCGCCAAACTGCTTCAGCAGAACGTGTGCTCGCTGGCCGGTCGCGTGAATAAAGGTGTGCATCAAGACAATTTTGCTGTGCTACGTCTGACCTCCATGCCCGCCTGTCTCATTGAGTTGGGATTCATTACAACACCCGATGAGGAACAAGCTCTTAACAATCCAGCTGTGGTCGACAAAATAGCGCGAGGCATATACAACGCTTTCGCCGACTATAAGAACCGACAGGCTGGAGGACTGACCGTCCCTTTCAGGGCAGAGGCAGAAAAACTGCCAGCCGAGGATCAGTCAATGCCAACAGCCGTGGAACAGCCGGCGAAACAAACTCTGGAAAAGCCAGAAGATCAAGCTCAGGAACAACCAAAGGAACTGAAAGAACAAAAGAAACAGGAGCAACCAGAGGTGCAGGTAAGACAACAACCAGAGGTGCAGGTAAAGCAGCCGGCAAAACAGCCGGCAAGACAGCAAAGCAAGGCTCCCGTCAATGATTTGCCCGTGACCCATGACGGCATAATTGTCTTCGATGAAGGTCCAGTACGACGAATGGAAACACTGGCTGAAGCTGCGGCGGTCGTGAAAGAATTTGCGCCCGACGCAAAGTCTGACAATAAGGTTGAGGCTAAGGCTAAGGCAGAGAGCAAACCAGAGGCTAAGGGTAAAGCGGAAGTTAAGGTAGAAAGCAAAGCGGAAGCTAAGGTAGAAAGCAAAGCGGAAGCCCAGCCGGAGAGCAAGCCCGCAGCAAAGAATGACAACGCAGCCATGGACAGCTCGCAACCTGTGTTCAAGGTTCAGATCATGGTGTGCCACAACAAGCTGAAAGAGGGCGACCGCCAGCTGAAGGGGCTGAAGGGTTGCGACTATTATCAGGAGAACGGCGATTGGAAATGCACCTACGGCGCGTCAAACAACTATAATGAGATCGCGCGCATGCGTAAACAGATTCTTGACCTGTTCCCCTCATGCTTCATCATCGCCTTCAAGAACGGTGAGAAGATGAACGTCAACCAAGCAATTAAAGAGTTTATGCAGAACAAAAAGAGATGATCTCGGTTCTGTGTCGTAACAATATAATAAAAAGGTAAGAAAATTTTGAGGCTATGAAATATTTTACAAAAGAGGTGAAAATAGCACTTGTGGCAATAGCCGGTGTGGTGGTGCTATTCTTCGGAATGAACTTTCTGAAAGGTCTAAACATCTTCTCTTCCGAGGACAACTACTATGTGCAGTTCTCTGATATCACCGGACTCTCGTCGTCGAGTCCTGTCTATGCTGACGGATTCAAGGTGGGCGTGGTGAAAGACATCATCTACGACTATACCCACACCGAAGGGTCAAAGGTGCTCATTGGCGTCGACAAGCAGCTACGCATACCGCAGGGCAGCTCTGCCGAGATCGTGAGCGACATGCTTGGCAACGTTAAGGTGAACCTCCTCCTTGCCAACAACCCTCGTGAGAAGGTGGCACCCGGCGGTCTCATCAAAGGCATGATCAACGATGGCGCCATGGGCAAGCTTCAAGACATGGTGCCCGCCGTGGAGAAGATGCTGCCCAAGCTCGACAGCATCATGACAAGCCTGAACGCCATCCTTGCTGATCCCGCCATACGTCAGTCGCTGCACAACGTGCAGACCATTACCGACAACCTCACAACATCTACGGCGCAGCTCAACATGCTCATGGCCGGTCTTAACAAGAACGTGCCGGGCATGATGGCAAAGGCAAACAATGTGCTTGACAACACAGAGACGCTGACAGCCAACCTCGCTGCCGTTGACGTGGCATCGACCATGCGACAGGTTGACCAGACCATTGCCAACGTGCAACAGCTCACAGCCAAGCTCAACAGCAAGGAGGGATCGCTCGGACTGCTCATGAACGACACGCAGCTCTATGACAACCTCAACTCAACCATGCGCAATGCCGACTCGCTCGTCATAGACCTCCGTCAGCATCCAAAGCGCTACGTCCATTTCTCTGTCTTCGGCAGAAAGGACAAGTGATCAAATGTTTCACGGCAAGACGCACGGCAACAGCTCTTCCGTCTTATGCCGAGGGGCATGGTCGCTGCAAAAGCTTGTTGAGGCTTAATCTTGGTGTGGCGACCCACATTGCTGTGAATGTAGATAAGAGTAGGAGAAAATAACATATTTTAAACCTTTGCGGATAATCTGTTGGCTTTAACCTTGTTATCCTTGCTTTTGCGCCTTTTCGTGGCCGCGGAATGGGTGAAGGTTAAAAAAATATTACAACTTTCATTCTTGAATATACTTTTATTTTACTAATTTTGCAGTACATTTCATAAAAAGGTCAAACAAAGTCACAAGACGTAATCATAAATTAGCGAATGGTAATTAGTCCAAACTCTCCGTGGAACAATGCGCTTTCACTGATACGCGCCAATGTTTCGGAGCAAGTTTACAACACATGGTTTAAGAAGATTGGCTTCGAGTCATACGATGACAAAACGAAGACAGTCATTCTGCAGGTGCCCAGCCACTTTGTGTGCGAGTATCTGGAGGAAAACTATGTAGGCTTGCTTGGGAAGGCTCTGAGGCAGAATTTCTGTCCAGAGGTGGGCTTGAAGTACCGTCTTGTAGCTGAGAAAAAGGTGGCTGCCGTTGAGGCAGAGCCACAGACCACAGCCAACCAGACGGGTGCTAACGTTGCTGCGCAGACCAATGAGGCAGCAGCACAGCCTAACGAGGCAGCACAGCCCGTCGCTTTCGACTCTCAGCTAAACCCCGACCAGACGTTCGACAACTACATCGAGGGTGTGTGCAACAAGCTCGCACGCTCTGTAGGTGAGACCCTGGCGGAGCATCCCAACACCCCGCAGTTTAACCCGTTCTTTATCTATGGCCCTTCGGGCAGTGGAAAGACGCACCTCATCAACGCTATCGGCATGCGCACGCTGGAGCGCTTCCCCGACAAGCGTGTGCTCTATCTCAGCGCCCGCACCTTCGAGATGCAGTATACCACAGCGCAGATTCAGAACAAGATTAACGATTTCATCAATTTCTATCAGACCATCGACGTTCTGATAGTTGACGACATACAGGAGTGGGAGAACAAGAAAGGCACTCAGAACACCTTCTTCCATATCTTCAATCATCTTTTCCGCAACAACAAGCGAATAATCCTCGCCGCTGACCGTCCGCCGGTAGAGCTGCAAGGTATGATGGACCGTCTGCTCACACGTTTCAAGTGTGGACTCATTGCGCCGCTGGAGCGTCCCAACGCTCAGTTGTGCATGGACATCCTCAGCAAGCACATCTATCAGGAGAACCTCAACATACCGCGCGATGTGGCCGAGTTTATAGCCCGTAACGCCAACGGCTCTGTGCGCGACCTTCAGGGCGTGCTCAACATGCTTCAGGCCTTCTCTATGGTCTACCAGCGTGGCGTAGACATGTCGGTGGCTCAGCAGGTGCTCAAAAGCTCTGTCAAGGTGGAGGAGAAGAAGGACATCACCGTGGAAGAGATCATCGGTGCTGTGTGCAACCATTTCAACGTCACCATCAACGATGTCAACAGCCGTAGCCGCAAGCGCGAGTTTGTCATGGCGCGTCAGGTGTCTATGTACCTCGCACAGAAATATACCAAGATTCCTGCCATACGCATAGGTAAGATGGTTGGTGGCCGCGACCATAGCACCGTCATCCACAGCTGTGCTCAGGTTGAGCGCCGACTGAAGGTTGACCACAAGTTCTCTGACGAGCTTCAGAGCATAGAGACCTTGTTCTCTCTCAAAGCAGTATAAGTTTTTACAAAACACAATAAAAAAAGTTCTTGCCCGTTAAGGCAAGAACTTTTTTGTTAGATATAATATATTGGGCGAATCAAAAGAGAAGTTATTAAACGACAGCTTTTGTCCGTTAACTTCCCTCGCGAAGCGAGTTAACTTCCTTTTATCTTCCAATAACTTCTCTTTTCTTTCTTCCCTTTCTTCTTACAAATTCACACTTGCACCAGCCATAACCCACAGTCCGGGCTGTTTCACGCCACCGAGGTCATAATAACGGTGGGCGGTGATGTTGTCTGCCTTGACGAAAAGGTCATATTTTGGTGCCTTCCACATAAGTTTTGCGTCAATCTTACAATAGGGGTGGAAACCGTTCATGCGCTGCTGCCAGCGCAGGTTCCACTGTGCCGAGAGGCGTGACACGATGCGGTGGTCGAGCTGCATCGTAAACTTGTGACGCAGATACTCCAGCGCATAGAGCGAGCCGTAGATCTGGTGCTCGGTGTCGTGCTCCTGGTTGATGTAGGCATAGCCGGCCTTCAGACGTGTCACAAACGGGTTGTGCATCAGTTCGGCAATGTTGAGCGTGGCGTCGAGCGAGTAGCCCATGTTGTTAAGCTTGCCGATGTTGAGGGCGTGATAGGTCTTGCTCTCTGCTGTCTCATACACCCAGTCGATGATGTTTGTGCCGTGCGAGTAGAAACCGCTGATCACGGCCGCAAAGCCCAATGTGCGGTAGCGGGTGCCTACCTTGAACGTGCTGTTGCGCTCAGGCTTCAGCTCCAGGTCGCCTACCTGTACCGAGTTTTTGGCATAGAGGTCGGTGTATGTAGGCACACGCAGCGCCTTGTTCCATGACGCATACACCTTCCAGTGTTCGTCGGGACGATAGCTGATGTCTACGCCGGGGTAGAAACGGTAGTCGCTGTCGAGACAGGTGTTGCGGTTTGCCATCACGCCAGCCGACACCGTCAGTCCGCCAACGATGATGTTGTGTTCAAGGAACAGACTGGTGTTTGTGCGGTCGCCGCGACGCGAGTATTTGCGGTCAGACCCACTGATGTTTATCCATTCGTCCTCAGACAGCTCGTCGCCATAGGCTGTGCTCACAATGTGTTCGCGGCGTATGTCGGCACCCACCGAGGTGGTACCGAGGAGCCAGCGCAGGTTGGCGGTCATGCCGCCGCCATACACATCGGTGCGGTGATAGTTTTCGCCTGCTGCTGCACCTTCCTTGCCTCTGATGAGCTGGTAGTGGTCGTAGTCGCGGTGCCAGTAGAGCTGTGGCACCAGCGTCAGCCAGTCGGTGTCGAACGGCTTTATTGTGCCTGACAGAGAGGTGAGATAGCGGCGTGTAGCCTCAAACTGGTCGTTAAACTTTGCGCTGTAGAACGTGTTGGCGCCAAAGTCTTGCGATGACAGTCCCACCTGCCATTGCAGGTCTATATGTTGTGATGCGAGGTCACCCTGATAGAACATCTGGCGGCGTTTGAAGTCGCTGTGCAGCGTGCCGCCGTCGCTTTGGCGGTATCCGCCGCTAACGCTGTTGGTCACCGCACCTGTTGCCACGCTGACGCGTCCGTTGATGCCCCATGTGCCGAAGGAGCCACCCTCAGCCGACAGTCGTGCGCCTGTGCGCTTCTCGCGTTTGGTCACGATGTTTATCGCTCCGTTGAATGCAGAGCTTCCGAACACGCGTGCCGACGAGCCTTCAAGAATTTCTATGCGCTCAATGTCGGCCATGTCTACAGGGAAATCGGCAGCGTTGTGGCCTGTTTGTGGACTGGAAATGTTGATGCCATTCAATAGAATGGTGATCTGGTCACTGGTACCGCCGTTTATGGAGATGTCCGTCTGTACACCAAAGCTTCCGCGCTGACGGACATCCGCGCCGATAGCTAATTTTAAGAGGTCGTTTACGGTTTCTGCTGGCGCACGGTCAATGTCGTCGCGTGTGATCCCAGAAACAATCTTTGCCGACTGTATGGCAGTCAGCGGTGCTCGTGAGCCTGTGACGATCACCTCGTCAAGCTTCACCTCCTGATGGCCGAGCGAGTCGGCGGCAGCAGCATCTTTAACGCTGATGCCTTCAGCCTTGGCGTAGGTCAGTGTCGTGACGCTGAGTGTGCAGATGAGCACCTCCTTGCCAATGCAGTTGAACAGAGCGTAGCCGTTGCGTGTGAAATGTTTGAAACGCAGGGCTTGGAGCTTGTTGAATCTCTGTTTGAACATAAAATTTTAAAATGTTTATAAATAAAAAAACGTTTTGTCATCCGACAAAACGTGTGCAAAGGTAGCGCAAATCGAAGACAATACCAAATAAAAACTTGTTTTTATTTTATTGTTGAGATGCCGCCTACCTTATTATATATTTTTTTCTTCTGTTTTTTTGCCATTCTCCTTAAAGTTTTCTATTTTTGCATTCAAGGTGTCAATAGCACAAATTTATGCTTATATTCAGGAACAAAAAGACAATTTAGAATGGAAAATTTTCAAGTGATGGTAATTCTTTTTACCATCGTTGTGTTAGGTTATGTCTTATGTAAGTTGGGCTATATGGGCGACAAGTTTGACCAAAAGCTGTCTACTATTGTTATCGATATAACCTGTCCGGCCCTCATCTTGTCATCAGTAATGGGCGACACTTTGCCCGACCGAACTCTCATCCTGCCACTCGTAGGCATAGGCTTCTTGACCTACATCCTCTTGCTGATTTTCGGTTTTGCTGTGCCCAAACTCATATCCAAGAACCATGATGAGCAAGGCATGATAGGCTTCGCCCTTATGTTTGCAAATGTGGGCTTCATAGGCTATCCCATCGTGAGCTCCATTTTCGGACCACAGGCTGTCTTCTATGCAGCCCTGCTTAACATCCCCAACACCTTCTTTATCTTCACCGCTGGCGTGATGCTTGTGAAGGGGCAGTACAGCATACATCAACTCAGCGCAAAGGTGCTGTTTTCTCCTGCCATGATTGCCGCCTTTGTGGCTGCTTTCATCGTCGCTTTTGGAATACACACACCAGAGATGTTCTCACGTCCCGTCACCATGGTAGGCAACATCACGGTGCCCGTTGCTCTTATGGTCATAGGTTCTTCCATGGCGCGTCTCCCCTTGCGCGACATCATCGGTAGCAAGAAGGTTTATGTCTCATCTTTCGTTCGTCTCATTATAGTTCCCCTCTCAATTTATCTGCTCTTCAAGGTTTGTGGCGTGAACAGCATGGTCAACAACATCAACACCGTTGTCATTGCCATGCCCGTAGCATCCTACGGCACCATGTTTTGTCTAAAGTATGGCCGTAACGCCTCTCTTATGACAGAGATGACCTTCATCACCACCGTCGGTTCCATTATCACCATACCGCTCCTTGCACTGATTATTCATTGTTAGTTTTCTCTTAGGCATGCTAAACTACAATGAAAAGACAATGAATTTTTCCTGGAATGGGCTTGAACGTTTTCTGTAAAGGGCTTGAATGTTTCCTGAAAAAAGCTTGTATGTCGTCTTGTAGCTTTGTTATTGTCGACGTTGCTAAAAACAGTCATTGGTAATTTAGAAACATCATATACACGCCGTCGCCTTTCATCGTAAACGTTGTCCCGACAGCCTCGTTGAGCGTTCCTTGCCACAACTGCTTGTAGGCGTAGCTCTGCCAGCGCAGGTTCTCGCTCAACAGCTTTGTGCAACTGATGTTGAAGATGCTTACCTGCTGCTTTGCATAAGAAGCGAAGGTGCGTGTGCCTTTGGCAGGAATGAAGACGCCGTGGTCCGTAAACATGACGGGCTCAACGTGCTCCTCCTCCAGATAGAACGGCAGCAAGAAGATGTTTCCAACCGTGTGGTCTTCGCGCTTGCCCGTGGCACCGAGGTAGGCTATGCGCGGTCCACGATTCTTGCAAAAGCGCGTGGCTTTCGTCATGTCATTAAACTCTTGCTCTTTCACAACATGCACGATGTCGGCATAGCGCTCTTTCAGTTCCTTAGGCAGCGAGTCGCCGTCGCCCACGATAGCGTCTGGACAGATGCCGTGGGCGAGACACTCTTCTGCCGCACCGTCACAGCAACACAGATACTTGGCGTTGTGGAGAACCTCCAGCGCCTTGGGGTGTGTCGGAAACTCGCCGTTGCACAATATCACGGTGTCAAACTCTTCTTTTTCCATTTCTCTCATCTTCTTGTTAAACCTATTATTTCTTTTTATAAAGTGCTCACCTCTATTATAACAAAAAAGGTGAGCTCTAAAAATATAGAACCCACCTCTTCGTATCGTTGTCCTTCGTTCTCTTCCTTAAACGGTCGTGAACGAAGCTGTTGTCTTTTTTTACAGGTCGTTTGTAACCTCTCTACCCATCTGCATAACGTAGGTGAGGTTGAGATCCTTGTCAAACATTATGATGTCGGCATCCTTGCCGTCCTCAAGCGATCCCTTGCGGTCGAACACACCCATGATCTTGGCAGGTGTCTCGCTTGCCATGCGGCATGCATCTTCCATCGGAATCTTTGCCTTCTGCACACATGTGCGGATAAGACGGTCCATGGTGGCGATAGAGCCGGCGAGGGCAGAGTGGTCAGCGAGCTTGCACACGCCGTCCTCAAGAATGACGCGTGGGTCGAAAGCGATGTCGCCGTCGCTTGCTGCACATGCCAGCGAGTCGGTGATAAGAGCTGTTCTCTCCACACCTTTTATCATGTAAACCACGCGAAGCATCACAGGAGGCACATGAATGCCGTCGGCGATAACCTCTACGGTCATGTCTTGAAGAGCATAGATACTCTCCACGGTGCCGGGAACCTTAAATTCGTGTTCCTTATAAACCACAGGCATGGCGTTATAGAAGTGGGTTGCGTGCGTCATGCCAGCCTCAAAGCCTTGGAGCACGTTCTCGTATGTGGCGTGTGTGTGAGCGATGGCAGGTAGAACGCCATGCTTCTTGCATGTCTTGATAAACTCCACTGATCTAGGGAGCTCTGGAGCCTCGTCCCAGCGCTTGATGCAGCTGTAGGTGCTGAGCAGCGGCACATATTCTGAAGGCACGGGGGCCTTGATCCATTCAGGAATCTGTGCGCCAGCCTGTGCAGGGTTGAAATAGGGACCCTCAAGGTGCAGACCGAGCACGGCGCTGTTTTCTTCTGCCATCAGTTTGCCGCATGTCTGGCAGGCAGCCTCAATCATCTCCACGGTCGATGATGACAGGGTGGGAAAAATCGATGTTGTGCCATGCTTCATGTGGGCATTGACAGCCACACGGAAAGCCTCTTCGGTGCCTTCCATGAAGTCGCGTCCGCCACCGCCGTGAACATGCATGTCCACACCACCTGGAACCACGGTGCAACCTTTGGCATCAATTATTTCTGCCCCCTCGATGTGGAGGTCGATGTTTGAAACAGCCTTAATCTTGTTTCCGTCGATAATTACTGATCCGCCCTTTAACCAACCTTGTGGTGTCAAGATGCGCCCATTGATAATTTGCTTTAACATAATTGTTTGAATGGTTTTGTTTTCGAGAACATGCCATTATGCAGAACATGTCAAAAGGTATGAGTGCATGGCTTTACTGTTCGTTGACTGATTTTGCACTGCAAAGGTACATGTTTTTTCTTAACTAATCACTCAAACTTAAATTAAATATATTTATTAATAGCAGATTATTAATTATTGCCGTTTGTTATGAATAAATTTTAATTAATTTCACAATTTTGCTTCATCATTTTCTTCCATTTGAAGTAGCCCATGATAGCCACAACCGAGTAGAGACCATAGAGACCTGCTTTAAACGGAATGCCTTTGCCGACATAAAGGTAGCAGCTGATGACGTCGACCACAAGCCAGAACCACCACTGCTCGATATATTTGCGCGACAAAGCCCAAAGGCCAACAAAGCTGAGAGCGTTGGTGAACGAGTCGCAGACGGGTATCGTGCTGTTGGTGTAGGTCACCAGTACCCAGTAGGTCAAAGCCCAGGCGGCTGCAAAGAACAGGACGGTAGGCAGAATGAGGTTGCGGCGGAAATGGGTTATAGGCATCTCTTCGTTCTCCTTCTGTCCACTCTTGCGGCCAAACTTCCACACGGCGTAGCCATAAATTGCTGCCACGGTATAGTAGACCGCCATGCCGGCATCGCCATAGAGACCGTGTGTCCAGTAGAGATAAACGTCCATGGCCGGCATGATGATGCCCACAAGCCACAGGGCTATGCTTGCGCGATACTCGAGCAGCAGGTAGACAAGACCGAGCACCGTCGTCAGAATGTCTAACCAGTGAATAGAGAGATAATCAATCATTTTTTTAGAGGGTTTTTAAAAACGGAAGTTAACTGAAATTTTTAAGGGAGTTAACGGAAGATATCGGGAGTTAATGGGAGTTAACGGACAATAGCTTTATATTTCAAGCAATAGTGCATAAGTAGGTGTTCAAAATTAATTTAAATGATTCTATGCCATATTTTGGTCTGTAT
>OIXA01000584.1_pt1 | contig 52159 bp, 36 predicted proteins | sample 1587721 | NCBI WGS metagenome assembly OIXA01 (sample SAMEA3888900, study PRJEB22519) | human gut metagenome | biome: human gut; feature: human-associated habitat; material: faeces | place: Denmark | collected 2013
CCGGCTCGTCGCAGACGATGAACTCGGGGTCCACAGCCAGGGCGCGGGCGATGCCGACGCGCTGGCGCTGACCGCCGGAGAACTCGTGCGGGTAGCGGTTGGCGTGCTCACTGTTCAGGCCGACGCGCTCGAGCAGGGAGATGATCTTGTCATGGCGCTCCTTGGCGTTGGCGCACAGGTGGTGGATGTCGATGCCCTCGCCGACGATGTCGCCGATGGTCATACGGGGGTCCAGGCTCGCGTAGGGGTCCTGGAACACGATCTGCATACGGCGGCGGTAGGGCAGCATATCAACGGCGATCTTTTCCTTTTTGTCAAACAGGACCTTGCCGTCGTAGATGATGGTGCCGTCGGTAGGCTCATACAGGCGCAGCAGGGTGCGGCCCGTCGTGGTCTTGCCGCAGCCGGACTCACCGACCAGGCCCAGCGTCTCGCCCTTGCGGATGGCAAAGCTCACGTCGTCCACGGCCTGAACGTACTGCTTGTTCTTGCCCATGCCGCCGGCGGGGAAATACTGCTGCAGATGCTTTACTTCAACGAGATTCTCGCTCATCAGGCTTTGCCCCCCTTCTCAAATTCTTCCTTCTGGCGCAGCCAGCAATAGGTGTAGTGGGTGTCGCTCAATTCGGTTCTGGGCGGCATCTTGTTCAGGCAGACCTTCATGCAGCTCTTGCAGCGCGGCGCAAACGGGCAGCCTGCGGGCGGGTTCAGCAGGTCAACGGGCTGACCCTCGATGGGCACCAGACGCTCCTTCTCCTCGGCGTTCAGCTTCGGGATGGAGTTGATAAGGCCCTTCGTGTACTCATGCTGAGGGTTGTAGAAAATTTCGTCCGTCGTGCCGTACTCGACGATGTGACCGGCGTACATGACGGCGATTTTCTCGCACATCTGGGCCACAACGCCCAGATCGTGGGTGATCATGATGATGGACATGCCCAGCTTGTGGCGCAGGTCGTTCATCAGCTCCAGGATCTGTGCCTGGATCGTCACGTCCAGCGCGGTGGTCGGCTCGTCGGCGATCAGCAGCTTCGGCTCACAGGCCAGCGCAATGGCGATCATGACGCGCTGGCGCATACCGCCGGACAGCTCATGCGGGTACTGCTTCAGGCGGCGGTCCGGCTCGTTGATGCCGACCAGCTCCAGCAGCTCCCTAGCGCGGGCCCAGGCTTCCTGCTTGGTCTTTTTGGTGTGCAGCAGGATGACCTCGACGATCTGGTTGCCGATGGTGTACACCGGGTTCAGGCTCGTCATGGGGTCCTGGAAGATGATAGAGACCTCGTTGCCGCGAATTTTGCGGAACTCCTTCTCGGTCATTTTGTCGATCTGGTGGCCGTTGAACCACACCGTGCCGCCGACCAGACGTCCGGGGTAGGCGGTCAGGCCCATGATGGAGTAGGCCGTGACAGACTTGCCGGAGCCGGACTCGCCGACGATGCCCAGCACGTCGCCCTGGTTCATGCTGAAGGACACGCCGTTCAGCGCCTTGACCTCGCCCGCGGGGGTGAAGAAGGACAGGCGTTCGTCCTTGATTTCAAGAATTTTTTCGCTCATGTTGCTCCTCCTTCCCTCTTTAGCTCTTGAGCTTCGGGTCAAACGCATCGCGCAGACCGTCGCCGAACAGGTTGAAAACCAGGATCATGATGCTGATCATCAGCGCGGGGGCGATCAGCAGCACCGGGTAGGTGTTCATGCCCTTGACGGCGTCAGTCGCCAGCGAGCCGAGGGACGGCATGGGGGCTGCAACGCCGAGGCCGAGGAAGCTCAGGTAGCTCTCGGTGAAGATGGAGGACGGGATCTGCAGGGTGGTGGTGACGATCAGGGTGCCCATGCAGTTCGTCAGCAGGTGCTTCTTGATGATGCGCCCGCCGGAGGCACCCAGCGCGCGGGCAGCGGTGACGTACTCGCTCTCCTTCAGCGTCAGGACCTGGGAGCGGACGATACGCGCCATGCCGACCCAGTACAGCAGGGCGAAGATGATGAAGATGGACACCATGTTGGGGCCGAGCTTCTGCATCCAGCCGAAGCCGGGCTTGGTGGCCAGGCTCTCCAGCGGTTCCTTGATGGCCATGGCCAGCAGGATGATGAGCAGGATGTCGGGGATGGTGTAGAGAATATCGGTAATACGCATCATGATGTTATCGATCCAGCCGCCCGCAAATGCGGAGATGGCGCCGTAGGTCGCGCCGATGAGCAAAACCAGCACAGAGGCCAGCAGGCCGACGGACAGGGAGACGCGGGTGCCCATCATGACACGCACGGCAAAGTCACGGCCCATACGGTCGGTGCCCAGAATGTGGGGGAATACGTTCTCGCCCTGGTCGATGAGCTTCTGCTCGGCGGCAGAATACTCAAACGGAGCCAGGTTGTTGCTGCCCTTGATCTGCTGCTCATAGCTGTAGGGCCAGAAGCTGGGCAGAACATAGGCCATGAAGGCGATCAGCAGGATGACGACCAGGCTGACCATGGCGATCTTGTTTTTGCGCAGACGGCGCATGCCGTCCTTCCAGAAGTTGACGCTCTCGCGCATGACGACAAGGCTTTTCTTCTCGTCGTTGGACGCGGGGGCAAAGTCCTCAACGTTGAGTTGCAGGCTCAACGGATTCTTTTTCAGATTTTCCATGTGTCTGCTCCTCCTTACTTCAGCTTGATGCGCGGGTCGATGATCTTATACAGGATGTCAACAACGACGTTCGCAACGATGACGAGGGTCGCCAGCAGGATCGTGGTGCCCATGATCATCATGTAGTCACGGTTCGTGATGGCGGACACGAAGTCGCGGCCCAGACCCGGGATGGAGAAGATCTTCTCCACGACGAAGGAACCGGTCATCAGGCCTGCCAGCATGGGGCCGACATAAGTGATGACAGGCAGGATCGCGTTGCGCAGCGCGTGCTTGAAGAGGATCTTCACACTGGAAACACCCTTGGCGCGGGCGGTGCGCATGTAGTCCTGACCCATGACGTCCAGCAGGCTGGAGCGCATCAGGCGGGTGATGTAGGCGGTGGGATAAATCGCCAGCGCCGTCACGGGCATGATGTAGGCCGCCGGTTCATTCAGGCCGACGGTGGGCAGGAGCTTCAGGTTCATGCCGAAGGTGTACAAAAGCACAACGCTTGAGATAAAGCTCGGGATGGCGATGCCGCAGGTGGCAAACACGATGATCAGATTATCGGCCCACTTCCCTCGGTTATACGCGGACAGACAGCCCAGCGGAATGCCGACGCAGAGCGCGACGAGCACAGCCAGACCGGCGGTGCGGGCCGAGACCGGCAGCTTGGAGAAGATGATCTGGTTGACGGTACGGCCGCGCTGTTTCAGGCTCAGGCCCATATCGCCATGGATCAGGCTGTTCATATAATTAAGGTACTGCACGCCGAGGGGCTTATCGAGGCCGTATTTTTCGGCCAGGGCCTGCTGGGCTGCTTTGCTGATGGACTTTTCCGCCACGAACGGGCCGCCGGGGACCAGGTTCATGATGAAAAAGGTAAGGGTCGCGACGATGAACACGCTGAAAATGCCCATTGCCACGCGCTTGACGATGTACTTCGCCATGGTTTTGTGCCACTCCGTTTCTTAATGGAATACAAATTGGGGGCGATTTCGGTTTATTCGTTTAACGCTCTGTACCGTTCGTACACGCTTGTGCGCAGCAGGCGGACAGACCGGAGAATAAAAAAGCCGATGGCGGCTGCGGTTGCAAACACCATCGTTCGTAATCCGAAATCTACTTTATATTATAAAATGTTGCGAAGTATTTGTCAATTCGATGTTCGTTTTCAGACAACGGCAAAGAGCTGAAAACCCGCCCCGCAGGCTGCGGATTTTCGTGAAAGATGCCCATTTACAGAATTTTTTGAGTTTTTTGAAAAAAACGCTTGACTTTCCGGGCGGTGGGCGCTATAATAAAACACGTTCTCCGGCGAGAACGCCAAGAGAATATGCGCCGGTAGCTCAGCTGGATAGAGTGTCTGACTACGAATCAGAAGGTCGGGGGTTCGAGTCCCTTCCGGCGCACCAAGCACCGCACCGGGGCAGAGATGCCTCGGTGCATTTTTTGTTTGTATCGCTTTTTTCAAAGCGCACAAACAGCGGCAACCCATACAGTCACCGCTGTTAATCCGATTTGAAAATCAGAAAAAAGCGTGTTTCTATAGTGTTCCTGGCAGCGGGTGTTCTCCCGCTTTCCCCCGACCCAGCATCCCGGCTGGGAGGTTTCTGCCTATGAGGGTTGTACTTGATGGCGGGGTCTGTTGCATCCCAGCGGCTTCTGAGGCCGACCACAGTACAAAAGAAGTAAATACTTCTTACAGGAACAACATATTCGATTTTCAAGGTACAACGATAAAAACCCCCAACCATTTCACAACGGTGGGGGTCTGGTGTACCTTGACAAAGGTCAAACTGTATTGTACACTGTTTAGGCGATAAACCAAACGGAAATTGGTTTATAACCATACAGATATGCAACACAGATTGTATTGCTTAGTACCACGTTACCCCACAACGCTGCTCGTTTTTTAGCCTTGTGGTTACTGGTTGCCAGATTTGAAAGGTGGCTTCCAGGGTGGAGTTCTTATCGGGACTATTATAAGCAGATTCGAAAAGGAAGTCAAGCGACGAAAGCCGCTTGGCTTTCTTTTTTTCTGCATAATAGGGCTTAGAAAAGGTCGCTGTGTGAGCCGGTTCTGGTGAGGTACAAAATCAATTCCTCATCGGCCACTTCGTAGATCAGCAACCAATCCGGGGTGATGTGACACTCGCGGCATCCCGCATAGTCCCCGGAAAGTTGGTGATCCCGGTTCTTCTCTGGCAGCGGTTTCTGGTTGGCCAGCAGCTCGATCACCTTTTCCAGCAGGCGCATATCATAGCCGCGCTTTACAATTCTTTTGTAGTCTTTCTTGAAGGCGGCCTGATACTTAATCGTCAGCATTCAAATCCTCCATGAGTTCTTCTACGGAAGAAAAAGCCTTACTCATTCCAATACCTTTTCTGGCGTCTTCAATTGCCTTTTTCGTATCGGCGTTCGGAACTTCGGCTCCAATCTCAAAGGGGATTCGATATTCCCGGACCGCCTTTTTCGCAAAAACGGTAAATGCCGTTGTCATCGTCATGCCAACATCATTGCAAAAAGCCTCGAACTGCTGCTTCAAGTCGGAATCCATGCGGATATTGATGTTGATGTTCGCCATACAGTGCAATCTCCTTTCCTTGATTCTGTAACTATTATAGCAGACATTGCGCGCGATGTCAATATATTTATTTACAATGCTTGCATGTTTTTTTCCCGCTTCCTGCTCGCTCCACTATATTTTCGGGCGTGATTGTTCGACACACAGCTCTGCAAATCTTGATGAAAAAAATAACGGCAAGGCGACTAAAACGCTTTGTGCCTAATAGGCACAAAGCGCCTTACAGCGCCAGCCCGGGCTGTATCATTGGCCGTCGTCTGTTTCCTTTGCCGCCAGGAATGCGGCGCGAACCTCTTGCAGTTTTTTGACCCCCAGCGCCCAATAGGGGCGAATTTCTTTGCCGGTCATACCGGCTTCGCGGCACAGGCGCATTTCACGCAAGACACGGGGACCGCACTTGTGCAGCTTGATGAGCTTTAGGCCGTAGGTGTCCGGCATAATGCCGTTGGCAATACCGATCAGCAGTTCCCGCAACTGGTTTTTGTCGATGCCGTGAACAGGGTCCTCGTAGTACATGGGCGGCAACAAGCCCTGCTCTCTGGCCCAATCCCGCAGCTGATGGACGCGGCGCTTCTTGATGATGTGCAGCGGCAAGGTCGGGTCATCGTAGCTGCTCTCATCAAAGCCCATGCGCATCCCCAGGCGCAGCTCGGTGAGTTTGGGCAGGCCCTCGTCGGTGTTGTACCCCTTGGCCAGATACGGCTCGATGTCCAGATCGTCCTCAATCCAGGCGGCTTTTTCTGCCTCCCAGGCCAGGTCTATCGGCCTGCCGCCCAGCATGGTCCGCTTTTCGGCTTTGGCCTTTTTTGCCAGGTAGATGATGCCGCCCTGGTGTGCGGCGCGGCGGGCTTTTTTGTTTGCAGTCTGCGCAATCTGCCGCCCGGAGTAGCCGATCATCTTCAACCCTTCCGGCGGCGTTGCGGTCTCGGCAACGCGCACCACCACCCGCAGCATCTTTTTGCGACACCCCGGGACGGGGACCCGCACCCAGCTGCCAGGCTTCAGCCCGGCGCTGCCTTTGTAGTCCTCCGGCACGCCGAACCCGTATTCTTTGCCATCCGGCTTGAATTTGATGAACACCATCTTCATGCAAAAGTCACTCCCTGTTGCTTAAATTATACCTGCTATCTCCGTTGGTGACAACGACTGTAAAGACAGTACAAAGAAAAAAATAATCGGGCGCAGCAATCAGGCAGGCCGTGGGCACGAAAAGCGGAGCACACGCGGAACCCTTCAGCCTGGATACACGGGACTTTGCCGTGTATGCCTACCTCTGCCGCTGGCTCAGGCAGTTCCGAAAGGCGCACTTCTCCCCTTATTGCTAATCTAGAGAGGGAAAAATATCTTTCTTTTGTACTGTAAGTGAGATTAGTCTTATTACTGTTCCGCAAATTTTGACATACCCTTTTTGCAAAAATGCGCAAGACCACTTGACAAGCACCGACCACCTGTAGTATTTTTGAATTGGTTATGAGACTTGCTATGCTTGCCAGCAGCATCTCGACTTTTTGCCGCCGTGTTCCAGCACGGCGGTTTTCTTTTTGTGCGTCAGGATTGGCCCCTGGGAGCGCCTGTGCGACCGTTTCGACGAGTATGTACAGATTGTGCTTCCCGGCACGGAAAGCGGCTTTGAGGAGCCTCCCAGCGGCCATCAGAGACTTGATGGCCGTTTGCACTGTGCCGATGGCCATGTGCAGCACGGTGGCCATGTGTGAAAACGAGGGAAACGCCTTGCGCTGCCCATTGGAGCAACGGCAGAGGTAGGCGTACACGGCAAAATCCCGTTTATCCAGGTTGAATGCTTCTACCGGCAGCTTGCCCCATGCGCCGGACAGCTGCCGGAGCTTGTATTGATTGGAGATTCTGCGGCCTTCCCGATCTTGCCGAGCAGACACTACCAGCAGGCCCTTTTGTTCCAGACCGGCCACGGCGGAGCGGATTGTGTTCTCGCTCAAACCGCACCGCTGCTGTATGGTGGCGTTGCGGACGGTTGCTGTGCCCAGGCAGTTCTGACAGTACGACAAAAACAAATAAACCATCAGTTCTTTAGGCTTTAGCCCGTATTCAAATAGGCTGTTATAAATTTTTACAAACATGTTGTTCTTCCTTCCAAAAAATCAGCCCCAGGCAATCCGTTTGCCTGGGGCATTGTTGTTATTTAGGGGTTGAATTTTCCGGGGTACAGTGCTGCCGCTTCGCGCCGGGAAGCCCCCAGCTTGCGGCGCGGCTCCCTGGTTGCTGCCGGGGGCGTGTGGGGGCATACCGGGGCACTTCCCAGCGCCTGACGCAGAGATTCCGTGCTGAGTAACTTGATTTCCAGGTAGTCGTTCTCGCTGGTGGTGTCCTGTTCCTGGGGAGCCAAAGACAAGTATTTCCAGTAACCCTCGAGATGGGTTTTCATGGGGGCGTACCCGGCTTTCTCGACGATCCATGTGTCACGCTGGATGCGCACCATCTGAGCAGGGGACATCAGAGGGCGACCCATCAGCTGGTGGCTGCTGGTGGTCTTGCCGTCAGATCGAGAGGAGGAGCCGGTCAAAATGGTTTCGTCGCCCAGCATTTTGGATATGCTGGTAGCGGTGTCCTGGGCCGACGGCGATACAAACGTGTTGAGCAAAATCTGGCAGTTGTCTTTGATGATCTCGGTGACGTTTTTATCGTATTTGAGCAAAAACTGGCTGTAGCTTTGCACTGCGACCAGGATGCGCCCGCCTCGGCTGCGGATAGCGGAGAACAGGCTGGTGACACCGGGAATTGCCGGGAAGTTGCCGAACTCATCCAAAAAATAGTAGAAGGGACGAGGGCAATGCCCGCCCTGGCGCTCAGCCAGAGCAATCAGATCGTCGGTCAGGAAACGGACAAACAGCGATGCCAGGAAGTGCCTGGTTTCGTTTTCATCCGGCGCGATCAGGAAGATCGCTGTGGGCCGTTCGATGAATCGTTCAGCGTCCAGATCATTGTCGTGTGTGCAGATCAGCTGTTCCAGCTCCGCATCCACGAATTTCAGCAGCTTGGACAGCGCCGAAGAAACGATATTGAGGGTGGTTCGAATATCCGCGCTTGTGGTAGTGCTGATATAGCCTTTAATTCGCCGGTCGGTAACCCCCTCCAGCATGGCAGCCAGGCGGCTTTTCTGGACGGTGTTCCCTTTCTCCGGGTTGTCTGCCCCTGCCAGCTCGACAATCAGATTAAAAACACTGACGATGTGGCGCTCACCGTCCTGGCCATACTGAGACACCAGCAGGACCAGGCCGGTTATCAGGCCACGGGCAGTCTCGTTAAAATACTCGCTGCTGTCACCACTGTTCACGGAGCCGGTATTACCGATGATCGCGCTGGCAATGACCTTGGCGTAGCGTTCTGCCGTGGCATAATGCACGGCCCGCTGCTTGGCGTCTTGCTCCTTGCGCCATGCGTCGATTTCGATGTTGACGCGGTACAAAAGATTAAAATGGCAGGAGCAAAACACGTTTCGCAGATCGAGCTTCAGCACGCGGTAGCCGCACTTTTTCAGTTCGGCGCTGGTAATCGTATACAGGTCATCTTTGACAGATACCAGCACCATGCTGGCCCCCTGGCCGATTCCCTGGGCGTCATGCGTGCGCAGATTTACCCGGGCGTTGTAGGTGATCGTGGGGATATACAGGCTGGTGGACTTACCGGCACCGGGCGGGGCGACCATCAATACAGATTGATCGCTTGTATCGACCAGCCAGGTACTTTTGGAGGCACCCACAAGCATGGCCGGTTGTGTCTCATTTCCTTGCTGTACCTCGTGATAAACCCGCTTGACTTCCTCCGGCTCCATGAAGTGGGCGTCGCCGTGCTGGCCGTGCCCGGCTTTTACATCCCGGACAGCCAGGGGCTGACGGTTAAGTAGCTCTATGATTGCCACGGCCAGCATGGCCAGCAGCAGCTTGGCGAGAATTAGTCGGCCATCCATAGGCACCTTCAGGAACATTTGAAACCCCGTCAACAGCGCATAACCAAGGACTAACACCAACAACGGGCGAAACAGTTTTTTCAAAAAATCACCTGCCTTACATCATTTCCATAAAGGCTTCGCTTTGCGGGGTCAGTTCCTCCGGCTCAATCTGTTGAGCCTGGTACTGTTCGCTGGTCTGTTCAAGCTCGGCATACCGAACGCAGTACTCCATCGCGTTATGGAGCCGCGCTACGCTGTCCCGCATACTAAAGCCGCCCACATTTCCGGCGTCTTCCAAGGCGGCGGTGATTCTTTCGGCCAACTGGTCATCGATCGGCACGCCGCAGCGCACCTGCAGAAGCGCAGTCAGGGCGGCGCTTTCCAGTTCGGCCACCGGCTTGTCGGATGTACTTGTCCGGGTAATCACAGCCTCGGAATAGCCTTCCAGCAGGCTTTTCAGTTGTTCTGTACTGTTGTTTCCTTCCCGAATATGTATGACGTTTCGGGACGCATCAAAAAATCCTGTGCCATGCCGCAGATCGCTTAAAACAGATATATCGGCCAACTGCGCTGCATCTTCAACGCGGTGGATCAGGTCGCTGTGCTGGGCCTCTGTCCATTGTAGAGGGGCTTTATCCAGATATTCACTTTCCGGCAGATCGTACTGCTCCAAAGCATAGACGCGCTCTATCCCATCGGTGCGCAAAACAGAGATAGAACGATCTTCCTCTCCAGGTTTGACTTTAGGGGAGCCGATAGCTTCCGGGCTGGGGCAGTAGGTGGCTTTTGGATTCTGAGCAAACACCGCCACACTGTTTTCCACACCCATGCCAACGCACTGACCGCGGAAATTCAAGTATTCCAGATACTTCTGCGGATCGGCAGCCATAGCGGCATAAGTTTGATCAATTTTAGCTTGAAGTTCTTGTATTTCGGGATGCACGTCTGTTTTTCCTCCTTCTTGGTTAAGGATGGTGTTCAGTTCGTTCAACCTGGCCAGCTTGGTCTGAAACTCTTTCTCATACGCAAAAGGTTGGTTTACAGCTTCTTTTGCATCCTCCAGGTTTTTGTTCAGTATCGTCAACCGCTCCTGATCAAGCGCCTGTGTATCAGATAGCTTTTCTAATAGGTGGCGGAACGAGGAAAAGTTTTCTTTCGGGTTAAACTCGAAGTTGTATTTCTGCTCGCCCTGGAGATATCCCATAAAGCTGACCGCTTTGGCGTCATAATAGGCATGGATATTGAACCCTCTGTACTGACCGATGATGACGTCACCGGCTGTGGCCCCCTGGAGAGCATCGCGCAGAGCAGCGTCGGCAGCTTTACGCTCCGTATAGGTTGTTCCCATTACAATAGCGGAAAATTTCTCACTGCCGTCTGGATTGAAACGGCTATTGGCCTTGTAAACGTCGATGTCTTTGGAAACCGCATCCAAAGATTCTTCGACTTTTTGTATGGAGGCAGGATACCCGATAGCGATCTTGTCCTGCAGTTCGAATATCTGCGACATATGGGAGGACCGCAATGTACTTAGTCGGGCCACTTCATTGTCCAGCTCCATCTTTTCTTTGATAAGGGGATTGCCGGCGCATAGGGCTTTGATTTCCGCGTAGGACAGTGCAACTTCGTCCAAATCCTGACAAGATCGAGCAGGCGACTTGCTGGTCATGATTTGCGATATGAATTTTTGCTTGTTTTCGATCAGCTGCCAACTGTAGGCGTCGAAGCTGCCTTCGGTTGCATACCGATAGATCTGCACAGATGGGTTTTCATTGCCCTGGCGCAGAATCCGACCTTCGCGCTGCTCAATATCCGAGGGCCGCCAGGGCACATCCAGATGGTGGAGTGCAATCAATTTGGTTTGCACGTTGGTTCCGGCTCCCATTTTTTGTGTACTGCCCATCAGGATGCGCACCTTTCCGGCACGCACTTTTGCAAACAGAGTGGCTTTTTTGGCGTCGGTATTAGCGTCATGGATAAATGCAATCTGTTCCTTCGGAATACCTTTGGCAATCAGCTTGTCACGGATATCGTCGTAAACGTTCCATTCTCCAGTGCTGGGGGTGGCCAGATCGGAGAAGATCAGCTGCGTCGATTGTGTGGCCATGGTGTTTTGCCAAATCTCAAATACCTTGCTGGCGCAGGCCGTGGCTTTGTTTTCGGGAACATCCGGGAGAAGTGGGTTGAGCAGCCGCTGATCGAGAGCCAGTTTCCTGCCATCCGTTGTAATTTTGAGCATGTTATCCGTGTGTGGGTCTACATTGCCAGCACGGACTTTCTCGGCACGCTCTCCAAGAGCCTGGATGCTTTCTTTCTGTAGCTCCGTGGGAGGGCACATCACAGCTGTGGCTTTTCCGCCTTCCAGATCGGGAACTTGTAGGTTCAGCATATCGGAGGTCTGTACATCGGTGGCCAACTTCCACATGCTGATCAGTTCGGGGAGATTGAAAAATCTTGAAAAGCGAGTTTTCGACCGATAGCCAGTACCTTCCGGGGCTAGTTCAATGGAGGTTGTGGTTTGTCCGAAGTTGGCGGCCCAGGCGTCAAAAGACAAAAGGTCATGGGCGCGCAACGTGCTGGCCTGTAAATACCGCATCATAGTATACAGCTCAACGGGTGAGTTGCTGATTGGGGTGCCAGTACAGAAAACAAGCCCTCTCCCGCCAGTGATTTCATCCAAATACTGGGTTTTCATCAGAAGATCAGTTGCTTTCTGGCTTTCTGAGGTCGATATACCGGCAACATTTTGCATTTTTGTGGTGACTGCGAGATTCTTGAATTCGTGGGCCTCATCAACCATGAGCGAGTCGACGCCCAGCTGTTCGAAGGTCACCACATCGTCTTTGGGAGAATCCATCAGTTCTTCCAAATGTGACTGAAGGCGTTTTTTGGTGGCCTCCATTTGCTTGACAGTCAGGTCTTGCCCGCTTTTTTCCTTTTTTGCGCTGGCAATTTCTTGCGTGTACCGTTCGATCTCGTCCTGCAGGAACTTTTGTTGCCTTTCGGTTGACAGCGGAATCCTGGAGAATTGACTGTGTCCCATAATCACAATATCGTAGTTGCCGGTAGCGATACGAGAACAAAACAGTTTGCGACGATCTTTCTCGAAATCCCGTTTTGTGGCAACAAGTATATTAGCATTGGGATAGAGACTAAGAAGCTCACTCCCCATTTGTTCGGTCAGGTGGTTGGGGACAATAATCAGTGTTTTATTGCACAGCCCCAGGCGCTTTTTCTCCATCGCGGCAGCGCCCATAACCATTGTCTTACCTGCGCCGACCGAGTGGGCTACCAAGGTGTTGCCGCCAAACAAAATTCTGGCTACTGCGTTACGCTGATGGGGTCTAAGCGAGATCTCCGGGTTCATACCCGGAAAACGCAGAAAGCTGCCATCGTACTCGCGGGGTCTCAAATTGTTGTAGTGGGTGTTGTAGTAATCAACCAGTCGCCGCCGCCGGTCGGGATCTCGGTATATCCAATCCTTAAAAGCGGCTTCAATTTGCTGCTGCTTATCCTGAGCCAAGCGGGTTTCTTTAACATTGGGTACAGCCTTCTTCTTCCCGTCTACATCTTCGATATAATCTACAACCTTGACAGCTTGCAGGTTCAGGCTGCAACGCAAAATTTCATAGAAGTTTTTTCTCTTTGTACCGAAAGTGGTTGTAGCCTTCAAGTTGTAGCTGTCTACGGAACTCCCTTCGATGTTCCAGGTAGCGTTGAGCCGGTTGTAGCTGACTTTTATAGATTGTGCCGCCCAGCGATTTGGCTCCATCGTCTCCAAAATGAATTGCTTGATATCCTCTGGAGGAATCCAGGTAGTTCCAAGGTGTAATTCAATTTCAGATGCCGTCAGGTCTTTGGGCTGAACGGTTTTCAGTGAATCCGCATTGACTTGGTAACTGGGGTCTTGTTTGGCGAAAATTTCAGCTACCGCCAGTTTCTTGCGTACATCGCCAGAGAGATATTCTTCAGCGGTCTGGTAGAGCGGTTCACCTGCAGCCGTTGTTTCACCTGGCACGCGAAACACTACGCCGGTCAGATCCTGCAGAAGCTCATCACGGGTTTTGCCGGTTAACTGCTCCATGTAATGTAGATCGACGCTGGTGTGCTCCTGGACAGACAGCATAAGAGCCTCACTGGCCGTTTCCACATGGTCAATCACTCGGTTGGGCCGGATTGTTTTCTTTGTAAACATATCCGACTTCGACTTGAAATTGTGTTCGTCATCGAAATTCTCCAGCGAACAGAGCAAGCTATAACCGCTGTCGTCGCGGAAGGCCAGAGCGTTGGCGCGGCTGTTGAGCCTGCCATACTTTTCCGTGAAGGCGTCGTACTCGTGATTTAACCGGCGCTGAAGCTGCGCAACAGCCTCATCCGGGAGATTGTCGAGCTGGGCCTGAATCAACTCCCGCGTGGTGGCCAGAATAGAGACCATGCCCCTGATTCGGGCCTGTGCTGTGGCGTTTGCGGTGACTTCCCGCATGACTGAATCAGTACGGAAAAAAATCTTATCATCACGGATGCCATAGCTGTAATTCCGTATATCCGGGTCTGCAGGAAGAGGGGATATCTCTCCGGGTTGCTCCAGGATAATCGGCTCTGCCTTCACCAACGTGGCATTCAACCTTCCCATCGCAGCCTGCAGCTGCTCCTCCAGCGTAGTACTGGTATCAGGCTGACAGGTAGGGCGCATCCCATAGGGGCCGCTGACCATCTCCATTTTTCCGCAAATCATCTCCGGGTGGTCGATGAAATACTGGTTCATGGGGATGCCATCCGCATTTGTTCCTGTGTGCAACCAGGATACGTCCTGGTCAACAATGTGATCTCGTTTCTGAAGGAACAGAATATCGGCTGTCACTTCCGTACCGGCCAGAGCCTTAAAGGCCGTATTCGGCAGGCGCACTGCACCGATCAGCTCACAACGGGCTGCAAGATATTTTCTCACATCTTCTGATTGCTTATCCATCGTGCCGCTGGTCGTGATTATGGCCTGGATACCCCCTACGCGCAGCTTGTCAATGCTTTTGGCTGCGAAGTAATCATGTATCAGGAAGTTATATCGGTTAAATGCAGGGTCATTTACTTTGTACTGACCGAAGGGGACGTTACCAATCACTGCATCGAAGTAGCTGTCCGGCAATACAGCTTTTTCATAACCACAAATCTGAATATTGGCTTTAGGGTACAGCTGCTTGGCAATGCGGCCAGTTACGGGGTCAATCTCCACGCCAAACAGATGTGCGCTTTCGTCGAAGCTGGCCGGTCTGTTTGCGAAGAACGCACCCACACCCATACTTGGCTCCAGAATATTGCCGCCCTGCAGGCCAAAGCGCTCCAAAGTGCTGTACATTGCGCGAACGATCTCCGGCGACGTGTAATAGGAGGTAAGTGTGGACGCTCTGGCAGCCTCGTATTCGGCCTCTGGAAGCAGCTCTTTCAGTTCTTGGTATTCTTTATGCCAGTTGTCTTTCCGTGCGTCAAATGCGTCTGCCAGGCCGCCCCAGCCCACATATCGGGCGAGAAGCTGCTGCTGTTCCGGGGTGGCCTGCATGCCGGTTGTCTCCAGGTGTTGGAGCAGACGAAGGGCGTTGATGTTGTCCTGGAACCGGATCTTTGGCCCGCCCGGCTCTGTTTGCTCATCCGGCAGAGCTTTGTAGTTTTGTGCGTTACGGGCGATATTTGCCTTATATTCCTCATAGGCGGCCTGTTCGGCGTCTGCTACCGTCTGGAATTTCGTCCATTTTCCATTGATAGGTATTTCTACAGCGGTCTTTTGTGGGATGGGTTGAGGCTGAACTTGCTCCGGGGCCGTAGATTCTTTCGTCTTTTCGGAGGTTTCGATGCTGGGAGTGGCTGGGGCCTGTAGACGGCTGTTTCGCTCGTTCCGTTCCAGAAGCCGGGAAAATTCTTCCTTACTCACAGAGCGGCTGAATAAGGGAAGTTCCTGGTCTTGCAGAAGAATCTCCCCTTCGCCAATATCCTGGACAATAAAAGCCTTATCGTTTTCCAAATAGACAATATCGCCAGGAATACAGGGACGCTTTTGGGGAGCAGAACGGATAGCCTGTTCACGTTTCCTTTCCTGGTACTCTTGCTCAGCTGTTCCGATGAGTTCATCAAAGGTTACCCCGGACAACTCATGTTCAACCAATTCTGCCGTCGAAGCGTACTGCGCGGAAAGGATTCTTTCTCCATCGACGTTATAGACTATTTTGTGGTGAAGGAGATCCACATAGACATTGATGCTATGGTCTCCTTCGCCGGTAGAGGAATAGGCCAGGTCAATGTGGCGGAGATCTTCAAAATCGGGCTGGTCAAAATTGTTTGTCCTACAATAGTCCCGAATCCACTCTTTTGCTTGTTCCAGATCGCGGGCTTTTTGAGCCTGTTCTGCTTGACGGTCTGAAAGCCATTCCTCATACTCGGGGCGTTCCTCATCCGAGAGATAATGATCGCTTTGCACCAATGCTTGCAGTCGGCTGGAAACTTCCTGCCATGTCAGTGTGTGGCTTACCCGCCCATTATCGGTTTTACACTGGATTTCGAAGCCTTTATTGTTGTAATCCAGCCACCCGCGGGAGCCGTTGGCAAAGTCCCAAGACCTGCCGCCTGTTCCATATTCTTTTTTTAGCCAGCGAATCGTTTCTTCTCTCGGCGGCAATACCGGCTGGGAAAAATAGTATTGAATCCGCATTTTGCCATTTTCAAAACCACTTCCATCACAAAGAGCGCGTCTGATCTCATCCTCATTGATTATCGGCTGGTCAACAGCGGTTTCAATTTTCTGTTCCAGAAAGGAGGGAACGTCTACAAATCCAGCACTATCACAGTAATACGCTTTAGTGTCCCCACCGCGGTTCAGAACAACAATGTCGGAAACGGAAAGGCTATGGCCGGTGAAGTCAGGGGGACGGTCAAGGTTGAATGTGCGGAAGATGTCCTCCAGCGTGGTTTTGCCATCCAGGGGGGCTGTGTAGACCAGATCGTAATTCTGCCGGTCAATGGCCAGCCCAGCTTCCTGCAAACTCTCGTAAGGCTCAAAGCGATAGTCCCGTGTTTCCGACCCGCCTTTTAGCTGGTAGATAGTAAAGGTATCGCCCTGCTCCGGGGAATCGACGGTGAAATACGGGTTTTCCCATTGGGAGAAAGGCATATCCGGCAAGGCTTTGTAGCTGCCGTTCTCCATCACATAGGGCCGCACCCGGTCAAAGCCGATTTCCCTTGCCACGCGGGAAAGATTTTCTAGCACTACAGAATCGGCCCGCAGCCGTTGCATGCGGGTAAAATCCTCCACAAGATAATTCTGGCCCGCCCGTACCTGAAGGATGTCAACGGAACTCAATTTGTCTTTGCTTTCGAGGCCCAATGTCAGATGGGCATAGGGCTGGCCGTCATCGTTCAGATCGTTGGTTTTGTTATAGGGTTGGTCGCGCAGCGCGGCGAATCGGTCCCTGGCTTCCTCAAAGGTTTCGTAATGTTCAATGGGGGTGCGTTCCGAGGAATTTGTGGCCCAGGTTTTCAAATCGGGAATTACATAAAAACCCCATTCTCTGGGCGCTTCCGGCGATGCTTCAGCGGTGACTTCCGATGTTTCCGGGACGCTGCGGGTTCTCGTATCTTTTTTCTGTACGGCAAGGCCCTCCGGCGGGGGCATAGTCATGTGCATGGCTTGGGCTATATCGCGGACAGGGGACAGGCACGCTACCAGCGAATGGCTGAGTAGTGTCCCCAGCCGCTCAAGCACTTTGGGCCTGTTTTGATATTGCGTTGCAAAAGAAAAGGCGCTGGTATCCAGATTATCCACCGGCATATTGAGGCGAGTATAGACCACATATTTTGCGCTTTGTTCAAGGAATTTTTGCAACTCGGTACGCATCGCGGCAGACGTTTCAGACTTTACTTCAGTATCTACAATTTGCTGAACTTTGGTATGCACATAGCTGTCCAGGCTTTTTTCTCCACTACGCCTCAGCAGGTTGTGCCTCGCAATTCCCGATTTGTTTTCGTATACGGTCCACGGTAAGAGACCGGGGGTGCTGCGCCCCGCCGTGTCTTGGTAGTCAAAGACATACGTCAGACATTCTGGATGTTTTGCATCAAAAACAGGGATTCCGTGCGTTCCACGAACAATGTGCCGGTTTTTTTCACGGTCCCATTGATTCAGCGTTGCGACAGCCTTTACCCCTGGCCGTTGATGGTGCAAAAGTACCTGGCTTTGAAATCGTTCCTCATAGGTGTACGCAGCCGAACAGAGAAATTCTGCCCAGGTGGCGGTGCTTTCGGTGATTACACCAAGAGCATGCAGATATGCCTCTGTTAGTTGCTTATATTTGGTTTTGTGTTCCATCGGCTGACCCCTTTCATAAGTTTCCCCAAAACAAAAAGGGAGCAGGACAGAGCCTGCTCCCAATGGTAGACGTATTTGCAATATTTAGAAGGGCGATGCTTCACCATCCTCGATCAAAGCGAACTCGTGGTCAGAAGCGCTGTCTGCATCACGGTCCAGCGCTTCCCAATCCTCCTGTGTGCCATCGAAAAATCTGTTTTTGGCCCGCCCACGGGTTGCGACTGGCCGGGCCATTCTGGGAACACCCAGTTCGCCTTTCTGGTGACCGCCAAACATCAGCGGTTCGGCCAGTTCCTCTGCCTGAGCCTTCAAGGCGTTCATGTGGCCGACATGCTCCAAAGGCTGGGTGTTCTGGTCCGGGGCCGGGCTGTTGACAAGCAGAGATTTTACCGTATCGGCAATGAAGTCTCCGACTTCCACATCTTTCTCTTTACAGAGAGCTGCCAATTCGCCCTTGCAGACCAGCTCCCAAAATTCCTCCGGGCAGTAGGCTTCCAGCCAATCTTTGTACTGCTGCCCGTATTTTCCGCTAAAGCCGCCAAAATCGGCAGCCGTGGGCCAACTTGTGTTATAGCGGGTGCGTGCTTCCTGATATGCAATTTCTTGATCGGAAAGGAAGCCCATGCCACAACGGATTTCTTCCGGGATTTTCTCAAGCAATGTCAGGCGCTCCGGCTCCGCCATGGCATCAAGCTGCGCCAGCAGCTCTTGCTCCGGGATATCTTCAAACCAGTCGAGCCGTTCTTGTTCTGTCATAGCCTCCAAGGCTTGCATGCTGATGTTCATAAGTGTACCTCCGCGTGCTTCGTGTGATTCTCCTACACACAATTTCGCTTAATCTCATGATTTTGTCAAGGGGGATTTCAAAGAAAAGCCATCTCAGAGCGTTTCGCCCCGAAATATGCAATTTTTTTGCAAATTGCAGCTAGAAATGTTTCGGTGTTTCGTGAATAATCAACTGTGCCTATTAGGCACAAATTGGTGATTACAGATCAATGGTAGATAGGTTGCGTTCATCGGAAAGCCCGGTTTTCAACTTTCGCACATTTTGCTTTTCGCCGGTCAGACCGTTGGCGACGTGGGCAGCCCGGTTCATTCTTTGTGTCTGCTGCTGATCGCTGTTCAGTGTTTTGGCTAGGCGAAACAGCATGTTCTGCACTGCATAAGTGGGGCTTTTTTCCTGATAATCGGAACCATCCACCTTTTCATCCGGGGTTGCGTTTTCTGGCTCACTGTGCGAAGCTGTTTTTTCCTGTACTGCTGGCGCGTTTGGTGGTTTGCCGGCCTGAGAAAGAACAGCAGCATTTCCCGCCGAAGTCATGGCCGTGGTTGACTTTTTCTGGGGTGCGTGCGAAGCTGTTTTTCTCTGTACTGTTGGCCGCACATACCGCTCGGCGGCATGGATGATGATGTTATGCCTGGTCACCTCGGCACGGCCAGCGCGGCGTTCTTCAAAATCGCAATAAGGGTGAAAGAAGCTGTTTTCGATCTCTGCAAACTTTTTGTCCAGTGTTTCTTCGTAGGAGGCATATGTCAGGGCCAGTTCTTTTTGACTGTCCAGGTATTCTTCATACATGGGCCGCAAGATCGGGTCCCGCTGCATGATTTTTTCCAATACGCCATCTACTTCGGCTTTAAGTTGAGGCAGCAAGAATTTGTATGTGTGCTTGCCTGGGGTTTCCCGTAGTTCTTTGCCCAAATCCTTTAGGGCGTCTGTGATTTCACGGTCCACCAGATACTCGCTGGAGACCAGCTTACGCAGCTGCTCATTGAGTTTGTCGCGGCGCTTGCTTTTTTCTTCCTTCAGATATTCCAGATCGCCGCGAAAGATTTCATTGGTGAAACTGCTTTTTACTTTACGCGTGGCAGCATTAAGCGCCGCGCTTTTGTCAGTCTCTTTCTCTCGATGAGGTATGAACGCTTCCCGGCTGTCAGTGGACCAGACCAAAAAATGCAGATGAGGGTGAAAGTCTTTGTTATGCCAGGAGCATACCATCCGCAGATTGTTGGGGGAAATGTTATATGCTTTCGCCAGTTCATCGGCTTTCAGCGCGATCAGATTTTTCATGTAATTGCGGTCTACCCCCAGCCGCTCACAATCGCTGGCGTTCAGCGAGTACACATGACGCCATACAGTGCTGTTGCCAGGGGCTTCCACTTCCACCTGTGCGGACAGCACCTTTTTTTCTGTACCGTTCTGGTCGAAGATGGGGCTTTGCCGGTCGATATACGCAATGTAGTTTGTGGCATGGCGGGTATTGGCAAAATAGCCGGAGTTGAGTATTGCTTTGACTTTCACTTTCTCACCTCACTTTCGGCCGGAGAGCAACAGGCTGTGCCTATTAGGCACAGCCTGTTTTTTGCGATAACTCGATAAATTCGCTCGGCGTTTTTGCAAGAGAAATAGGCTCATTCTTCCAAAATATCTTCCAGCCGGAACACACGATCATTCATTTTCAAGTATTCTACGGCGGCGCGGCGGTAATTGTCCAGCGCGCGGGGGTTGATTTCCAGTTCGTGCGCAAGGACCTGGCAAATTATAGCCTGTTGGATCGCCAGTTCAGACAGCACCTTGTTGGTGCGGTTGTTCAGTCGTGTTTCCATCAGGTTGACGCTGGCAAGGAAGGTGCGCTTCACGCTCTCATTGATGAAGGCCCCGTCGGTTTGCATATACAGGTAGTCTTTGTAGTAGCGGATGGCGTTCTCAAACACGGCGGTTTCAGTGCAGCCTTCTTGTGCGGCAATTTCCTCCACCGTCTTTTTCGTTTCCTCACTAACACGGTATGTCTTTTTGTACAAGTCCATCTTACCGCTCCTTTCTTGGAGATGATTTTCCCTTGTTTTGAGAAAATTTGAAAGCAGTAGGGAAAATGCAGGATAAAGCTGTACGGCACAAGTGCCGTACAGCAACACACCGCGCCGCAGTGCAGCGCGGTTTTTTGGGGATATTTTGTACGGCTTTTTGTACGGCTTTTTTTCTTTCTAAATATTTCCTTGCCGTCACCTTTTGCATATTTTACATATTATCGTTTGTTTTTTTGCCGTGCATCTGCCGTCAGATTGCACAGCGGTACAGAAAAATCAACGCCTTTATGTTGATTTTTGAGCTGTGGGTATACGGCAACTACAACCAGTTCTCTGGCGCAACGCGAGTACTGTTGACATACACCTCAAAGTGCAAGTGGTTGCCGGTGCTATCGCCGGTGCTGCCCACCGCTGCGATTGTCTGGCCCTGGGTCACGGTCTGACCGGCAGAAACACCCAGGGAGGAGCAGTGCGCGTAGAGAGTGTAGATCTGATTGCCGTCCACAACGCCATGGTAGATCTTGACGTAGTTGCCCCAGCTGTTATGATAACCGGCTTTCACGACCACGCCATCAGCGGCGGCATAGATCGGCGTTCCGTAACCGGCGGCAAAGTCCATTCCCCCGTGCGGTGCGCCTGTCCAGCCATCCGGCTCTCCGAAGTGACAGGATATGTAGCTGTAGCTGGCCAGCGGTATAATGAAAGTTCCGTTGCCGCTGCCGGTGATCCCGCCGGTGTAATCTTCAGACGGGGTGAAGCTGTCCGTGTTGGTAATGCCGACCTGGGTGACGGTGACACCATACAGGTCCTCCCAGTCGGTCTGATACAACACTTTGGTCCATTCGATATTGACTTCGGACCAACCTTCCCAATCGTCATTCAGCGTCGCCGCCTGCAGCTCCTGCAGGTACTGTTCCATGACTTCGCTTTCGCCGGTGTAAGAGGGGCTGCACAGTTCTTCCCATTGAGCAACGGTCTGTTCAGTGGCACCGCTTTCGCCGTTCCAGTTCTCGCAACCAGGTAAACGAGCCGTCACATACAAGTCATAGTGATCTCCGGGACAATAACTTTCTGTGTGGGAGTTATCGCAATCGGCGCTGTCATCGCTGTGGTGATAGGTTCCCCCGTTACCATCGGGGTGACCGTCGCACACCTTCCGGCTCATGCAGCCACCGCAGGAATATGGCCCGCGCTCCCTGGTGGAGAAGGAAACACTTTTCAATGCGACCCAACAGGCCAGCGGGGACATATCCGTTTCCCAATCCTGCTCATAATAGCAGGAAACAATGGTCAGAACTTCCTTGTCGTTATTGGAAAAACCGTTTTCCCATTGCAGGATGACGTTACGGTATTCATTACCGTTACGGTCAGTCCGCTGCCGGTACTCGGCCATTTGCTCATCCACATAGGCATCCCTGGCTTCGTCCATAAGCGCTACGGTCTGGCCGACCAGGGATGTGTCCTCGGTGAGAAACGTGGAGAGGGTTATCGTGAACAGCGCAATGATCGCCTGCAGACCGGCGACCAGCAGAAAGATGATCGAAAGCACCACCGCCACGATGGTGATGATGATTTTGCGGGTCCTCTCATCGGCCAGTTTCTGCGCGATGAGAATCGCAATCTTGGCAGGCATCAGATGCCCCCTTTGTCACCAAACAACTCGGCTTCAAAGGGGAGCGTCCCCACTTCCATGTAGTATTTTCCGTTACCTGCTTTCAGCAGGCAGTGACGCTTGTTGGAAACACTGATGCAAGCGGCTTCGCCATCCGTCAGCTTCAATGCCTCTTTCATATCCTGGAGATCAACCTGTCCGCTGTAAAACAGGAATTTGAAAGAGGACATGTTGATGATCGGGGAGCTGTACCGTCGTACCGATTCATCCAGGCAGTCCTGGAGCTGCTGCGTGGCCACACCGATACAGGCGTTATACTTGCGGCTGCGGCGGGCAAAATAGCTGATGTATTTGGCCATCAGCGGCTGCTCCAGGTACATGTACAACTCATCGAAGCTGAGAAGCACCTGGAACTCTCGTAGCAGCACGATAGACCAGATGTAGGTGTTCAGGTTATTCTCCACGGCCTGAAGGCGCTGTTCGCTGCCCTCCAGCAGAGCGCCCATAGAGAAGCAGATCAGCGGATTGTTCTTTACGTCAATGGTGGTCGTTCCGTTGAAGATGTTGGACAGCTCACCGTAAGTCGGGTCATTGATATACAACAGGACCTCAGAAATCATTTCTTTGGTGAGCATGGGGTAGCTGTTTTTGCCCAACTGCTTTTGCACGAAATCATACAGTGTGCTGAATGTGGGGTAGTCCTCGTGCCGCAGCCGGTCAAAGTCGGTGTGCTGATCGATGCCCACCGACGCATACATTCCCTGGACCAGAATCATCAGCGCACGGAGAGTGCTGTCCGGCATCTCCGGCATCATAATGCGGAACTCATCTTTGAGCCAGGAAAGATGCTGCAAAAACATGGGGGATTCATTGGAGATCTCCGGCAGCTCGGCTCCTTCCTCTACATCATCCTCCAATTTAATTCTGCGCACCTCGAAGATGTTGATTTTGTGGTTGCCGGAAGCGCAGTCGATCACGACACCGCCCAGGCCGCGTGTGACATCGCTGTATTCATTCTCGGGGTCCATGACGTAGCAGTGAACCCCGCGTGTCACCATAAAGGTCAGAATTTTTTTCTGAAGGTAACTCTTACCCTGTCCAGCGGAGCCAGAAATGAAGAACACACCGTTGGTGATTTGGTCATCCCGCTGGAAGATGTCGGCATACACCGGGCCGCCTCGGTCGGTACGGCCAAGGGGCATGCCATGGGGATGAATCAGGCTGGAGTAACTGAAGGGATACAGGGCTGCCACGGTTTTACTGGGCAGATTGTTGGAACACAGGATAAAGTGGTCGCTGCCCAGCGGTTGCACGGAGGAAAAACCATTGCGCTGTTCATAGTTCAGCTGGTCATAGGTAATGCCGACGCCTGCAAGCTCAATCTTTACCTGCTGCTCCAGATTAGCCAGGTCCTCCAGCGTCTTGCCGTAAATCTCGATATACACGTTGACGCTGTAAATGGTATTCTGGTTACGGGTGACTTCGGCATAGAAGTTTTTGATGTCCATAGTCTCCTGGGCTGCGTCCATTTGTTCCGTGGCCTGGCTTTTGCCGCCGATAACGGCCTTATTACGAATCTGCTCGTCAATCAGCTTTCGCGCATTGTCTTTCTGGAGCGGGGTCATTCGCATGGTGAAAGAAGTGCCCCGCATGCTGGCTACCGTGTACAAGGCACGCGGCGGAATCTGAGCCGGGAAGTTCTTTATCATAAGGGTTCGGCGCATCAGGCCGGATTGCTCGGCATGGTCACGGGTGAAGTCAATGCGGTTGGGGCAAAGACGGCGCTGAATTTCCTTGTTGTAGATCGCCGGTTTGGCCTTTGCCATGTTGGGGTAGTTTTTCACTTCTTCGGCAATGGTGTAGATATCCACATTGATGAACTCACGGACCAGGTAATTGCGCAGAAGAACGGCCATTTCGTCGTTTTTTACGCGGTCAATTTTATATCCTTTGCCGACGATCAGGGTGTAGATATCATCCTCCTCAGACTGCGCTTTGTAGATAAAATAATACGCCCGCTGCACGGCACTGGATTTTGTTTCGGTGCTTTCGATCTCGTTGACTACGTCTGCCAGAATGTGGTCATAGCGGCGTGGCAAGCTGCGGTAGTATTCCTTGAGGGCGCTCATGTCCTCGATTTTATCTGTACCGAACATGGTGAAGGGGCAGCGCAGGGAATCGAACAACCGGCACAGCTGTTCGATTTCCTGCGCGATTTCTTCATCTGTCATTACGTCGGTGTTCGGCGGATAGTAGCGGTAGAAGCGGAATAACTCCTTGCCGTCCTTGCCGCCATAGATGCCGTTGTCGGCAAAACGGAACTGAATTAAATCCTGGATAGGCAAGCGAGAACGCATTTGTTTCGTCAGGCGTTTGCGCTGGCGCTTTTCTTCTTTTGCTGTGAGCTTTTCATTGGCGGTAAAGGTTTTTGTGAAAAGCTGGTAAAGGGTTCTTGTACGCAATGCACCGAATAGATTGTGTTCAAAATCCACCCGTGCCGCACCAATGGCAATAAATAGCGTCAGAGCCATCAGTTCCAAAGAAGTAAGGTAAAATGTTGCTACCACCAAAGTGGCAATCAGAATCAATTCCGGGACTGTCCACCACCACAAAAGAAATTTCTTTTGCAGCCGTGGTGGACAGAGGTACTTTTGCGTAGTCATTTTTCCTCCTTTTGGGTGGGTTTGTGCCTATTAGGCACAGCTTGTTTTTTTCGATGATTCGAATGTTTTTCTTTTTGCTTTTGCATACGCGGTGGCTACTTTAATAGTCCTTTGACAGCCCCTGCGAAATATGCGATGCCCGTTGGGTTGATATGCGGCCCGGCGCTGGATAAACCGTATTTGTCCAGCGTGCGGCTCACACCACCCATACCGAGCAGACAGCCCATCCCCAAAAACGTATTGGCGATGCCGGTACTCATCAGTAAGGTGATAGCCAGGGCATAAAAAAAGTACTCAAAGAAAAAAGTCAAGCCCACGGCCATAGCCTGGCGAAACCAGCCTGAGAAGGCTGTTTGATCGCCTCGCAAGACACTGGTTTCGTATAGCGGAACCATGGCAATTAAAGTGATGAATTGTACAAAGCGCAACGTGATTTTATAGATAAAAACTCCGCTGCCAATTACGACAATAAAGAAGCAGATCACAGATTCCAGGAGGCTACTGCCGACAACAAGATCAGGAGACAACCACAAGTTGGTCAACGAGTTTGCATACTCTGTTCCCTCGAAATTTGTAACTGAATCGCTCAATTTCAGAAGCTGAATCAAACTTAATATGGCCTTTGTCATCACATGCACCAGCTTGGGACCGAAAAGAGCAAAAGCCAATCCAGAGACAAAATTTTTTGTAACAGCGGACATATACACAGCTTTTTCCTCTGAGCGGGCCTCTAAAATGTCATAGAGCATCAGTATACAGCCGACAGCAAATACCCCCATAGCTATCCAACTAGAGCAGGACACGATAGCACTTACCACTGAATCATCCCAAAGAGACACGATCATTTTACTGACAAAATCCATAATGACTGTCAAAAGAGCCACGAAAATGTCATGTATCAAAGAGGCGATACTGTCTGCTATGAGGTTTAGGATAAATTTTCCGATTACTTCCATTTTTCAATCCCCGATGAAAAAATAAGCTGCTGCCCAGGGGGTGAACATCCTGGGCAGCAGGTTTTTGTACACAGCGGATTAAACAGTGGTTCCGAACACGCCGGCAGCCAAAAGTCCCCAAAGGACGCCGGTGCCGACCGCTACCACCAGACCGATAATCTCCTTCCACATAAACTCCCAGAAAACATCCGACATGCCATCCCGGTGAGCCTTGAACAGCTGCGGCAACTGGAAAATGCAGTAAATAATAGCGGCGGCGGTGATTAAGGGGCAGACCAGGTTGGTGCCGATAGCAGAGAGCCATCCAAGAATTTGGTTTTTCACTTCAGAAGTGAAAGTATTTACATCAATCATATCGTATTCTCCTTTGTGTGTTTTCTAATGAAAGAACTGGTCTTATGGTGTAAGCTCTAAACCAATCGACGGTTGCACCGTCGGTTCATCGGTGTGGGTCGGCGCTTGTTCGACAGGCTCTCTTTCCATTTCTGCGCGTTTCAGAATCAGCGCGTCGTTCCAGTCTTTCGCGCCGGGGGCGTTGGCGTTGGGCAGCTTGTCAATCACTCTGCCAGTAAACCCCTTTTCTTCTAAGAGCTTGCGGCAGTTTGTCCGGCTCTTTAGGCCGCCTTCGTCTGCATCCTGGGCGAGATAGATTGTTCTGATTTGGGGATTTTCGTCAAGAAAAATTCCCAACGGCCCCTCGTAGGTTGTTTCCAGGGAAAGGTAAGTATATGCCTTGTGGTCGAGGCCGTGGATCTCCAGCATCGAAGCGAAGCTCCATGCGTCCACCGCCGCTTCGGTGACCACCAATTTGGTGTGACTGGGGCTATGGTTCATCACACAGCGCTTTTGATAGTCGCTCCCTTCGACCACGTTGCGGTATCCCTTTTGGCCGTCGCGGGGCGTCAAGGTGCCTTTTCTTGCACAGTAATTGATTCCTCCTTTGCCATCTCGTCCGAGATAACAAAGATTGCCTCGTTCGTCGGGATATATGGTTTTTTCCTGCACCAACCACTTCACAATGGTCGGCGTGATTTTTCTTGTACTGATTAAGTAGGCGTAAACCCGTCGCCATTTGTTTTTGTCCTCGGTGGGAAGAATTAGGGGGACCGATTCTTTGTCTTTTGGTGCAGGAGGCTTTGCTGGGTGTGGCTGGTTTGGCTTCGGTCGTTCTTTTTCGTACTCCGGCAGCTGCTTCCGCAGCTCTGTCATGGCCGTGCGGGCATCGCAGCTGTGCAACCCCATGTAGAGGTCGATCACAGAACCGCCAAAACCGCGACTGTTCCAGGTGAATACATTTTTGTCTGGTGTTATGACCAGGCTATCATGCCCTTTCACGGTGAGCTTTCGCCCTCGTGGTATTACTTCATAACCCTCAGAGCGCAGAAAATCGGCAATGGTTATATTTTCAATGATTGCCGTCCTTAAATCGCTGGACATAATTCACCTCCATCAAGGTGCAGTTACACCTTTTCCGTTGTGCGTTTCTTTTCCTTTCTCTTGCGGGACAGAATGAAAAGAATAAGGACCACGGCAGCAATGACAAGGCCAATGCCCAGCACGGCCGCTGCGGCCTGCAGGACGGTCCATACACTGGCAGGCTTGTAGTGCGCGGTGACCAGCCAGTGGTACAACCCATCTTCCTGACTGGCGGTGTCCTCGAAGCTGTAGGAGGCCGTCGCGGTGCCGGTGCCTTCCCCTTCTTCACCTTCTTCGTATCGGGCAATCCAGCCGGTGGCATAGACGGAGATCGTGAAGGTAGCACTGCGGTTCATCATGTCGGAGCCGGGCAGCGCCTCCCAATTACCTGTCCATTCTGCATCAACGATTTTGTAGTCCTTATTGTTGAAGCCGAGATAGGTCAAAATTTCCGTCTCATAGCCCTCATAGACCGGCTTGTTGTCGTTGTGGGGCAGAACCAGACTGCCGAGGAAGATGCCTTTAACGTCAGGCCAGCCGTAGTAGGTGGCGGGAATCTCCATGTCTACCCAGCCATAGTCACCAGTCTGTTCGATGCCGACCAGATGGCCGGTGAAGGTGTGGCCGTCATCAGCAGTTATCGTTTCGGTCTCGTTGGCTGTCGGCTGCTTGGGGGAATAACCGAGGTCCACAAAACCGGTGTAACTGCTCCGGGGTTCTTCAAGCCAGTCCGCAGAGACAAGATGCAGCGTGATGCTGGTTCCGTCTGTCAGGCTGTATTCCATTGAGGCGGGAACATCTTCCAGGGATTTCACGTTCTCCAATGTGACTTGTCGATTTACCGGCCCGCTGATCAGCGCGGCGGTATAATCTTCCAGTTCGAACAGTTTGCCGTTCTTCCAAAGATTATCTTCGGGGGCGGTAATCTGATCGTCCAGGCTGCTGGTAGTGGCTTCATAACTGGTGGTGTAGGTATCATCATCACCCGTCTGTGCCCACTTTTTGTTGTACTGGCTGCGGTCGAACACCACATACCCGTATTTGGCGGTATTGCCAAAGCTGGTCTCATCGCGCTCATAGGAGGGCTGCTGCTTCTCGTTGATGATGACGCTGGTGGGCCGACCGTCAGCGAGAACCACAGTGGCATTGCCTTCATCCAGGTTATACAGAATCTTGGCGTTGTAGTCTGCATTGGTCAGCCAGAGTGTGCCATTGTCCTCGGTCAGCGTGAAAGCATAGCCGCGTTTGCCGAGATCGGAGCCGTTGTCCGTGGAATGGGTGCCAGGCTCATCGTTGCGCCAGTAATCGCCGTAGTACCCGGCAGGAGCCTGGCTCTCCACAATGAGGAATTTTCCTTCATTGGAGAACCAGCGCCCGCTATCCGGGTAATCTGTCTGTGTGTCCTCGAAATAAAGGTATCCTTCTTCGTAGTGTGTCCAGTCGCTGTGCAGTGTGGTTACAGTGTAGTAACCATCTTCGCGGCGCACGATTTTGTAGTTGGTGCTGACCTCATATTGGTTATTCCGCTCATTCCACTCGTACAGTGTCCAGGTCGTGTCCGGCAGGATAAATTCGCCGGTGGCATCATCGACTTTTTTAATGAGGACTTTTGTTTTGTAGGGCATGTTGCGAGAAGCGGTTTCGCCCAGGAACTCATAGGTAGGATAGTCTGGGTGGACGATAATCTCCTCGCTCCAACCGATGACCCAGGTGTTATGCTCCCAGGCTTTCAGATTGTAGGAGGCCGGGGCTTTTAGCTCGACGATCCGATACTTGCCCTGGTTGGCCTGATGGTAGTAGAGCACGCCTTGCTTGCCCTCCCAGCCTTCAAAAAAGGCGTCGCCAATCAGGTTCACAGTGTACTTTCCATCTTCACGGCGCACGACCTGGTAATGGGTGCTCTTTTCATATTCACCTTTTTCGGGGTTCCACTCCTGGATTTCAAAGGTGGTGTCTGCATCAACCAGGCCGCCGGTGAGGGCGTCGCGCTTTTCCCAAACAACGGTGCTGTACCAGGGATTGTTGCGGAACAGGTTGTTTTCGTCGTATTCTTCCAGCGCCGGACTGAAAACGTCGAGTGTCACCACGCTGCCGTCGCCCAGCTCGATCAGGGTCCCGCCCTTATTTTCCGTCAGGACGTGGGCATTGTACTCGCTATCCGTGAGGGTGATTGTGGAGCCATCGTCGGTCAGCCGAATATAATAGGCATGCTTCCCAGCATCCTCAACCTCAAAATTGGGTGTCTCGCGTGAGCCAGTCCAGTCGCCGTAGTATCCATACGGGGACTTAGATTCCACCACGACAAACTGGCCGTCAGTGGTGACTGCACGCTCGTCGATGGAGAAGTCAATCGGCTCATAGTCGGTATAATACTGCGGGTGTTCAGTTGTGGTGCCGTCGCTGTTCACAGTATCTTCTCGGACATCGCACAGAGTATCCTCGTAGTACAGGTTGCCTTCTTCATACTGTGACCAGTCATCATGCAGGCAGGTGATGGTGTACAGGCCCTCGGTGTCCCGAACAAAGGCATAGTCTTTGCTTTTTTCGTACAGGCCGCGTTCCTCGTTCCACTGGTAGAGCGTGAATACAGCATCGTCCACGATGATCTCGCCGGTATGGGCTTCGATTTTTTTGATGATGACTTTGTTCCCCTGCGGGCGGTTGTAGTCTGCATCGTCGCCGGTATAGCTGTAGGTCTGATCGCTGGCAGTGATTTCAAATTCCTGGCTCCAGTGTTCGACCCAATCGGTCCCCTGCAGGGCGGCATCGGTATACCCTGCGGGTGCGGTGACTTCTTCGATACGGAATTTGCCCAGGTTGTCCTGAGTGTAATACACATACCCCTCGGTCCAATCGGTGTAGACCGGGTTGGTCACGGTCACAGTGTACAGGCCGTTTTCCAGGCGCGTGACGCGGTAGTTGCTGCTGATCTCGTATTCGTTGGCGTCCACATTCCATTCATAGAAAACATACTCCGCATCTTCTGTGATGCGTCCGCCGGTGAGGGCGTCGCGCTTTTCCCAGGTTACATGCGCCTGCCAGGACTGATTTGCCACAACAGCAGTAGTGGAGCCGTTAGACGGTACAGAAACAGAACCAGAACTGCTGTCCGTGGGGTCGAAACCGTGCGGGACAGTCGTTTCCTCGTAGTCAATCGTGATTTTTGCCAGCTGGTCTTTTGCTTCGGCAATGGCTGCGTCAACCATGGATTGAGCCTCATTTTGCAGCTGGGCAATCGCGTTGTTCTTGGCGGCCTCGGCGGCAGCGTTGGCCTCCTCCTGTGTGTTGTACGGTCCTTCTTTGCCGCTCAATGTGGTGGTGCTGGTTTTTGTTACTTCGTAATGAAGCGTCCAGGTGGCAGAGGCGGCGCCGTCCACTGTGGTCACAATCTGCGGGTCGCCAATGGTCCAGGTGCCGCCGCTGATCGTGCCGCTGGAAGGATTGGGGGTCAGCTTGAAGATGGCATCATCCAACTTCTCATGGGTGATGTTGGCAGACTTGTCAATGTGTACGGTATAGGTCAGATCGAAGCTGCCGCTGGCAGACTGCGGCGGGGCCGTCCAGTCTGCGGAATAGTATTGCATTTCCGGCGTTTCGGGCAATTCGCTTGTATCGTCATCTTCGTCGATCTCCGGGCCGATAACGACAATGCGCTGCCAGTTATAACCGGCAGGGGGAAAATACGCGAAAGTGTAATATCCACCATTTCCTAAATAGGGGCGAACATCCAGACCATTGTTTTCCAGAGCAGCAGCGGCCTTCATGTAGGTTTGTGCCGCCACACTGTTCGGATAGTGTTCGATAATCCAAAGCTGGGTGTCGTTGTAATACTCGTAGGCGGTTTTCAGAACTTCGTTGCCGGTGGTGGAGTAGGTGGTTGCTGCGCTGGCGGCAAAGCTGCTGCCAGCAAAATCATTTGCATCGTGGCTCTTGGACAAAAGCCCCATAGAAAGCTGATTGAGGCCACCCCAAATGTTTACCTGGTTGGCATAATGGTTTCCGGGGGTGTACTGTCCAGGTTCCAACTTGGAAACGTATGCAAATGAATAGGTCGGGCAGCCATCGGGCGCAGCATACAGCCCGTTATCACAGCAATAGGCTTCAATGCCATTAAACCAGACCAGCCAGGTACTTACCACATACTCGATCTTCGTGATTCTGCCGGTCGGAAACGGCGGCGTCGGGGTGTTGGCGTAGGTACTGACACCATTGCTATTAGACGCGGTGAGGACGGCAGATTCCGCACTGCCGTTGATGGAAACATCGAGCTTTTTGCTGATGGTTGTGCCGTCGGGGGCCGAATAGGTGAATGTGACAGAAAAATCTTCGGTTGCCTTCACATAAAAGCCGGAGGCAGAAGCCGACGAATCCTTGTAACTGGCATTCAAAATTTGGGCTCGTTCCTTTTCACTGGCAACGACCAGATTTTCAGCGGTAGATGTATAGCTCAGAAGTTCCACGCTGTCCGGCAGGGTAACTGTTGTGGTAGCACCGTTGGCAGGGTACTCGACCTGGACGGCGATGGGAACGATAGCATAATCTGTGCCATCCTGCTTTGCTACTGTCATTACAGCGTTGGTTTCATTCAGTGCGTCTGCGTCCAGACGGCCTTTGCTGCTGGCGTCCAGCAAGTCGTGCTTCCAGGCCGAAATGCTGATTTTGGTGTCGCCAGTGGCAACCGGCAGCCCATATTCGCCAATATAGCTGCCGGTCGGCGCATCCGGCAAATCGCCGTAGAGTACAGTGGCGATTTCCTCAAGATCAGGTTCATCACCACCGCCACCAGGGGCGACCGGGTTTTGCATGGCCAACTGCATGGAAATGAACAGCGCGGTCAGAGAACTGTAAGCGGCCTTGACGGCGTCGATCTCGCGCTCCTCATCGGAAAGAGCCATATAGAGATCTTCCGCGGCATAGACGGGAGCCGCCGCCGCATCCGAGGCTTCCGTGGCGGCCTCCAACGCTGCGGTCAGTTCGGCATTCGATTGATCGGCCTGCCAAGCCTGGCTTGCCAGGCCCCAGGCGTTGATCGCGGTCAAGATACCTTCCCGGTCCAGCGCGGCAACGGCGTCCACAAATGCCTGGGCAGCTTCGCTCAGGGCTGTTTCAGGGGTGGCCGAAGAAAGAGAAGATGCGTCATCGGAACTTTTTTCTGTACCGGCGTCACTAGCCGCGTTTTCGGGCGTGGACACAGATACAGAAGTCTCTACCGGCGTTACTTCCCCAGTAGGAACTTCGGCATAAATCGGTAGTGTTGTGCTGCACAGCATACACAACACTAAAAAAAGCGCCAGAAACTGGCGCAATCTGGGTTTATTCATTCTGTTTTACCTCTTTCTTTATCATTAAAAATTCAAAGGATGAATGGATAAATGTGGGGCTTTAGCTGCTGTCCCAAACGCGATTCTTTCTTTTTGGCATGGTACACCTCAAAAACGAATACCGATATGCTTGACAAATGCTGCAAAGTAATTATTTTTATAGAAAAAAGAAAAAAGTCGAAAATTTGCCTTGAAAATCTAACAAAAGTAAATATGATAGCTGATGTGATTAACCATCACACTAATACCCTTCCAACAGTAAGAAAGGAGAATAAAATGGTCGATTTAGTAATGATGATTCTTACAATTATTTCCACTATTGCCACTGTGTGGTCGGCAATTAAACCGTCATCATGCGAAAGCGTTAGGCTCGAAAAAGGTGTGGTATTGAACAATAACCGCACGATTATTGTCCAGAATATTACATACGGTAATGTAGGAAACTCAACCTACAATAGCTGTGCCGGGTTATTGTTCCTGTGTGCTTTACTGGCAGTGGCTTCCTTTGTCCACCAATATTTTTATTTGGTTCTTGCCGTTGTGGTGATGTCAAGTGTCGCTTTCGCAGTAAACATGAAATGCGGAAAACACGAAATCTATTTTCCGGCATCTAGAAAAATGTTTGCTCTGTGGAGTATGTTACCCGCATTAACCTTGATACTCTATTTTTTGAGCGAGTACACAGCTAACAGCATTTTTAGAGATGTTATCTGGGGAAGTCGTTTGGCGGACTTGGAAATGATTGTATTTGAAGCGGGGATTTTGCTTGTAAGTGCCATCCTTATCATGCAGCAGTTGTTTGCTTCGATTCTTCCGTTGCTTAGTGCAAATAAACGGTTTCCTCGAATGGTAACTAAAATGATGATTGCAATTGTAAATATGTGGTGGCTGTTGTTGTGGGCTTATGGGGGACTTTTAGGTATTGACATTATGATGCTTTATAGTGCACACTGAGAAGCCGTTTCAATTCTGAAACTTGGGCTCTCGTCAAATTCTCTTGTCGTATAACTTCTGCCCAATATTCAACTCGTGAAATTGCAGGTCTAAAAGTTCGCGCATAAGTCTTTCCGCAGCGCACGAAGCCAACCTCAGATAAAAAACCTTTTTCAAGAAGTTTCTTTACCAGAGGGAATACAGACCGCGTTTTCCAGGTGCGACCGATACATACGGAAAGCAGGTCATTTGCGGTCAGCGGAGAAGTGCTATTCCAGAAAGAGTTCATGATTTGCTTTTCGCTCTTTGATAATTGTTCCAATTCAATCCTCCTTCCAATACAATACAGAAAGAAAAAAGAGGTACGATATTGTCGTACCTCTTTGCGGCTATATTTACTTATCAACCAAACGTGGCGCACCAATAATGACAGCCATCGCCATCATAGCAGTGAGCGACTGCGCAACGGGTGTAGCCCTCATAGACCATTTGTGCATAATGGGCGCTGCTGGCCTGCCAGGAAGAAACTACAGAGGAGGCGTCGGGCGCACCCATGGCGCAAATCTCCGGGGCAGTCATTCCGTTGTGGCTAAAATCGTCCATCAGCTGGCGGCACCGGGCGGCGGCAATATCGCCCAAGCCATCGTCCCAGGTCAGTGCACCTAACCCTACGGAGGCACGAATGCCATTGATCAAATCCAGTGCACCGCCGTCACCGTACACGGTCCAATGGCCATGTCCGGCACCGGCTGCTGGAGCGGAACTGCCACCGGCTCCAGAGCCGCCGGAACTGGCAGAGCCAGCGGCAGCACCAGAGGCGGCCCCAGCGCTGGCTGCCGGTCGCGCAGCGGGTGCGACGCCGGTCAGCTCTACGGAAGTAGAAACGCCATATTCGGTGCTGGCCGTGATCGTCACCGCGCCGGTGCCGGTCACGTCTACCCAGCCACCCGATACCTGGGCAACGGTTTCGTCGCTGGAGGCCCAGGTCAGGCTTTCGGCTTCCACATTGTTGCCCTGTTCATCGGTGACGCCGATCTGCGTGCCGCTTCCCTTTGTCACTTCGGTCTTTGCCGGGGCCAGATTCAGTTCTTTCGGCCCGTCCCAGACGCGAATCTGGGCGGTGGCCGTCATGCCGTTGGGGGCCGTAACGGTTACGTTGGTATCTCCTGCGGCTACCGGCGTGATCTGCCCATTGGCATCCACGGTGACAATGGCGTTGTTGGCGCTGGCAAAGGTCAACTCGCCGGTGAAGTTCTCCGGCACCACGGTGTAGGTGAGTGAGGCGGGGCCGTCGGCAAGGTGCAGCATCATGGATTCAGCTTCCAGGCGTTCCACCGGGATGATGACCGATACCGTGCGGCTGGCGCTCAATTCACCCACGGTGGCCGTGATGGTGGTTTCGCCCTCGGCCACGCCAGTGATAATACCGTTCTCGTCCACCGTGGCGATAGCCGCATCGCCGCTGGTATAGACCACTTCCGGCTGGGCGTTCTCCGGCGTTTCGCCGTCATAGGTATACGAGGTTTCTGCCGTAGCCGTTTCGCCGGTGGCCAGCACCAGCGGCGTTTCCGGCAGCGTTACGCCAATTAGCTTCGGCCCGCCGCAGGCCGTAAGCATGAAAGCACCGGCGAGGGCAATACAGAACAATTTGATTTGATTTTTCATGAGTGCGCGTCCTCCTCTGTTGCAATCATTGTATCATAAATTTGCTTTGCTACAATAACCAAACGCTCGGTTTCTTTTTCTGTACAGGTAGCCAGTGTTAAAATCTGGTCACCGGCAGAAAGCTGTTCCAAACCGACTATCTGATTTCGGGCATTTGCATCTTCGATCAGATAGCGAAATGCCTCATCCTCCAGGTTGCAGTAGATGGGAAGGCTGGTTTCCTCAACGTCACAGAAGCCCACACTACATACTTCGTACTCCAGCACGGTGCCGTTGATCTCCAGTTGGAGTGCTTTGTGATTCTGTGCCCAGGAAGTGTCTAAGTACTTGTCCAGCTGTTCAAAGCCGCCCTCCCAGCCGTCAGTGAAGGTGTGCCCGTAGATGACCACATTGCGGCTGAGATTGGCCAGAGAAACGATGGCGTCGGAATCAGCAAAGTAACAGCCACGGTAATCTTCATTGCCGTCGCTGTCCCGGCGCAGATAGTAGTCGTTATCCGGCCCCTGCTGCACCGGCCCGTCGATATTGGTGCCGGGAATGGTGAGCCAGGCAACCGTATCAGGGTTTGTACTCTCGTGCAAAGCTGATTCTGCTGTTGCTGCTGGGGACGGTGTTGGTGTGGGAGCAGGTTCTGGGACGGAAGAAGAGCCAGCTGCAGTACACCCCGACAATGCCAGCACTACCATTACCGTGCCAGACAGGATTGCCGGGATTCTCAGGTGAGCGCGAGAACTGGCCAAAAAGAATGCCCCGGCAAGAACGCTGCCGTGTAGTCTGGAAAATCTCATTGTTTTCTCCTTCCATATTCATTTTATCACTGGTTCTGTCCCAAAATATGGACTGCGGCAGCAATGATTTCGGCATTCATTTCTGGCGACACGACAGAAGCAATGTTGTCGTATCTATTGCCGCGTTTATATCCAGGATACCCAACATAGTATGCCTGTAGCTTTTGGTTGTACAGCAGCACACAATTATGGATCTCCACTAAGGGCTGTTCATCCATATAAAGGGTTACGGAAAACCGCGCCCGGCAGGACGATTTTACGGTCTGAGAGGGCCGCGAAAAATCTGTTATCTTGCAAGTCAACATTGGCCATCACCTTTCTTTTGGGCTGTGCTATAGGCGATCAAAGCGGCCTCCAGATAGTCCAGTTTTTCCTCCTCGGTATCCAAACCTACAAAATAGTGGTCAAACCGCTTGAGGCTCAGTTTCAATTTGGCCGCCCTGGGCGCGGCGGTAACCTTCTTCTCCCGGGTGGGGAAAAGGCAACGATCAATCGTCTCAACATCATGGCGCTGGAGAGCTGCTACTTCCTTGGCGGCTTTCTCTGTGATGCCATCCTGATCGTGCTGCTCCAGAACAGCCAGCAGGTTCATTTGGGCGGTCGGCGTCAAGTCTGCCAGGGCGGCCCCCGCATACACGGAAATTTCCTTTTTATCCACCTTATCCAATAGCGGCTTTTCCAGATTTACAAGGCGCATATAGCGGTAGACTGTCCGTTTGCCTTCGGAGCCGATCTTGGCAACTTCGTTGACCGCGCCGTTGCCTTCCAGGCGCAGCACTTCGGCCAGCGCCTTGTACCCGGCAGCCCGCTCAGAGGGCAGCAGCTCGCTGCGCTGTCCCATGTTGGTGGCATAAAAGACGGTTTTGGCTTCGGCGTCGGTCATGCCCATGTACACCTGGCACGGTACGGTTTCCATCCCGGCCCGCCGTGCGGCCTCTCTGCGCCGGTGACCGGCGATGATTTCAAAATCGCCCGGAATTGTCGGGTGTACCCTGACGATCAGGGGCTGGAGGATGCCGGAGGACCGCACATTTTCGGTCAGTTGTTCCAGCTCGGCTTCGTCCATGCTGAATACTTTTTGTTCTGGGTACTCATGCAGTTTGGTGAGGGGAATATCCAATACCTGGAATTTCTTTGACCAGCCGGAATCTTTGGCGGTCCGGCCCGCCAGCGTGCTGACAACGGAGGCTGCCTGGGTGTTCATTTGCTGCCCGAAATTGTTTCCGGCCAAACGACCCTTAAAATCAAAGTTCTTGCTCATGGTGCTTACCCCTCTCTCGCAATCAGTTCGTCAGCCAGGGCGCGGTATTCTGCCCCCGTGTCACCACCGGCAGGTTTGCCCATCATGGAACTGTTGATGGCTTCCTGCTTTCTGGTGATTTCAATGGAAAAAACGGACTGCGGGTACTGCTCGCGCAGCGTCTCGGTTACAGCGGTGGCCACGCTGGTTTTGTCCTTGAATGTGAGCAGGATGTTCACGGTAGTCAGGTCAGCGTTCAGCGTCATGCGCACATTGCCGATGACGCCCTCCAACGATGACAACCCCTGGGTGGCAAAGTATTGTGTCTGCACCGGGATGATGACCTGGTTGCTGGCAACCAGCACATTGGTGAGCAGCAGCCCCAGGCTGGGGTTGCAGTCGATCAGGATGTAGTCATACGCCTGACGCACCGGCTCCAGCACGCGCCGCAGCACGGTTTCGCGGCTCATTGCCGTAGCAAGGTAGATGTCCGCTTCGCTGAGCCGCAGGTCCGAGGGGATGAAGTCGAACCCGAATCTCTCGGAATGATAAATGGTTTCGCGGATGTCAGCAGGTTGGAACAATACTGCTGCACGCATCACGCTGGCGATGGAGTTTTCCCTGGGTTCGCACCCGGCCACATAGTTGGTGAGATTCGCCTGGGGGTCAAAGTCAATACAGAGAACAGATTTACCTTTGCGGGCCAGAGCCGCGCCAAGGTTCACGACGGTGGTGGTTTTGCCCACGCCACCCTTTTGGTTTGCTACAGCAATAATGTTCATTTTGTTTTTCCTCACTTTCCGTCTCTTTTTGTGTTGTTTCTTGCAAAATCCACGATTCTACAAATGATCGGTTTGGGGTACAGCTGCATTACGCAGGGTTTCCATTCGGCGCAACCTTCACAAAGGTATTCTTCCAGCCAGACTTGTTTTTCTTTGTAGTGGGTGCCGTTCATTCTGTTAAAACAATCCAGGCAAAACTCAGCCATTGTAATCACCACACGCATCATAGCTCTCGTCGAAAAATCCGCAGTCGCGCTTGTGTATGTTCTCTTGATAAAGTTCCTGGTACATTTCTTCTTGTGTTTTCTTATAGCAAAACGCTGTGGCTCGACAATCTGCCAGACTGTTGTGGGCGGTTTCTTCGCCCCAATCGTATCCGAAATAGTCGGCGCAGGTCGAAAGGTTTTTGAACTTGAAATCGCCATGCTTCGGTGAGAACTCCCCGTAGATGGCGGCGAAGATATTGCTCAGATCCTCAACGATGGTTTCATCGTTGAAACTGGCCCCGTAGCGGGTCAAGAAACCATTGTCAAACCCTGTGAAGTTGTAGCCGACAATGGTTTTTACCTGCGCCAACACCTGATTTAATCGGGGCAAAAGCTCGTAAATATAGGGAGCATTGCAAACCATTTCTTTTGTGATGTGGTTTACTCGCCGCGCTTCTGGCCAATCTTCTGTGAAGTACGGTTTCACATAGCTGTCCAGCAAAACTTCCCCGGTGTCAATATCCAGAATTGAAACTTGAAGTATTTCATCCTGGTTAAAATCCAGGCCCGTTGTTTCAATGTCAATGGACACCGTAAGGGTAGGGATGGTCCCTCGGTAGTTTTCTTCATCAAGTTGCCGCTGCTGGTCACACAGGGACAGCAGCTCTCCGTAGCGGATTGCTTGCTCCCGTTCTTTCTTCGATTGAAGATAGCGGGAGCGGCGCTTGCGCCGCTGCTCCTCGTGGTAGGGGGTCATTTCCTCGTTGGTAGCCTTGCGAACTTCTTCGGAGGTCAAGTATCTGTATTTTCCAGTACAGAAACGATTGGAATACATGATGGTTCCCGCATCCTGAGATACGGGAACAAAGCCCAACTTAAACCATTGTTTTTCTGTCTTGCACTTTGCCTTTTCGGCATCAGGCAAAAGGGAGAAGTACAAGTTTTTCATGGCGCTCACTCCCCAACATTGGCGGCATTGCCCTGAATGAGCAGAGCGTTGCAGATCAACGGGAGCCAGAACGGCCCACTCTGTGCCATCTCGTGTGGATTCACTTTGCAGTTACACCAGGTGAAAAGACTATAACCTACTTCAATGGCGGTGTATTCGTTGTAAGTACCAAAGCGCTTTTTGACGCGCATACGAATGGCCGCAAAGTCGATACCATCAAACGACACGTACGGTTTAGAGATATCGAAGATATCTTCGTCAGCGGACAAAAGATAGCATGCAGCCAGATAGCTTCGATCAGACTGCTGGCGCTCCAGCAGTGCGTCGGTGAGAATGTTGTACCGATTGCGGTGCTCGGGGGTCATTTGGATGGAGATGTACTCTTTTTTGGGCATGGGGATAGTCATAATCTTTTACCTCGCATTTCTTTGTCTTATTTTGCAGTTGTGCCTGTTAGGCACAACCGATTTACTGCGATATGCCGATTCTTTTTAGCGCTCTATTTGCAAAGATATTCGGCCAGCTGGGTTTCGATTTCCAGCCAGGTTTCCAGACCAGCGGCTCTCATATTGGGATAGATCAGCGTGGCCACACCGATGATCGCCAGGACAATCAGCACGACCAGAGCGACGCAGCGCATCATCACAAATATGGCATTGACCAATACCCGGAGCAGCTGGGCGGTGCGTGATTTTTTCTCCACGACCGTTACTTCTTCCGTGATGCCATATGCTTCTTTAAGCTGTGCCTGACGCTTTTCTTCCTGGATGCCCGCCATCAGGATGGCATGTCTGGTAGGGACGGTTTTCTTTTTCATTTTCTTTTCCTCCCAAATGGCCATTTGAGGCCGCCTTTTTTCTGTACTGTTTCTTTGGCCTTGAGCTGCCCGGTGATGTACCCGTACAGTTCATCGTTGCCGGAATACAGGAAGTAATCAGGCGTCCACCCTGCAAAGTAGGTGCGCACATCAAAGGGAGACATGGATTTGAGGATATCGTCGCGGTCTCTTTGCGGTACAAAAGAAAAAACATAGTGGATTGTGCCGTTGTCAACCCGGAGAATGTCACTCACCAGATCGACCTCCGAGGGCTTGGCACCACAGACGGCCACCAGAATATCGTTTCGCAGGTAGTCGGCTACTTCACTCAGTTCTCCAAAAGCACCATAGTCCAGAATCAGATAATCATATTTGGTTTTGGTGGCAAGGATACAGGTTTTATCGTTGTAGATGTCGGCCCCCTCAATGCGGAAGTGCTTTTCATCAAACAGCACCACTTCATCGCTGATTTGCGTGTAGGGGGTCAGACTGCTTACGGACATCTCGATGACGGCAGCTTTATAGCCCATGGCCTTGACATACAGGCATAACTGCATGGCCTGTGTTGTGGTGCCGATGCGGTGTCCGGCTCCACAGACTGCGATAGTGGTGGCGTTTCGCCCGCGCAGCCGTGGTTTCGGTAGAACCAGGTGCGACCGGGCAGTCTCGCGGTCAATCTGCGAGGGCGGAGTGACTACCTCGCTGGTGGCCGGAGGTGCCTGGGCGGTTTCTCCTGGGGGCGTCGGTTCTTCCAGGGAAGGAGTGTCGTTTTGGACGGTATCTTCGCTGATCAATCCGGCGTCGCAGAGCATCGTGTTCAGTACACGTTTCAACTCCGCGCCGTGATCAGAGACAATCTGCTCCGCAGGAACCAGCGTCAGGATGTCCCGCATGAAAGCGCTGTCTGTGGATAACCCCTCGGTCACCACGATTATTTTAATGCCGGGAACAGTGACGCAGATTCGCTCCAACAAACCAAGGGATTGATCTATGTTGCCGATGATTCGCACATCATAGACCAGGTGGGATATTTGTTCACCGTTCTGCTCCAACTGGCGTTGGATTGCTGGAATGCTGCGTTCCACGATTTCGCAGACTTCAAATTCGCCACGAAAGTTCAATTCCCGGACGCTCTCGGCGGTTTCCGGTTTTCCCACTACGACAACCATTTACATCTCCTTCTCTTTCTTTATTGTTTGTGATTTCTTGTTTTACCAGGCGATCAATTTTATTGGTTTCAGCCTGAAGCTGTGGCAGCTTTTCGTGTATGTAAATTCGCTTCGTGAATTTGTAACTTGTGTGGCCCACAATTTTAATGATGGTATCTTTATCTACCCCCGCTCGGTCGGCCAGAGAGGCGTATGTGTGGCGGCAACAGTAGGGCACCATGCGGCGGGGAGTGTCTGCACAGTTGATTCCCAATTCTTTCATCAATGGGTAGAATTGACGATTTCTCCAGTTGTCAATGCGAACCCGATACCCGCGCGGACTGGTGATCAAGTAGTTCTCTTGGCCTCGTGCAAAGTAAAAGGAAAACACATACGGCATGATTTGGGGGATAAGAGGAATGATTCGCTCTTTACCTGCATCGGTTTTACTACCCCAGGTAAAAAGGAAATGGTATTGTAAGCTGACATCGTTTTTCTCAACTCCAAAAAGTTCTTCTGGTCGTAAGCCGGTGAAGATAAGAATAAGAACTTCTCTTGCAGTACAAGAAAAACGCTCGTTCGCTTGAGCATACAAAAAAAGCCGTGAGATTTCTTCGTCAGAAAAAATTTCACGGCTTTTAGCTTGCACTCCATCAAGTATGAGATAGGGCGATGGATTGATCACGTCTAGGCGGTGGACGGCCACGGCGTATTTGCAAAGCTGTCCGATCAGCAGCAGTAACTTGTTCTGGAGAGACTTGCTTTTGTTTTGCAGAGTATCCATAGCCAGTTGATAGTCGCTGATCTTGATATCCGACATTGCGTATTGCCCCAAAAAGTGGAGCGTCCGCCAGGCGTTTTCATATCCTTCGCGGGATTTTCTTCCTACTTTTCTGAAGTACAGCGTACTCCATTCGCTATAAATTTGTTCCAGCGTCAGAAGATTGCTGCCTTGAGAAGCCCCGCAGTAGGGGCAGAATGGATACTCTCCAATCTCTCTAAAGCACTTCTTACAGGTTTGCATTTTACCATCTCCTTATAAAATTTAATATCGACAAACGGGTGTCAACATTAAATTTTATAGGGCAATGTGTTCAAATGCAAATGACCTGTCTGACTACGAATCAGAAGGTCGGGGGTTCGAGTCCCTTCCGGCGCACCAAGGTCACTTGCGATTGCAAGTGACCTTTTTTGTTTATATATTGCAGTCTTATGATACTGTTGTGCAACATACATTTGCCATATTAACAAACGCCGTCTTCATTCGGGAGAATTCCGAATGAAGACGGCGTTGTTTCTGATATGTTGTTTTACCCCTTCTCAAACTCCTTCGCCACATCCTGCAGCAGCTGTCTGATGGGCAGGTGCTGGGGGCAGACGCGCTCGCACTGGCCGCAGCGAATGCAGTCCGAGGCGCGGGAGCCGGGCCCGGTGTGGACATCCTCATAGTAGTAGTCCGCGTTCCAGTCGTGGTGGGTGTGCTTCGTGTTCATGATGGCGAACAGGTCGGGGATGGAGATATGCTTCGGGCAGCCGTCGGTGCAGTAGCGGCAGGACGTGCAGGGGATCAGATCCTGCTTGCGGAAGATCTCCACCACCTTGGAAACGGCGGTACGCTCGGCATCGTTCAGCGGCGTAAAGTCCTTCATGTAGCTCAGGTTGTCCTGCATCTGCTCCATGCTGCTCATGCCGGACAGCACCATCAGCATACCGGGGAAGCCCGCGGCAAACCGGATGGCATAGCTGGCGGGGCTGCCGCCGTGCAGGGCGTCCAGCACGGCTTTTGCGTCGTCGGGCAGGTTGACAAGGCTGCCGCCCTTGACCGGCTCCATGACCAGCACAGGCTTACCATGCCTGCGGCAGACCTCATAGCACTTGCGGCTCTGGACGGCCACGTCGTCATAGTCCAGATAATTGAACTGGATCTGCACGACCTCAATGGCCGGATAGTCGGTCAGAATCTGCTCCAGCACGGCGGCGCGGTCATGGAACGAGATGCCCACATGGCGGACCTTGCCCTCGGCCTTGAGGGCGAAGGCCGTCTCATAGGCGCGGCAGTCCCTGTAGTGCTGGTAGTTTGTCGTGCTCTGGGAGTGCATTAAATAAAAGTCAAAGTAGTCCACGCCGCAGGCTGCAAGCTGGCTCTCAAAGAACGGGCGGATGTCCTCTTCCTTTTTAAAATAGGACCCGCTCAGCTTGTCGGTCAGGACATAGTCCTCCCGCGGGTAACGGCTGGTCAGGCACTCCTTCAGGGCCAGCTCGCTCTTGCCCTGAAGGTAGCCGTGGGCCGTGTCAAAATAATTGAAGCCCTGCTCCAAAAAGCAGTCCACCATCTGTTTTGTCTGCTCCATGTCGACGTCCTCACCGATCATGGGCAGGCGCATACAGCCGAAGCCGAAATTTTTCCTGATCTTTTCCATTTGTAAATGCTCCTTTCGCAAGGTTTATCTTTCTCGGATCTCTCCGGGGGAGTTTTTTCTCTTGGCCCCCTCTGCGAGGGTGACTCCCCACGGTGTGGGGAGATGTCGCGAAGCGACAGAGGGGCCCGGGCCCGAAGGGCTCCGCCCGCAGGCGGTGGGGGAGAGAACCTTGCGGCAATCCGAAATATTTCGGGCTATGGCAAGGTTCTCTCCCTCCGCCCCTACGGGGCACCTCCCTCGCAGAGGGAGGCAAGAACGCTTACGCCAGCTCAAACATCCCGTGATACAGCTGGTAATACTCGCCCTTTTTGGCCAGCAGCTCGTCGTGGGTGCCGCGCTCGATGATATGGCCATGCTCCAGCACGATGATGGCGTCCGCGTTGCGCACCGTGGAAAGCCGGTGCGCGATGACAAACACCGTGCGGCCCTCCATCAGGCCGTCCATGCCCTTCTGGATCAGCGCCTCGGTGCGGGTGTCGATGCTCGACGTGGCCTCGTCCAGAATCAGCACCGGCGGGTCAGCGACGGCGGCGCGGGCGATGGCCAGCAGCTGGCGCTGTCCCTGGCTCAGGTTTGCGCCGTCGCTCGTCACCATCGTGTTGTAGCCCTGCGGCAGACGGCGGATGAAGGAGTCGGCGTTCGCAATTTTGGCCGCCTTTTCAATTTCCGCCTGCGTCGCGTCCAACTTGCCGAAGCGGATGTTGTCCGCCACCGTGCCGGTGAACAGGTGGGTGTCCTGCAAGACGACGCCCAGCGAGCGGCGCAGGTCGTTTTTCTTGATGAGCCGCACATCCATGCCGTCGTAGGTGATGGACCCGCCCGACACCTCATAAAAGCGGTTGATGAGGTTGGTAATCGTGGTCTTGCCCGCGCCCGTGGAGCCGACAAAGGCAATTTTTTGCCCCGGCTTGGCGTAGAGCGAGAGATTCTGCAGAATCATCCGGTCCGGCGTATAGCCAAAACTGACGTCGTGGAACCGCACGTCGCCGTGCAGCGGCTCGAGTGGGACGTCGGGGCGGCGGCGGTCACACCAGGCCCAGCGGCCCGTGCTCCCGGCGCACTCGGTCAGCGTACCGTCGCTGTTTTCCCGCACGCTGACCAGCTCCACCGTGCCCTCGTCGATCTCCGGCTTTTCCTCCATGACCGTGAAGATACGCTCCGCGCCCGCCAGCGCCGCCAGCAGGAAGTTGCCCTGCTGGGTCAGCTGGTTGATGGGCAGCGTCGTCTGGCGCACAAAGACCAGATAGCTGGCCAGGCTGCCGAGGTCGGACCAGCCCCACATGACCATGAGGCCGCCGACCACCGCAATGACCGCGTAGTTCAGGTAGCCGATGCTGACGACGGCGGGAATCATCGTGGCGGCGTAGCTCTGTGCGCCGGTGCCGGCCTCGCGCAGCTTTTCGTTGCGGGCGGCAAAGGCGGCCATGTCGGCCTGCTGGTGGTTGAACACCTTGACGACCTTCTGCCCGGCGATCATCTCCTCCATGTAGGCGTCCAGCTCACCGAGGCTGGCCTGCTGGCGCGCATAAAAGGCGCGGCTGCGCTGTGTCGAGTAGTTGATATACCAGAACATGGCAATATAGCCAACGACCACCAGCAGCGAGAGCCGCCAGTTGAGGATGAACAGCAAAAGCAGCGTGCCTGCGACCTGAATAAAGGTCTGGATGACCACCGCAAAGCTGTTGTTCAGCGCGTCCGAGATCGTGTCCACGTCGTTCGTGAACAGGCTCATCAGATCGCCCTTGCGGTTCGTGTCAAAGTAGTGCAGCGGCAGCGTCTGCAGATGTGCGAACAGGTCGCGGCGGATGTCCTGCAAAATCTTCTGCGCGGCACGGACCATGAGCTGGGTGTAGCCCAAGGTAGACAGTGCGCCGACGATGTAGATGCCCGCGGTCAGCGCCACGACGCCGGCCAGATAGGCGGCGCTGCCGTTTTCCAGCACGCCGTTGACGATGGGGCGAATCATGTAGGTGCCCAGCAGCGCGGCCAGCGCACTGACCGCCGCCAGCAGGCCGACGACGCCGAGCATGATTTTGTGGCGGCCCAGATAGTCCATGAAGCGGCGCAGCGTGTGCCGCAGGTCCTGCGGGCGCTTACCGCCGAATGGCTTCGCCATCTGCGTCGCCCCCTTTCATCTGGGAATGGTAAATTTCCTGATAGATCGTATCTTTTGCCAGCAGCTCGTCATGCGTGCCCACGGCATGCAGCCGCCCGTCGTCCAGAATGACGATGAGGTCGGCGCTCTGCACCGACGTGATGCGCTGGGCAATGATGAGCTTGGTCACGCTGCCCAGTCCGGCCAGCGCATGGCGGATGCCCGACTCCGTCGCCGTGTCCACGGCGCTGGTGGAGTCGTCGAAAATCAGCACCTTCGGGTGCTTGAGCAGCGTCCGCGCGATGCAGAGGCGCTGCTTCTGCCCGCCCGAGACGTTGCACCCGCCCTGGCCCAGGTCGGTGTCAAGGCCGTCGGGCATCCGGGACAAAAATTCGTCCGCACGGGCGGCGCGGCAGGCGGCCCAGAGGTCGTCGTCCGTTGCGTCGGGATCGCCCCATTTCAGGTTGTCGCGGATCGTGCCGGAGAACAGCAGGTTCTTTTGCAGCACGATGCCGACGGCGTCCCGCAGGGCGTTCACGTCGTAGCCGCGGACGTCGCGCCCGCCGACCCGGACCGTGCCCTCGGTGGCGTCGTACAGGCGCGGAATCAGCTGGACGAGCGTCGTTTTGGCCGCGCCCGTGCCGCCGATGATGCCCACCGTCGCACCTGCCGGGATGTGGAGCGTGATGTCGGAGAGGGCATTTTTCTCCGCTTTGGCGTTGTATTTGAAGCTGACGTGGTCAAAGTCGATTTGGCCGTCGGGGATGGTGTCCACCGGCGCGGCGGCATTCGCAAGGTCGGGCGTCTCGGTCAAGACCTCACGGATGCGGCGGGCGCTGGCCAGCGAACGGGATATCTGCAGAAAGACGCCGGAGAACATCATGACCGAGTTGAGCACCTGCAAAACATAGCTCAAAAACGCCGTCAGCTGGCCGACGGACATCGTGCCGACGAGGATATAATTGCCGCCGAACCAAAGGATGCAGACGATGGCCGTATACATGACGGTCTGGAACGCAGGCAGGTTGAGGACGGCATAGCGGAAGGTTTCCGTCGAAGCATCGCTCAATTCCGTGTTGACGGTGTCGAACTGGGCGTTCTCGTAGTCGCCGCGGACGAACGCCTTGATGGCGCGGATGGCGGTCAGGGACTCTTGGATGCGGCCATTCAGGTGATCCACGGCGCTCTGCTGGCGGCCATAGAGCGGGCCGACCTTTGTGACGATCCAGGCGAGGACGGCGGCCAGAATCGGCGTTGTGACGAGGAATACAATCGTCAGCCGCGGGCTGAGCACGCAGGCCATCGCCAGCCCCATGCAGAGCATGACCGGGCTGCGCACCAGCGGACGCAGACCGGCGTTGACGGCGTTGAGCATGACCGTGACGTCGGTGGTCATGCGGGTGACGAGGGACGCATCGGAGAAGCGGTCAAGGTTGGCGAAGTCGAATTTCTGCACGGCGGCATACTCCGCCATGCGCAGCTCTGCCGCGAACCCGTTTGCGAACCGCGCCGCGTACCGCGCATACAGCAGCCCCGTGATGAGCGCGAGCACCGCGCACAAAATCATCAGCCCGCCCTGCCGGAAGATGACGGCCATATTATGGGTGGGCACACCGTCATCCACGAGGGTGGACATCAGGACGGGGATGACCATTTCAAAGATACATTCAATAAAGATCAGCCCCACCGCCGCGAACAGATCGCGCCGGTACGGGCGGGCATAACGGAAGATTTTGCGCAGATCTTGCATGGGTGGCTCCTTGCGGTGGGGGTAGGATGGTTGTTAAGGAAGGTTTGCGGTGAATGTTGTAAGGGGCGGCGTCCCCGACGCCCCGCGGAGGGGTCAAGACCCCTCCCTACGATGCAAAAGATAAACGGGCGACAATGGCAAGGCCGCGGGCCGGGCATGCCCGGCCCCTACGGGGGCTGTTTCCGGCCACTTGACGCGATGTGGTATACTGGATATATCACTGTCAAGAGGTACACTATGCCAAAACAAACGCTCCAACAAAAAATCCGCCGCGCACTGGGCCGGTTCACCGCCAAACGGATCGCTATGATCCTGCTGGGCACGGCCATCCTGTCGTTCGGCATCCATAATATCCACCGGCGCACCGCCATCACCGAGGGCGGCGTCATCGGCCTGGTGCTGCTCATCAACCATTGGCTCGGCGTGCCCGCGTCGGTGGCGTCGCCCCTGCTCGACGCGGCCAGCTACGCGCTGGCGTTCAAATTTCTCGGGTGGGACTTTTTGCTCTCGGCAGGGGTGGCCAGCGTGAGCCTGGCCGGGTTCTATAGGATCTGGGAATGCCTGCCCCCGATGCTGCCCGACCTGACGCCCTGGCCGCTGGCGGCGGCGCTGCTGGGCGGCGTGTTCGTCGGCGTCGGCGTGGGGCTCATCGTGCGGCAGGGCGGGTCCAGCGGCGGCGACGACGCCCTCGCCCTTGTCATCCATAAGCTGACCGGGTGGCGGCTCTCCCGCGCCTACCTGTTCACCGATCTGACCGTCCTGTTCGCGTCGCTGTCCTACATCCCGTTCCGGCGCATCGCGTTTTCCCTCGTTACGGTCACGGTGTCGTCGCTGCTCATCGACTTTGTCAAGGAGTGGCAGCCGAAAACAAATGTGTAAAAACGCGCGGAACGCTTGTACATAGCGGAAAATTGCGGTATAATAGGCTGTGTATTTTTGCAATGACACCCACGGAGGTCTGCGATATGAAACTTACCCGCAAGCTCGCGGCACTGGCAATGGCCGTGCTGCTGGCAGTCAGCCTGACGGCCTGCTCCCCGAAGCAGGTCGCCCAGGATATGGTCGTGCATCTGGTCCACAAGCTGGGCCTGGTCGAGGAATCCGACGAGGATGACACCGACACCACCACAAAAGCGCCCGCCGGCGGCAGCGTGGAGTTCCCTGCCGAGATGGACACCACCGCGGCCCGCGTTGTGACCTACCCGGTAGAGAACACGCTGTATGTCTCTTTTAACGGCATTGCCAACCGCTCCACCGAGTATTTCGTGGCGGGCGGTGACAGCATGACCGTGACCGGCTACGCCACCACCGAGGCCAGCAACGAGAAATATATGTACTTCAAGATCGCGTTCTGGGAGCTGTCTGACGACAAGACGATGACCAGCTACGTGCCGGACTCGACGATCTACTACTGCGCCGACGGTGCCGATTACCAGTACAACGTGACCGGCCTGACCGCGGGCAAGCAGTACAAAATCACGATCAGCTATGACAACGGCAACAAGTATTATGTCACCGGCGGCCTGAAGGTCGAGGGTCTGGGCAGCACCGAGCTGAACACCTACGGCGACGATACGACGACCGGCTGATAACGGCAGCAATGCCGCCCGTGCCGCTTGCGGCAGGGCGGCTTTTTGGTTTGTATTGCAGGGACCGCACAACACAGAGAGGAATTGGAACATGGATAAAAAACAGCTGCGCAACACGCTGATGCTTATGGCCTGCGCATTCATCTGGGGCACGGCCTTTGTGGCGCAGAGCGTCGGCAGCGATTATATGGGCCCGTACACGTTTCTGGCCAGCCGCAGCTGGCTGGCCTGTGCGTTTCTGCTGGGCCTGATGGCCGTGCTGCGCAAGATGGGCAAAACGAACCCCGCCGCGGAGCCGGGCTTCTGGCAGAACAAAAAAGTGCTGCTGCGCGGCGGTATTTTCTGCGGTGTGGCGCTGTTTGCGGCGTCCGCCGCGCAGCAGATGGGCATTGGCACGACCAGCACGGCCAAGGCGGGCTTTATGACGGCGCTCTACGTTGTGCTGGTGCCGGTGGCGGGGGTTTTCCTGGGCAGCCGCCCCGGCATTAAGCTGTGGTGCTGTGTCGCGGCCAGCGTCGTGGGGCTGTATCTGCTCTGTCTGGCCGGGCGCGACACGCTGAGCCTGACCGGCGGCGAGTGGCAGCTTTTGGTCTGTGCGATCCTGTTCACGGCGCAGATCATGCTGGTCAACCATTTCAGCCCGCAGCTCGACGGCATCCAGCTGAGCTTTGTGCAGTTCTTTGTGGTCTCGGTTTTGTCCACAATCTTCGCGTTTGTCTTTGAGGCTCCGTCGCCCGACCAGTTCCGCGCCGCGGCGGTCTCGATTGCCTATTGCGGCATCATGTCCAGCGGCGTGGCCTACACGCTGCAGATCGTCGGCCAGAAGGAGCTGGACCCGACGATTGCCAGTCTGGCGATGTGTCTCGAGAGTGTGTTCAGCGCCTTGGCCGGTTGGCTGATTTTGGGCGAGACGCTGTCCGCCACCGAGTTGTGCGGCTGCGTTTTGATGTTTGGGGCCATTGTGGCGAGCCAGCTGCCGGAGAAAAAGCGCAGCTAAAAAGGCCCCCTTGTCAAAAGGGACTGTCCGAGCCGGCGAGGTCCGGGGCTTTGCAGCCTTCCCATCGTTACCCATTCCCTTCCCGCATAACGTCCCAAAGGAGGTCTCCTATGCAGGACCTGCGCATGATTTTTGGTTACGGTAAACCCTACCGCAAAGACCTGTTTGCGGCGGTGGGGCTTATCTTTGTTGAATGTATCTTTGAAATGGTCATCCCCGTGCTGATGTCTACCCTGGTGGACGACGGCGTGCCGGACCACAATATGGCCGTCATCTTCCGGCAGGGCGGGCTGATGATTCTCTGCGCGGTGCTGGCGCTCATTACCGGTCTGCTCTATGCCCGGTACGCCGCGCGGTTTGCCAACGGCTTTGCGTCGGAGCTGCGCCTGGCGGAGTATGCCGCCGTGCAGAAATTCGACTTCGCGAACCTTGACCGTTTCTCCAATGCGTCCCTCGTCACCCGCATGACCACCGACGTTACCGTCATGCTCAACGCTGTCAATACCGGCCTGCGGCCGTTGGTGCGCAGCCCGGTCATGCTGGGCATGGGCCTTGCTATGGCCTGCGTGCTCAGCCCGCGGCTGACGCTGGTTTTCCTCATCACAACGCCGATCCTTGCTGCCGTGCTGGCTTGGATCGTCTCGAAAGTCGGCCCGCTCTATGGCCGCCAGCAGAGCGCTGTGGACCACCTCAATGGCCGCATCCAGGAATCCCTCACCGCCATCCGCGCCATCAAGGCGTTCGTGCGCGGCGACTATGAGAACGATCAGTTCAACACCGTCAACGCCGAACTCAGCGACGCTTCGACCGAGACGTTCCGCTATGCCGTGCTCAACCTGCCCGCATTCCAGGCCGTCATGTACACGGCCATCGTCTGCATTCTCTGGTTCGGCGGCGGCTTTGTGCTGCATGGCACCATGAGCGTCGGCCAGCTGACTGCCTTTTTGAGCTACGTTTTGCAGGTGCTCAACTCGGTCATGATGTTCTCCGGCGTGTTTCTCCAGATGTCTCGTTCGCTGGCCAGCGCCCGCCGCATCCGCGAGGTGCTGACAGAGCAGCCCGATTTGGCCAACGCCGCCGCGCCGGTGGAGACGATCCCCGACGGCCGGATCGATTTTGACCACGTTAGCTTCAAATACAACGCAAAGGCGGAGAAAAACGCCCTGTCCGACATCACGCTGCACATCCCCGCCGGTGCGACGGTGGGCATTATCGGCGGCACTGGCGCGGCCAAAACGACGCTGGTGCAGCTGATCCCCCGCCTCTACGATGCCACCGAGGGCACCGTCAAGGTCGGCGGGCATGACGTGCGTGACTACGACCTGGCCGCTCTGCGGGATGCTGTGGGAATTGTGCTGCAAAAGAACCTGCTGTTCTCCGGGTCGATCCGCGACAACCTCAAATGGGGCAGCCCCGATGCCACCGACGACGACCTGTGGGCCGCCTGCCGCGCCGCCCACGCCGATGAATTTCTGAACCGTATGCCCCAGGGCCTTGACACCGACCTGGGCCAGGGCGGGTGCAATGTCTCCGGCGGGCAGAAGCAGCGTCTTTGCATTGCCCGCACGCTGCTCAAACACCCCAAGGTGCTGATTTTTGACGACTCCACCAGCGCCGTGGATACTGCCACCGAGTCCGGCATCCGCCGCGCCCTGGCCGAACTGACCGACGTGACCAAGCTGATTATCGCCCAGCGCATTTCCTCGGTACAGAGTGCCGACCTCATCGTAATCTTGGAGGATGGCCGCCTGCACGCCGTGGGCACCCACGCCGAACTTCTGGAAAAAGACACGATCTATCAGGAAATCTACTATTCCCAGATGAAGGGAGGCGACCCCGATGGCGAGTAAAAAGAAAGTCACCGGCGGCAAGCGCCCGCAGAACCTGCGCCGCACGCTGGGACAGTTCAGCGCCTATCTGGGCCGCCACCGCATCATGATCGGCCTGGTGGCGCTGCTGGCGGCCATCAGCGCCCTGGCCGCACTGTTTGGCACCTACATGATCCGCCCGGTAGTCAACGGACTGCTGGAAAACGGCAGCAAAGCCTACCTGGCCGGGGCCGTGGGCCTTACCGCCTGTATTTATATCATTGGTGCTCTGTCCACCCTGGGCTATACCCAGCTGATGGTGCGCGCCGCGCAAAAAGTACTGCAGGAGATCCGCCAGGATCTGTTTGCCCACCTGCAGACCCAGCCGCTGCAGTACTTTGATACCCACCGCAACGGCGATTTGATGAGCCTTTTCACCAACGATGTGGACACCATCTCCGATGCACTGAACAACAGCTTTGCTGTCGTTATCCAGACCTTTATCCAGGTCGTGGGCACCCTGCTGATGCTGTTTATCCTCAACTGGCGGCTCTCTCTGCTGGTGGCGGTGGGTTATGTGGGCATGTTCTGGTACATCAACTTTTCCACCCAGCACAGCCGTGCCTACTATGCCAAGCAGCAAAGCAGCCTGGGCGAGCTGGACGCTTACATTGAGGAAATGATCGCCGGGCAGAAGGTCGTGAAGGTGTTCAACCACCAAAAGGCCGACCTGGC
>OIXA01000594.1_pt1 | contig 51823 bp, 44 predicted proteins | sample 1587721 | NCBI WGS metagenome assembly OIXA01 (sample SAMEA3888900, study PRJEB22519) | human gut metagenome | biome: human gut; feature: human-associated habitat; material: faeces | place: Denmark | collected 2013
GTACATTTCATTACGTGCCATATAGCTGTAAGTTCCTACTTGCTTTACAACTTTTCCTTCTGGCACATTTATCTTTTGACTGTCATAATAAGAAGTACTTTCATCACCTACAAAGAGAACTATTGTTCCTAAATTATCACTTTCAAAATCGTCAACTGTAGCTAATGCGCTTCCATCAGGCAGCACCTGCATAACCTCAAAGACCTTGCCCGGTACAATGCCACGAGGCTTTTCAAACATTACTACATCATCATTTGATGCAGACGTTGCTTGTGACTTTGCCATAAAAAAGCCTACCACAAACAACAACACAATTCCTGTAACTATTCCAGCTACATAGGTCAAGATAAATTTTACTTTCAAGTTCATAGGTTATAGAATTTCTTTAGTTCAAATATTTACTTATTACTTTATTCCAATCAATTAACGACATTTTGAAGTAATATTCTCCAAACTCATTCATACAAGCAGACATTATTTTTAGTCTTGATTCATCCTTCATGCTGTCTACTAAAAGTTTCAATGAGTCATCATCATTGATATCTAATATTTTACCAACAACTTCTTTTCCCTTTAAAAGAACTGGAGGTTCACTTGCCATGAAACCCTCTCCATTTTTCTTAAGTTCTGCAAAATGCTGATCTATCATCTGAAAAAATGATAGTATATCAGCACTTTTAAACAAGACAAACTTGTCGCCATTGGTTAATACTTCATCTCTTATTTCACCTTCAACAACACTCTCTTGTATTGATAAGCGACTGTAAAATGAAACATATGTTTTTTTATTTAATCGAGGTTTGACCTTAGAAGGCTCCCAGCAAACGTAAACATCATTGTCAACGTCATATCCTATAAAAAGAAACGGTACATCCGATTCCTTTATAGCATCAAAAGAGTCTCTTCTTGGCAGTTGAGCTCTTTGGTGTTCCAAAGGGTAAGGTTTACCCTCATGTGTTACACATTTAAAGTATAGATAGTATTCATCATTATCTATACGGATATGGCAAACGTCACTTTGAGATAAAATCTCGAAGTTGGGATAACTTTTCAACTTATCTAAAAAGTTTTTTGCCAATTCTTTTCCTTTTGGATATTGTCGTTTTGCCATATTAAAGTGAATTAAATAGGTTTCCACTTAATTTGCTTACTTTTACATCATCCAGTCCCTTTAAGCAAGACGCAAAATGTACAGAAGAAACTCCCAACGGTACGTCTTTCAAGTCGATTGCAGGCACAACTTTATAATCGAAGAATTTTAAATTATCCTTTGCATAGGTATAATCATATTTGATTTCTTTTGCCTCTTCTATATGGCAGCCTATTGTCTGCAGTACTTCTTCATTTAGTTTCAGCAATGCGTCAGTGTCGCTTATACGCGAAGAGATGGAATCTACTAAATCAAAAATTCCAATACCTAATCCCGAATTTACAATAATAAGGGAAGCAATAAGTAATTGAGATTCTTTGTTTGGGTGCAGCTGTTCTATCGCAAAATGGTGTATTCTCTCCTCATTACTCGTTGACTTAACCTCAATTTTGTCTACGCCATCATTGAAATCATATTTGTCTTCAGTAGAAACATGCCAAGATTTCAATAAATAAAGAGGATTACGTGAACGCTCTATTAAAAAAAGTTCTGCCCACAGTCCTTTTACAGCCTCTTTGGATATTTGCGGCATCGAAGTAAATAAGCTAACGACCTTGCTAACCTCTCGCTTTAATTGTTCTACTTTAGGCAATACTGGGAGTTTTTTAATAACGATACACATGACATCCAAAAAATATTTTTGAATGTCTATATTGTTTGAGATTAGTTTGATTATGCCATACTTCTTTTCAACCGTATTATCATGATTGTTTAATTTGCAAAGTCTGTTGAATGTTACATTAAACATCTTCAACTTTATGTTTGATGTTACTTTTTCATCAGAACACTCTACAAATATCATGACATGTCCTTCTGGTGATACTCCTATTTTATGTGGTCTTCCTTCTATTATAGTATCAACAGTAAATTCATTACTCTCACCATTTGTCGGTGAGAGATCTATAAATTTCTTATATAAAACTTCCCTGTTACTCATAATCTTCATTGTCTTCAAGTCCTACAAAACTATTGGCAACACTATTAGGGTAATAGAATTCCAAATTATACAAGTCTTTATTATGCAACTTGTTAAGTGGTTGTTCTATCCTTATATGATGTAATTGCACACATACAGCATCATCAAAACATATTTTTTCATCTCCATCGTAAGAGCCATTTGCAGCACGACCAGCCATCAGGTTATTTGGTTTCGATTCACCATCTACCAAAGAACGATAACGCAAATCTTTGACTTCCTTTGCTCCAAAAGCCATTTCAAACACATATATGTATTGAATGTTTTGGCTTTCTTTTAGATAAGCAAGATATTGCAAAGTGACAATTTTTCTTGTAATATTTGGCACATCACCATACTTTATTTGCTTAAAGAACTTGACAAATGTATCTATATCGCATTTTATATATCTATGATTACGCAAAATATTACCGTCATAATCCTTAAACAACTTAAAGTCCGTGTCATTCCAATTTGCTAAAAATTGTTTGCACACAGTTTTGTTTTCCTCAATGCAAAATAAAGAACGAAGTCCTCTCCATCCTGATAGCTTTGTCCTCACAAGTTTTCTTGATAAGATATTAGTTCTTGTCGGATTCAAACTCTCTGCCATAAGCATCGATGAGGAGTGCTGGCTAAACTCCGCAATAGAAGTACACTGCTTCAAACTTGTGCGTAAAGTCTCCTCATGATCAACATAATCATTGTATTCGACAATGCTTTTTGCTGGCAGATATACTCTGCAAACGTCAAAATAGGAAGACTTATATCCAAAGAATCGACAACGTTGCTCAATTGTATCTGCAGTTGCCTTACTCTTGCTTGTTCTTGGCATATACGTCATAGAAAGTTTTTCGATAGTAAAACCTCTATTTAACATATCAGCACCTACCAGAATATGTCCCTTGTCAGAATTCCAATTTATATCATTGTCAGAATCTCCTCCTTGTACAAGGTGAGTTTGGGTAAGCATTATTGCTCTTTGCATAACTTGCATCGTTTCATCAAACGACGGAGCACCATCCATATACTTGGTTATCTTCTGATAAGCTTCATGGAATCCATTAATTGTGAATTTTTTAGCAGGATCACCATCCGGAGCAGTAAGGAAATCCATCCATTCTTGGGTCTTTTCATTAATCCATGAAGCATACTTTTCATTAGATGCTCGACGACCATCTATATGAACCATCATCGATAAGAACTTCATTCTTTTCTGAATGATGACAACAATTGCTACACTTATAAGAAATTCCTTAAGAGCATCAATTAAAGTAGCTGGCAGTGAGGTTAGAGGATTTTTGGGATCATTGATTTGGTCATCAGGAATTAATTCAACGACATCTCTATCCTTATTTTTAAAGAATTCTTTACCTCCTGTATATCCTTTTCCTGGTGTTAATACCGTATGGAATTTTGGAGACAATATATCATTATTATCTATTAAGAATGCAGCTTGTGGCGTAGCTGTATACTGTACATAAGAATGATTTGGAAGTGAGTTTTTCAAATCCAAAATAGAAGAATATGTCTTACTAAATTCATCTTCTTCCCATTCCTCGCTCTGAGAGTTTTTCTTTGCGTATGTATTGAAACTGGACTGATCTGCTTCATCATCAATGATTATACATCCTTTACCATCTAACTCTGGACGTAATTGAGTAAAGATGTTTGCAAGCCTTGATATGTGTTTATAATGTTTCAATATAGGAAATAACAAAACCTCATCGCTCAACTTAAAAAAATTACGAGCATTGTTTACTACACTAACACTATCAATAATGTCAGTGTACATTCTGTATGTATCCGTATTATCAATGTCCAAATCTTTTTGGAGTCTTTTTGAAGTTTGCTCTTGAAGATTGGTTTTAGTGCCTGTTAAATATACAACTACACGCCAGCCATTATCCGCAGCTAATGCAGTTAAGGTAGTAAAAGACAAAGTCTTTCCGCTTTGAACATAGCCTACTGCAATATTTGTTATGTTATCATTTATTCCCGGTCGAATACACTGACCAAGAACGTGCATAGCTTCATCCATAATGACCGCTTTACCATCATCATCAAGTCCGTTTTGCAGACCCATAAAATGAAGGGTGTTTTCACCTATCATCAAGCGATTAGATGTCGCTTTGTTATCTATGATTTTTATTGTTGCCATTATAATGTACCAAATAACTTGTTAAACTCATTTCTAAAAGCCATACCTCCAGGATTGCCGTTGTTCGTCAACCTAACTTCTGAAGCAATCATAGTCTTTAAGACATATGCTATTTGATTGATTCCATCTGGTTTAGACAAAGCATCACTGAATTGCTCAAAAAATGGATTCTTTAAATTGATAACAGATGTATAACATCCTGTTGCATCATCAAGAGTTAAATTATATAGTTCATACTGATTGTTTCCATATTCACATCTGAACTCAATATCAAACTCTTTTCCATCAGAGAACTGTACTTTTGTCTTAATAGGCGGAATACTTATTTGATTACTATCGTCATCTTTAGTATTAACACAAGCAGTGTTAATAGTAGTTGTGACAACCTTAGGTTTATCTACACCTCCACTATTTTGAGCCTGGTTGGAAAGATTACTGACAGTTTGAATAGCAGTTGATTGTTGCTTTGGTACTGCGGTTATAGTCTTACCAATTCCTTGGGCGATTTTCTTTATAAGCGAAACGCCCATTTGTGATTTTTGCTTTGCAGTCTTTGGCTTTACATAGTTTTGTGCTTGACCAAACAAGTCAAATTGTTTATCACTTGCTATATCGTCTTTCAGTAATTCCATGAAGAGTTTCAGGTCATCATCTTCTTGGAAAGAATTCTTGGTAAAACTAACGTCAAATCCTTCCAGATATAATTCTCCAAAGATACGCTTAAATCTTGGAGAACCTACTTGACCGCACAAATCTTCAGGTCGGTATCTATCTTCATAACTCGTACCAATTACTCTATCTCTTCTAAACAACAAGAAACCATTATCTATGGAAGTACTCATCGTTTCCAATAAACCGATAAATCCCTTGACAACATACATTCCTTTGTTGTCTGGCTTTGGTGCTTTAAAACAGATTTCTTTTTTCCATAGAACAGATGGTCCATTGGGAGTTTTGTAATATGGAGCATTTAGACAAGCCAACTCATGATATTCAAGCAACTCGTCATTTACTGTCAAGTTAATTATTCCTTCACGAATAAACTTCGTATAAATACTGGCAAGGTGCTTTTTAATGTTGTTTAATTGTCTGCTGCTTGGCTTGTTATTTGTCAGTTGTTTTAATGTAACAATGGTGTAATGGTCGGTGCTATCAGCTTCTTCTACAGCAATTGGCAATTCTGTTTCTTCATTATCAACCACCTCTTTTAAGTCAAATACAAATGTCTTCTTTACATTTTCTCCATAAGCAGAAGTCTCAACGCTCCATTTGTCTGATAGCCAAACGGATGAGACCTTCATACCCATACCAAACTCATTTAATCCATTGGCATCAAGAGGTATGTTAGCAAGTTCAAATGCCCTTTCATAGTTTGCTTCTTCTATACCATAGGCATCGTCCTTTATCGTTATTGTGTCATTATCAAAATCCAGATTGATAGACACATTGAGCTTACCATCATGATTTATCTTTTCAAGTTCATCACGATGATTAAGGAAACTCTGCAAAGAATTGTCAATATATTCTGCAAGAGCCGTCCACACCTTGTTGTTTATATATCTGAAAGCAGAATAAACAAGTGGTCTTGTTGCTATAGAAACATTATTTGCCATATTCCAATAGTTTTTTTGCGACTTTCTTAACCAGTTCCACATTTACTGCATTTCCAAGTGCCTCATAACAGCGAGACAATGGCAACTGATATTCATCATTGCCAAATGAAATATCTTGCATACCTTGTATGGCAGCTGCTTCTCTCAATGTCATATACCGTCCCTTTGTTGGTTCTCCAGGCTTTCTTATTGACTCTGGTATTTTTATCCAAGGGAATATAGGTATTTGAGTACCTACGAGATTTAATGCAGGTGAAAACGTTGGCAGTTTAATGCGAATACCTGAAGCCCTAAATTGAACAATTTTGTCCTCAATAGTAGGTTTCTCCTTTTGGCCACAGTTCCATTCTATTTTTAGATGACTATTCTCATAATTTTGTACTTTAACAAGCCATTTATCAAGCCACACTTTGTGTCTTTCATAAAAGGCGCGGTTCTGCTCAATATAGCGTATTTTCCAGACTGGAAATTTTTCAGAACGTTTCGTTTGTGCATAATTAGGCAACTGACTTAAACATTCTTCTAATGTTTTACCACATATCACTTGTCCAAGTTTTCCCCTTTTACCATTCAATTCTGAAACAGTCTGATAAGCAGGTGCACAATCTTCATAATCGTAGCTTGCACCAAACTCCATAGCCCAAATAGGGAATCCTGGCAAAGTATCGCCATTTGCAACGACATTATCTATAAACTCCTGCCATACATCTAATTGTTTATGAGTTTCCAATTTCAGAGGAGTTATATTAGTATCATTTTCATTTATAATACTATTGATGTCACACTTAGCCCTTTTGGATGCTTTTGGAAATTCAAAAGTATCCAATAATCCATACTCCTTTCTTTGACAAACGATGTATATACGTTTGCGATGTTGGGGTATTCCAAATTGATGAGGAGATATAATATCTTCTTTTACTGAATATCCAAGAGCATCCAATTTGCTGCTTATTGTTTTCCACGTATTTCCTTCATCATGTCCCTTCAAATTAGCGACATTTTCCAAGATGACATATCTCGGTTTATGTTCCTCTAAAATAGCACAGATGTAATCGAATAAGTTACCTCTTTCTTTTTCATCGTTGAAACCTTGACGTTTTCCAGCTTGACTAAATGGCTGACAAGGAAATCCTGCACATAAAATGTCATGCGCAGGAATATCTTTAGGCTCTATTTTAGTAATATCACCTTCAATCCGTGTATTTGGATAATTTATTCGGTAAAGTTTCTGAAGATCTTCTTTTAATTCCGATGCAAAGACACACTCACATCCTAAGGCTTCAAGAGCTTTATGAAAACCTCCTAAGCCTGCGAATAAATCAATAAATCTGTATGCCTTTTTGTTCATCGTTTAATGTTATTATATATTAAATACATAAGTTTATGCTTCTTATTTCTAAGATATTATGTGCTCTACTATGTGTAACATAGTAATGAGAACACTTTATCTTGCAAAGGTAGTAACAAATTAAATTATTTTGTCCATTGTTAAAGACTTTAACATGTAAATTGTCTTATTATGTGCTGTTAGGTATTGCCTTGTACCTTTATACTTCTATAAGATTTGCATTATCAACAAAGTAATTGGCTTTAATAAATTACTTTTGCTCATTAAAACATGTCTTTTCCCTATCGCCCAATCGCTCATATCTTTGCCCTAAAAAAGCAAGATATGAGCGATTTTTCATTTATTCCACCAACATCCGTTGTCACCATACCTGGCACCAACAAATCAGCTGCCTTCCTCCCAAAGACATCCGAAGTCTTTAAGGAGGAGCATAACATCGCGCCAATCATCATCAACGACAAGATGAAATACATCCCGTGGGGAGGTGACAATCAGATGCCGTACAACATCATCGACCTCATCGAGTCTGACGAGACGATGAGCACTTGCCAGATGTTCAATGCCGAAGTCTGCTATGGCAGCGGACTTGTCTATGACACAGAACTTGCCACCGCACAAGTGCAAGCGCAAGTGGATGACTTTATGCTGGACAACGACCTCGCAAGTTACTTTCTCGGCGTGTGCCAAGACTTCAAGCACTTCGGCTTTTGCGTCAGCGTGATCATCCTCAATGAGGATGCCAGTCGCATTGTCCGCATCGTCCGCAAACAGGCGTGCTATGTCCGCTTTGCTCCTGCCGACAAGTCGGGCGTGATACCTTACATCCTCTATGCCAACTGGCGTAATACGGTCAGTCCGGAGGACATTGAGCGCATCGAACTTCTCAATCCACAGTCGCCATTCACCGACCTTCAGAACAGAGGGAAGAAAATCAAGAAGTTCGCTGTTGTCAGCCGTATTCCTACGCCCGACAATACGTATTACCCAATACCATACTACGCAGCTCTATTCAAAGGAAAGTGGTTCAACATCAAGCAGCTCATCGGCATTGCTAAGGAAGCGAAGCTCCGAAACTCCGCGCCCATAAAGTACCACATCGAGATTGCCAACTCGTTTTGGAACAACATCTTCAAGGTCGAGGGCATTACTGACCGTGTCAAGCAGCAGGAGCGTGTCAACGAGGAGAAGGACAACATCATCAACTTCCTCACTGGCATGGAGAACAGCGGAAAGGTACTCTTCTCTACGTTCTATGTTTCACCCAACGGCGAGGAGCAGCATGACGTGGTCATCAACAAAATCGAGACGGACAAAGAAGGTGGCGACTGGGCGACGGACATCGTCGAAGCCATCAACATGATGTGCTTCACCATGCGAGTACACTCTAATCTCGTAGGCTCGGTGCCAGGCAAGTCGCAGACCAACAACTCAGGCAGCGACAAGCGAGAACTTTACACCATCGCCCAGGCTCTACAGAAGCCTTACCACGACCTTCTCTTCTCCGTTCACCGACTGATCATCCGCTTCAACAAGTGGACTGCGGTCAAGCCGGACTGCCCATTCATCCAGCTCACCACGCTCGATGAAAATAAGGACGCAAAGCAAGTTTCACTCAATAAATCCAAAGACAATGAGCAATCTGATAAATGACAATGACACTCTAAGAAAGTACGTTCCCAACACGCTCAAAGCGGTAGCAGGTGAACTATCTCTTTTCGACAAGATACAGTATCACCTCTTACAGGCGGAGCAATGGCTTACCGCCACTTTCGTTTCATCCGACACGATGAGTCGCATCCGCTCATACTCTGACAGCACACCGCTCCTGCATTACTGCCGTATCATCACGGCTGCAGAGGCGATGCTGCACGCTGTGCCACAGCTCGACCTCATTCTCACGCCTAACGGCTTCGGTATAGTCTGCAATCAGAATGTGATACCGGCATCTAAGGAGCGCATCGAGAGGCTTCTTCTTTCTCTCGAAAAGCAACGCGACGATGCGCTTGCCGTTATCCTCACCTTACTTCCGGAAGCTCACCGTTGGACGGCTTCTGAGCAGTTCAATTACTTCGCTGCCACGATGTTCCCTACGCTCGACATCGTGCACCAACTGGGCTTCGCTGACCATATCTGGCTGCGATACCAGGACACTCGTGCTAAGTTGCTCACCATTGAGCACCGCCTCGAAACGGAGTTCTTCAGTCCGGAGCTCATGGACATGCTTCGCACGGCCAACGCTCTCAACAAGTGGAACATGACTCTCGACACCGCTCAATACAAGCGGATGTATCAGCGTATCTCTGCCATCGAATTCTCTATCCTCCGTATCGGTGAATACCCGATACCAAGCATCATCGACATCGTGAACAGCATACGTTTAGCCAAGGGCAGCGTATACGCTGAATGGAAAAACTCAGAAACAGCCAAACTCTTTGAAGACCATGGATATAAAAATAAAAAGCAAGCAGGAGGCTACTTTTTCTAAGAAAATTCTTATCTTTGCGATGTAAAATCATCTAAATATGAACAACAATTATATAGATATAGGAAGCCCATCGTATTCTTTAAGCAGCTTATATGATACCATTGGTGCAATGAACATAATAGGACATCATTATTGGTATAGATATTATATGCCCAACAGAGATGATGAAGAATGGGATGAATTGGAGATTTCTTTTAGAATAGATCATTGCCAAGACAAATACTTTGAACATCTTATGAAATCTTTTTTCAATACGGAAGTATCTGTAGAATATGATCCTGAACAAAGAGGAGGATTTACAGGTTTCTTTTATAAAGTGAGATTATGCTTGGGCAACAAACCTCCTTTCGATAACGAAGGAAACAGCCCTTTTTCAGAATTTGAAATCAAGCAGAAACTAAACAAATATATTGCAGAGTTTAGAATATTTGCAATTAGAGCATACAACAAGGAGGATGCAATAAGATTTTATAATTCTTAATAGCATTGTCTTTTTCCCCATACAAATGCTTCCGTACTTTCGCAGTATGGAAGCATTTTTCAATTTATCCTTACCCAAAGATTGGCAATCGCTCTCTGACAGCCAACTCCAATATTTCTTCACGCAGCTCTCACATGATCTGCCAATGGAAGAAATTCTCACCCTCTGTCTGTTCAAATGGGCAGACATAAGGGTATTGTGCAAGACGCATGACGGCAGCTATCTCGTGAAGCATCGACATACGCCCAAGCAGGAGGCTACGCTCACCATCAGACAAGTGCAAGCAGCCACGGCATCTTTGGAATTCTTACGGCAATTCGCTCCATTGCCGGTTCGCATCTTCAAAATCGGAAGAGCCACTGCCATCGAAGCAGACTTCCAGGGCGTGCCGTTCTCGACGTTCATCTCTGCCGACAACTACTATCAGGGTTTTCTCCACACCAAGAACGATGCCTTATTGAAAGACCTCGCCACGCTTCTGTACCCAAAGGTCAAGAAGTCGCAGCTCACAACACTGCTTTTGCTCAACGCCTTCTATTGGTTCTCGTCGCTGAAGCATTACTTCGCCCAACTGTTTCCGCACTTCCTGCAGCCGATGTCAGCCGACGAACAGAACTTACTTGGCTACGCACCGCCCATCGGGGAGGTGCTACGGACTGCCATGAATGCACAGATCCGTGCGCTCACTGGTGGAGACATCACCAAAGAGGAAGCGGTGCTCTCGATGGACACATGGCGAGCACTCACAGAACTCGACGCTAAGGCTAAAGAAGTAGAAGACATCAAACGACAAACGAAATGACAGACAAGAACATCAATTGGGATGCCACAGCCTTCTTCGCATCCCTTACAGAAACAAACAAGTTCGCCAAGGCCCATGACTTTGTCTTCGCAAAGGTCAGCGGACTCGACGGCTTCGAGGAAGCCTTGCAGCAACTGCAGTCCGCCACGGCTATCATTGCCGTCAGCGACATCAGTCAGGGGTATATCGAGGTGAACAACAGTCCGCACACTCGAAGAGTGAAGACGGTCTTCCTCGCCATGCGCCACGCCATCGATGACATGGCAGCACGCCAACTGTGCATGGACACCATGCGCGAGCTGTTCCGACAGTTTATGAGCAAGCTAATCCACGAAAAGACGAAGCAGGAGCAGCATAATATCTATCTCGACTCTCGCATTTCCTTTCAGGAAATCGACCAATACTTTTTCTCTGGCTGCGCCTGTGCTTTCTTCCAAATAGCCGTTGACACTTATACCGATTTACGTTATGACCCCACTGAATGGCAATGACCCACAACTGCAAGAACGTGAGAAGTTCGTTCTTGCCTTCAACGATACGATGCTCAAAATATGGCGTGAGCAAATGACACTCCTCGGTGTAATCGACACCGGACGTTTGCTTCACAGCCCCAAATCACTCCCTGTCCGTGCGGATGGTCGTTTCATTGAGTTAGGACTAAGCCAGTCCTTCCTCGAATATGGCCTTTGGCAAAACTTCGGTACGGGTAAAGAGATTCCTCGTGGAAACAAGGGCGACATCGGGCGTGAACGCAAGCGCAAGAAGAAACCCTGGTTCAGCCGTAAGTACTACGCTTCCGTCATGAACCTCCGTGACTTCCTCTCCGACAACATCGCTCACGAGTTCGTCGGTGTCGTCGCCAAGGCTCTTGACGACAAGTATGTGCGCTATAATCATTGAGAAGAAAGTGGTTCTATGTAGACTGTTATTAGAAAAAATAAAGGAGATGGCAGCCCATCTCCTTTATTAAATTATTTATTTTCCTTGGTTAAGAATGTACATTTGTCATAATCCATAGATCGAATTGCATCCATATCATACCAAAGAGTATTATCAAAAAAATATAAAGAGCTGCAGTAACTATGAGTTTCACTTCCTATTTGTATTTCAAACGATTCGGAAAATGACAATTCAATTGGATACCCTGCACTTTTCTCTCTCCAATATCCAGAGTAACGTATTCCTTTATTTGTCCTAATACTAGCTAAACCATCAGATCTCAATTCAAGTTTTATTCCACTATTTGAAGTATACGTACCAACAATATCCAAAAGGTGTTTTACTTCACCTTCTATCTTTTCTTGCACCGCTTGTTTTTCAACGTATTTTTGGTATCCATAATAACCACCTATTGACAAAACTACTAAAAGTATAATTGTAATTGATAGTATCTTATGATTGCCTATTTTACGCAAAATAATTTGCAATGGAATTTCTTCACTTTGCAAAGAGTCTGTATGATTTTTACGTTTGGGCAAGTCCTTTGCCTGTTCTAATCCACAATTCGGACAGAACTTTACGTTTTCATCTAACTCACAACCACACTTTTTACAAATATGTGTCATTCAGCAGATTCTTCTTTATTTTGGTTTGCCTCTGATTCGTTTGCAGTGCTCTCAGGTTGTGACGTTATTGTAGTAACATCCTCGCCATTATTCTCTTTTACTTTCTTCCCAATAGGCGATGTAAGTCCAAAAGCCAATAATGTTAATCCGTTAATCAACAATAATGAGCCAAATCCAAATTGAACAATACTTGCTAATTCACTAACATTCTTAGAAGTTGTGGCTGCTGCATTCTGGATACCTGTATAAGCATCACCACCATACATACTCCTTGACTCACTATCTAATTTGTCAAAGGAGAAGCATTTGATAGATAGAATGATTGAGATAATACCAACTCCACACAATAAAAAGGTTCTGATTTGCTTTGCCATAACAATAATTTTAATAGATTTATAGATTTTGTTAATATCATCGGCAAAAATAGCTAAAATAATCCAAAGAAGAAATAAAAAAACGAAAAAAATACCAGTATTTTTTTATAAGCATTCACTTATTGTCTTTTCTCCATCTAAAAGTCAGCCATACCTTTGCTAAAAATAAGCAAAAGTATGGCTGACATTTCATCTATCACATCTCTCATCACCTCATTTCGCAGCGAGACGCGCGAAGAGGCTATAACGCCCGAAGTTCTGGGCGCACTGTTGCAGAAAATCGCTGACCTTTTGGGCAAAGCTGCTCTGCAGACGGACGTGAGTAGCCTTGACAATTGGCGCTCGGCTCTTGGACGCATCGGCTATGTGCTGACATCGTTCACCATCGGCTCGGACGACCGCAACAACGTGTATTTCACATTGGGAAAGGCGAACCTCTCCACTGGCATCAACCAACTCGCACCCAATTCCATCCTCATCCGCCAAGCCACTACCGAGCGTGCCGGTGTCATGCGTGCGCAGCAGGTGCAGGACTTGAACAAATGCAAGTCCGAGCTATCTTCATGCAGCGCTTCTATGAATAAGGTGCAGGAGGCTCTTGTGAATTTTCAAAAGGCTACTCAGAGTCTGAGCCTGCGCATTTCAAAGAACAACATTGAAATCGGAAACAACGCTGAAAGCATACAAGTTCTTCAATCTGACCTCAAATCAGTTGCGTCGCAGATAAAATCGTTGCAAACTGACATTCAGAAGTTTGCAACGATGAAACAGGCTACGCAGATGCACATTGAATGTATCATCACTGACAGTACTCTTATGATACAGGATGCCTACCGTTATATCCGGCAAGGGCTTACACCGGTCATTTTCCGACACTCGGTGCGTACAAGTCGCAAGCAGGAGGATGAAAATGGTGTGCGTGAGTATCTTCCACGGCGACGTGGCTGGAACCGCTTTTATGACGACCGAAAGATTAGTGTGAATAATGGCGACGAGATTTCTTTCCGTCTGGATAAGGAGGGCGACCCGAACAGAGGCAAGTTTTTTACTGAACCTGGTGTGTTGTTCAGCGACTGCCGTGCCGTCATCGACCCCAATACGCAAAGGCTTTCAGAAGTCCGCATTTACTTTGGCAAACGCTCATTTAACATTCTCGGCATCAACCGCCATTTCCGCTTCGCCATCGGCTTTTACAAGAAGTCCAAAGATTACGGTCCGTTCCAGTTCGGAGAACTCCGAACTAACCTCGCTGAGTTCAGGGTAATTGCAAGAGCTGATAGAGTTGATGGTAGCAACAATTACAAACTCACCTTCAATTTCAGTATGTAAACGAAAAGAGCCATGGTTTCTCCGCAAGGAGACCACCACAGCTCGGATGCAAAATGGTGTTCGCGACACCACGCTGCCAAAGAGCAATGGTCCAATCGACCACAACTCAATCGCGAAAATAACCACTTTATATTAACTCTCAAAAGACAATTCATTATGACAAAAGAATCTAAGGAAAATGTGCAGATTGTATCTGCCATAGCTATGCTCATCGGTGGATTCCTCCTCGCTGTCGCAGGATTCATCGTACCGCCCACCGGACAAATACACGAGTCTGTCCTGGGTGTATTCGCAGAGTGTCTAATCTACGCCGGGTCTATCTTCGGTGTCACTATCTACATACAGACTAAGTATGCAGAACTACGCTCGTACCTCGACGACAAACTGAAACGGAAGGAGGAGAAGGATGCGCAAGATTGAACTCATCATCATCCATTGCTCTGCCACACCTGAAGGCAAGGACTTCACCACGGCAGATATCGACCGCTGGCACCGGCAGCGAGGCTTTGCCTCCATCGGATATCACTTCGTCATCTACCGCGACGGCTCTGTGCATCATGGCAGACCGCTCGCACAAGTGGGAGCGCACTGCCAAGGGCACAACGCCCATTCCATAGGCATCTGCTATATCGGTGGTTTGACCGCCGACGGCAAACACCCTAAGGACTCTCGCACGGAGGAGCAGAAGTCCGCATTGGTGGCACTTCTTCGCAAGCTCCGGGTACAGTTCCCCAATGCCAAAATCCGAGGACATCGCGACTTCGCTGCCAAAGCGTGCCCATCATTCGATGCCACTGCTGAGTATGCCTACATCTAAACCCAACGATATGAAACATATCCTAATCCTTATTCTTTGTGCATTTGTGCTGGCGTGCAAGAGCACAAAGACAGCATCGTCCTCCAATGAAAGTGAGCGAAACGCCGTTTCGCAAGCTCAATGGCGATCCGCTCAGAATCTTTCATTCAGTTCTCTACAGAGGCTTACCGCCCTTTCATTCGATAGCTGCGTCTTCACATTCGGGGGTGTCGACACGTCGGCAACCCCTCAATGTTCCGCCATCAGCTATCCATCGGGCAAGCCCCTGTCCAATGACAAGGCAAAGCCTCCATCTTATCACGGCAAGCCTTCAGCAATAAGTCACGGCAAGCCGTCTTCTCTCAAACTCTACGGACTTCACCTTTCCCAAGAGGAAAAGGAGGAGTCCGCAGCTGCACAGCAGGTGGAAGACAGCATCGCAATAGCGAAGCAGTCTTCATCCGACAAGTCGCAAAGCAGCATGAAGTCAAGGACTTCCATTCCCTTCACGGCAAAGCTCGCTATTGCCGTCCTGATGATACTAACGGCAGTAGCCGTCATTTTCTTTATCCGTCGCTATCTCGCCGGCAGACGACGACATTTCGGTCACAGGCTCCCGAATTCATTACCTAGCAGCTCCGGCGGTGCATTGTTCGGTGGCGAGGACAAGCCATTGCATGGCTAAGTGAAATTGTGGGGAGTTCCATTGCGTTCCGTCGCTTTGGGCTTCTGTTGCAAAATAAGTATGCCACTTCCCTGATCCGTACCATGTCTCTTTTTCTCGGATGTGAGGAGGACAAATCGCCTGAAGTCGAATAGTCCTCCATACATTCGAGAAAAGTGCAAGCACACGAGTCACGGTACGGGGTAAGCAACATACACATTTCTCCACGGCAGCCCAAAGCCCCTTCACTTCATTACACGCCCCACAATTTCACGGCTGCGCCAGTCCTCGCCACCGAACAATGCACCACCTACGCACATGATTGACGCATCACCCAGCCAAGCAACGCCTCTGAGCGATCTTGTCTGACCTCCTCGTCAATCATCAACACGCAAGCGCCATCCGTCTTCCACGTCATTTCATTCCGTCATTCTTCTCCACATCTGCGATGCCATTTGTTTTTTTTGCACATCAGAGATGTCTATCTATCATCATCAAAGGTGAAAAGTGTTGCACACCCTTCACCTTTCTTAATAGGTACGGACACACGCTCCATTGCATTGCGCATAAGTCCGTGCAGCTGCGCTCTATTATCTATCATCTCGCTTCGCTCAATCTTCTCTTCTTCAGCCGAAAGGCAGTGGCTCTCCACTCCCATATCCGTCCGTTATGCGCCACCTCCTTTCGTCCACTGTTGCGAAAGGATATTGCGCTACATTCCATTACGTTATCATTCCGGAGTTTCTCTATGACTCTGCGAGCCATGGAGAAGTCCTACATTACCACTTCATTTCATTCCACTTCATACCCATTCGCTTCGGGTAAGGCAGTGCCTTCTGTTTCCTATAAGGCTGCGCCTTCATGGTTTGGTAAAGCTGCGCTTTCTATTGTCTGTCAATGCGAGAAAGCCGTCTGACTAATGGCAATCAAGATTGCTATAAGTCTGACAGCACTCTCGCTTATTCAAATAGGTATGGCAGAGGTATGGGATAGAAAAGGTAGTGCGCCTAATGTCGGGCAAGACCGACAGGCGCATTACCTTTTTATCCCTCACCACTGCCGCATTACCGCCCGATGGGTCGGGCGTGGCGTGGTGGCTCGCTTGGTGTGGTGGGCGGTGGTTCAGTATCACGAAAGAGCGCAGTATAAAGCCGAAACCTTCGCTTTTTCTCGCTATATCGCCACATCCGCAAGCCATTGATGCCCATCCGATACCCATTAGCCTTTCGTGGTACGGCAAGACCTTCGGTTTGCTCGGCTTTGGAGGCTTAAAGTGCCGAAAATAGAGCGTTTGACGCATCCAAAACCCTATGTCGTGCCGAAACTCAGTGCTTTTCCGAAACCTTTTGCTTGTTTCAGCCTTATTTGCTCAAGCCGAAACCCTATATCGTGCCGAAAACTCGGTGTTCTTCCGAAACCTTTTGCTTGTTTCTGCCTTATTTGTTCAAGTCGAAACCCTCGTTTTTCGTGGAACTTGGAGCGGTTGTGCATCAGCGTGAAACCTCGTTTCGCTTTTGTCATCAGCGAAACTTGCAAGCCTTTTTCGTCACTTTCTGCCTTTTCGCCTTTTAGCGCAACTAAGGCGGTTTTGCGTGTGTGAGAAACTAAATATTAACATTTGTTTACATATTCCGCAAAGGTCGGGCGGTCGTAGCCGTCAGCAAGGACAGGGCGGTCGGGGGGTCTTTATCAAGACGGGTTAAGGGAAAATCCCTTAACAATCCCTTAACGGCTTGATACACAAGCCTTTTGTTTTTCTATCGCTTAAATTTCGTCGGTTTTTGTCGGCGCCAGCGTGCCTAAATCGGGCGAAACTGCCTTATTTCTCGTCTTTTGAGTGGTGTTTGAGCGGTGTTATTTTTGCGTATCATTAAACCAATAAAATTGAAAGACGTATGTCGAATATAAACACCAATGCGACCGTTACGCTCACTGTAAACGGAAAACAGGCGGAAGATATGCTCCTGAAACTGAAATCTCAGGCTGCAAACCTCGAAAAAGCCATTGAGAAAGCGGCTGCAGCAGGAAATAAACAGCAGCTCACGAAGCTAAAGCGTGAACTGAAGGAAACTAATCGCCAAATCTCGCAGATTGAAAATTCTGCAAAAGGGGTCGAGCATGTTCTGCAACGACTCGATGAAACTTCGCCAAAGGAACTGAACCGAACATTGGCACAGCTGAAACGAAACCTTAATGGGCTTGAACGGGGAAGCGAAGAGTGGAACAGACAATGTGAGGCGATAAAGCGTGTAAAGGCGGAGATTGCCAAAGTGAACTCACAGTTGCGAGAGAATGAGAGTCTGTGGGAACGGATGAACCGAAAGTTGAACGACTGGCAGACGGCTCTTGCCGGCATTGCTGCTGCCATCACGGGTATCATCATGGCAGGACGCTCGGCGGTGAACGCTTTTGCGGATATGGACCAGGAGATGGCGAATGTGCGCAAATTTACGGGTATGAACGCTTCGGAGGTGGAGCAGCTGAATGAGGACTTCCAGAAAATTGACACCAGAACGGGGCGTGAGGAGTTGAATAAGTTGGCGCAGGAAGCTGGACGATTGGGCAAAACATCGCAGGAGGATGTCTTGGGCTTCGTGAAAGCTGCCGACCAAATCAATGTGGCTTTGGACGATCTCGGTGATGGGGCTACGCTTACATTGAGTAAACTTACCAACATCTTCGGTGACGAGGAACGCCTCGGCACGGAGAAGGCTCTGCTTGCCGTGGGTTCCGTTATTAATGAGTTGTCACAGAACTGCACGGCTTCTGCTCCTTATCTCGCAAACTTTACACAGCGAATGGCTGGCGTGGGTGCACAGGCGAAGATGACTATCCCGGAAATCATGGGCTTCGCTGCGGTACTGGATAGCCAGGGACAGGCGGTGGAGATGTCGGCAACTGCTGTTTCAAAAGTCATTATGGATATGTTCAAGGAGAACGACAAAATCATCAAGGCTACGGGACTTAATGCGAAGGAGTTTAACGAAACGCTGAAGAAGAGCACTAACGAGGGACTGCTGATGTTGCTGGATCGTCTTCACGAATTGGGCAACATCGACGTACTGGCTCCAGTCTTCAAGGATATGGGCGAGAATGGTGCCCGTGCTGCCCAGGTGATCTCTGCTCTTGCTGGCAACCTCGATATGGTGCGGTGGGAGCAGGAGGAAGCTACTAAGGCGTTTGCGGAGGGTACGTCTGTCACGAATGAGTTTAATGTGCAGAACAGTACGGTGCAAGCAGGACTTGACAAGGCTCGCAAGGGTGTGACGGAGATGGCGGTGGCACTCGGTGAGCAGCTGCAGCCTATAATGAAGCATGTCATCTCTTCCACCACGTTGTTGTTGAAGTTCATGTCTACTTCTATCACGTTCATCAAGGAGAACGCTTTTACTTTGGCTTCGCTGACTGCTGCTTTCATTGCCTATAAGATTGCGGTGAACGCTTCGAACATCGCTTTCAAGGCGCATTATGCGTGGCTTGTTATTTCCAAGGCTGCGACTACGGCATACAAGACTACGGTCGCCACATTGCACGCAGCACACCTTTTGTTGCAGATGGGTCTCGCCAAACTGCAGGGCAATTGGGTGCGCCAGTCGTGGCTGATGTCGGACCTCAAAAAGCAGGGTGCTCTTCTTGCATCGGGCTATGGTGCGATAGCTGCCGGAGCCATCGCTCTCGGAGCGGTCTTGTATAAGCTGTACAAGAAGATGACGGAGGTGTCGCAAGCAGAAAAGGACTTGCAGGAGATACGCAAGCGTGGGCAGGAGGGCATCATCGACGAGAAGAACAAGATTGATGCGCTTATTGCGGTGGCGCGTGATGAAACGCAGTCGCTGAAGGACAGACACACGGCAATTGATGCGCTCAACAAGATTATCCCGAACTATAATGCCCAGTTGGATGATACCACGGGCAAGTATAAGGAGAACAAGAAGGCTCTTGATGATTACTTGAAGTCGTTGACTCGCAAGTATGAGATTGAGGGTGCTAAGGATAAGTTGCGTGATATCGGAAAGCAGCGTGTCGACCTTAATCTGGAAAAGCAGAGGCAGGAGCGTGTCGTGGCCATGGATGAGATGGAGGCAAGGACGGAAACGGTTATGCCTGGTCAGGAGGGAAAGGTGGTGCAATTGGGTGTCAACTCGTTGCGTGCCTCTAACAGACGTGCGCTTGCCAAGACGAAGGAGGACCTGGCGGAGCTTGACCAGCGTGAGGCGAACATCTTAGGCATATATGGCGAAGACATCAAGAAGGAGGCACTCAATGACGCGAAGAAAGAACAGAAGCAGGAACAGCAGACGCAGAACCCTCCATACACGCCTCCTAAGACGGACAAGAAAACGAAGACTGAGGATGTGCTGAAACCGCAAAAGGACTGGAAGACCAGGGAGCAAGCTCTCAACCGCATTGCGTATGCCAAAGGTGAGAAGGACTTCGAGGAGTACACGAACCGCATGACAGAGATTGATATTGAGTACAATCAGAAGGTTATGGCTAATGGCAAAGCTACGAGTGAACAGAAGCTGGAAGCGGAAGCATCATACTATGAGGCGAAGAAGAAACTCGCTGATGACAAGAACACGCAATCGGCTAAGCAGGAGAACGACTACTACAATGAGCTTGTTGCTACGGAGAAACAGCGGTACATTGATGGTAAGGTGGATCAAAAGACGTTTGATGATGCGCTTGAACTCATGGAGTTGGAGCATCTGCGTCGTTTGACGAAGGTCTACACGGACGGTTCTAAGGAACAGCTGCAAGCGCAGAAGAATTATCAGAATAAGCTCGTTGAAAACCAAAAGCGTAATCAGAAGACCGTTGAGGACAACGAGAAGAAGCATCAGAAGGAGCTTGCCAAAATAAAAGAGGACTACTTCGGGGATAACAAGTCGGAGAAGAAGGAGAAATACACCAAAGATAGTGCTGCCCTCGATGAGGTTTTCAAACAGGAGATAAAGGCTGCTGGCGACGATGCTAAGGAGAAGCTGCGCATCGAGGAAGCGTATCAAAAGGCAAAGGTGGCACTGGCGAAGAAGTACGGCCAGGAGTACAACGACACGAGCAAGAACTTTCTCGAAAACATGACGGAGGACATCACGGAGTGGCTGAACTCGGACCTCGGACAGGCGGTGCAAGGCTCTTTTGACACGCTGACATCGGGCATGTCGTCGATATTTTCGGGTATGACTTCGCTCATTCAGGCAGAACTGGAGATACAGACTGCTGCCATCGAGAAGCGGTATGACAAGGAGATATCGCAAGCGGAGGGCAACAACTACAAGGTGAAGAAGCTCGAAGAGCAGAAGCAGAAGGAGCTGGCAAAGAAAAAGAACGAGGCGAACAAAAAGATGTTTGCCATGCAGGTCATTCAAGCGGTGGCGCAGACGGCACAGAATGCCATATCGGCGTATGGCTCGGCAGCGGCAATTCCGCTTGTGGGTTATATCCTGGCACCAGTGGCTGCTGCAATGGCGGTGGCAGCAGGAGCAATTCAGATTGCTGCAATCAAAAAGCAGCAGCAAGCGAGTGAAAGCCAGGGCTATGCAAAGGGTGGCTTCACTCCAAAAGGCTCCAAGTTCCAAGAGGTGGGCGTGGTTCATGCCGGGGAATGGGTGGCGTCGCAGGAGATGCTTGCCAACCCGGTTGCGCGTCCTATCATCAACGCCCTGGACTATGCGCAGCGGACTAACACCATCGGATCCTTACGAGCCGATGATGTGAGTCGGACTATTGCGCCAGTAGCATATAGCACGCCACAACAGCAACAGCCTATCATCGTGCAGCAGCAGTCGGACGGACTGGCTACGGCTGCAATCGTGCAGAACACAAAGGCTATGCAGAGTTATGCTGATACGATGAAGCAGTTGGAGAAGCGATTGAGCGAGCCTTTCGTCACGGTGAACACGGTCACGGGGGACACTGGCATCAAGCAAGCGCAGGACGAGTATAGTATTTTAATGAGAAACAAGACTCCTAAATCAAGACGTAAGTAATATGGAAATAATAATCAATGGCAAACAAGCCTATCTGAAGAAGAACACTTCGTTTGACTTCATCTTCGAGAACCGTCTGTTTACGGGTAGCGACAGCTACACCTTGACAATTACGTTTCCACTAAAGGGATGCGCCCGAAATATAGCCATCTTCGGGCACATCCACAGAGCGGATGTTATCAAGTCGAAGGTGGTGTTTGACTGCGACATACGTGATGGTGCATTTATGAAGTCTGGCTCCATCACAATAACAGAAATATCGGACGTAGAAGTAAAAACGCAATTCCTGGAGGGACGCAGTGAGCAGAACTTTAACGAAACGTTTGACGATATCTATCTCAATGAAATGGATTTGGGATATCCTACCAAGCGCGATAATCTTATAGCAGCAGAAGCGTTCAAACCATATCCAACGAACAACTGGGTGCCGTTGCCGTGGGTAAACAACTATTCCGGCAATCTGCAGAATGCTGTTACCACATCCGTCCATTTCATCACTGGCTTCGAGAATGTCAAAAGCACTCTTTCGTTCCAGCCATACTTATTGTATATCTTGAAGCGTATTTGTTCGCAATTGGGGTATGAGGCGAACTTTGCTGAACTGGAGCAATCGCAATATAAATATCTCTTGATTTGCAATACGCTTCCGGCTGCATGGGCTGCGTGGAACTTTGCCATTGCATTGCCTCATTGGACATTGAACGAGTTTTTTGAGCATCTTGAAAACTTCCTTTTCGGAGATTTTGATATCAACCATAAGGCTAAGCGCATCGAATTCCATTTCTCTAATAGTCTTGCAAAATCGGCAGGAGAGGTAATCTTAAACAAGGTCTTGGACTCTTACACAACAGAGGTGTCGCAAGAAGATGAAAGCAAGTACATCGCTTCGGCTAACTTGAAATACGCTGATAATGATGCGCTTCTGTGGTCATATTACTCGTGCGACTGGTTTATAAGAGCCAACAAGTCAAAGGCTTTGGTCTATGATACATTTCGGGAATTGATTGACAAGGCAATGACGTTGAAGATTAGCGGTTATTACAAGTCTACGGGGCATAGCGGACATGGATACAGCGAGTCTTTCAGCCGTGGCTATCCAGTTGGAAGTGACGGAAACAGACTGTTTTATTGCAAGGAGATTGATACCTATTTTATAATGTACTGCTACAAATCAGAATTTGTCAGCAAGCATAATGGCATGAAGTGGTACAAGTATTATAACCGTCTGATGCCTGTAAATCAGTTCGGAGATTATTTTGTTGATAATGATGCTGACGATATTGAACTGAAAATCGTTCCTGCATGGATAGAGGGTACTGACGACAAGTATGGCAATTGTATGTTTCTCGACTGCGGAGAGTTGGGCAGTAGAGAAACATGGACTATATCGGAAGACGGTACAGGCTCTTCCGGCTCTGCATCGTCTGGCATCTACATAGGACAAAGACCGAACAATGAAGGGCAATTATCATCGGTACGCTATCACGATGATGTCGACTATGATGCCGGAGACTTGGCACAAGGCACTGCAAGCTATGTGATTGGCAAAGGAGAAACTGAGAAGTCATCTGCATACTTTGATGTTATATATGTCGGCTTTTGGAGTGGACATTATCTTTTCGGCGGTAATCAGCCACATCCTATAATAGATAAGGTGGAGGTTACTGACTCGTTTGGGTATAACAGAACTCAATTCACCTTGCGATTGAAAGACGGCATAGCCAATTCTATGCGCTTGTCAATGCACAAGATTGACGGAAAGCAGAAGTTCCATTTCTCTTTCCTCTCTGACACAATACCCAATCCTCGTGCATTATTCTACATACGTGGACAGAGGTATATATGCGAAAAAATAACTGCCACCTTCCATGAGTCGGGAAAGTCGCAGTTACTAAAGGGAATATTCTATCGTGTCTTAGCTGATTGAACGCTGCAGGGCTGTGGCATGGCGCTCGATGGTGGTGCGCAGCACCTTGGCGTAAATCTGTGTGGTCTTGATGTCCTGGTGCCCAAGCATACGAGCCACATTCTCTATAGGCACATCGTGAGCCAATGCCATTGTAGCGAAGGAGTGGCGAGCCACGTGGAAAGTCAACTTCTGCCTGAAGTGCAGCTCCATCTGTATCACATGAAGGTAGTCGTTGGCTTTCTGATTGCTTATCTTAGGCAGTTGGTAGTCGTACTTCTCAAGCACCTTCATCGCAGGAGAGAGGATAGGCGTGAAGAACTTCGTTTCAGTCTTGATACGGCTGCCATCGATGTAGTACATCTTGCCTTCCTTCTTCGTCATGCTCTCGAAGTCGAAGGTCTGTGTGTCGCAGAACGACAGACCGGTGTAGGCAGCGAAGATGAAGAGGTCACGCACCCTGGCAAGTTTGCCCTCGAACTTGTAGTTGCGCATGAGCTTCAGTTCAAGTTCGGTGAGCGGTTCACGTTCACGGCACTTGCCTCGCTTCAACGTCACCACTTGATAAGGATCCTGTGGAATTTCGCCCATCTGATAAAGTTGACGAACCCACTTGTGGATTTTCTTGTGGTAGCCGTAACACGTCACATCGGTACGGGTGCCATCATGCAGCCAGTTGTCAAAGGCGATGATGTTCTTCGGAGTCAAGTCGCCATAGGTGTTGAGTTTACCGAATGTGCGCACGGTTTCAATGGCACAAATCTTGTGCTTGCGTGTGCCTTCGCGCAAATCTTCATTGGCGAGAGCTTCCTCCATAAAGTCGAGAAAGCTCTTTCCACTTTTCTCCGGCTCTTTTGGTTGCTCCTCCTTTACTTCCACCTTAGGCTTCTTTTCTTCGCCATTGAAGTGATACATGAAATTGTCGTAGGTACGCTCTTCATCAAGAACGTCCATCGCAGCAATGATTTTCTTACACTTTGCTACCAGAGCTTGTGTTTCGGGCGAAGCTGCTGCTGCTTGCCAGTCGTCGGGTGAATACTTGCCAATCATAATGTATTTACGAGTGGCACGTCCAAGATAAACTTGCACTTCCAAAAATCCGTAACCCCTCTTCTCGGAGTTTTTTCTACGGTCGAAGACGACCTCTACCAATTCCTTCTTCATCGTTAAAGTAGGTTTTAGTACAGCGGACAAATAAGTGGAGAAGATGAGAATAATGGGAGTTTAACAATTTTTAATTGGTAGTTTTACCAATCCCAGCTATTTAGTGGCTGAAAGTGTCACACGCTTTTTGAAAGTGTCACACATTTCAGAAAAGTGTCACACAAAGTGTCACACATTTATGTATCGTTGTGTCCCGTTATGTCATCATCAAAGCACCAGGTTCAAATCCGCTGCGTTAATTAGACATTACGCTCGTCCTCTAAATAACTGTCTGAATTTCAAGTTACTCGCTCGTAACTAACTGTATATAAGCAACAAAGAGGATACTACCGAAGTAGAATCCTCTTTGACGTTGTTTTGTTCCGATGTGACCCGCATGGGGTCACAAAGTGATTCCGTTGGGGTTCGAACCCAAGACCCACAGCTTAGAAGGCTGTTGCTCTAATCCAACTGAGCTACGGAACCTCCAAATCGACTGCAAAGGTAATGTTTTTTTTTCAATTACAATGCTTTTTTCAAAGTTTTTTTGTCTGTACTCTTGAAAATGTGAGTGTTTTATTAAAAAACATTTGAGATCAAGGCTTAGTATTCGTTGTGGAACACCTTGTATGGATCCATTTGCTGCATTTTCTTCTTGATGTTCTCTTCTATTCCTTCTGTTGGTTGCGGAATATCTTGCTCCATTTCGTTTACTCTTGTCTGGTCCTCCTTAGCTCCGGCGGTATCGCCGAGCGCCGAGCGCACCTCGCTGCGCTCCTTGTAGGCTTCGATTAAGAACGGATTGAAGTCGATCGCTTTAGTGTATACTTTTTCTGCCTCCTTGAGATTGCCAAGAGCTTTCTCTACACGAGCCTTTAGCAGGAGAACGTCCTCGTTCTCTTCGATTCGCTGGTAGAGATTGTCAGCGTCGAGAGCTGCTTCGGCTGTTTTGTTGTTCTCCAACAACACGTTGCCACGAAGCAGACGAGCCACGTCGAAGTCTTCGCGTCGGTCGATAGCCTTTGAGAGCATAGCAACGGCAGCGTCGAGGTCGTTCATTCCTTTGTATGCTTTGGCGTAGATATAATAGGTCATGATATTCTCGCTATCGAGCTGTAACGCCTTCTCGCACACCTCAGCCATAGCCGCATAGTCCTCCGTCATGTACAACACGTCAGCCATGCGTAGCAGCACGGCAACATTGTTTGGTTGTGCTGCAGATATCGCCATGAGCTGTGTATATGCGTTCTGCATGTCGCCGAGCGAGATGTATGCCTGTGAAAGATAGTCGCGACATTCGAGGTCGTCGGCGTTCAGTTCGAGAGCAAGCACGAAGCATTTTGCCGCATAATCGAATTGCTGCATGCGTAACGCACGCACTCCGTCGTATTTCAGCACGTCGAAATTCTTTTCTTCCTTCACTTCCTCGGAAGTGTTCTGTGATCCGAATAGTTTTTTAAAAAAGTTCATATAAGTTAGATTGTTTAGGTTTTAGTCTTAGAAGCGGCCTTGTTCGCCCAAATAGCTGTCCTTGAATCCGAGGAAATAGAGCACGCCGTCGATGCCGATGGTGTTGAGGCTCTGCTTGGCGTTGGCCACCACGCGTGGCTTAGCATGGAACGCTATACCGAGTCCTGCCTCGCCGAGCATGGGCAGGTCGTTTGCTCCGTCGCCCACGGCGATGGTCTGTGCGAGATTCACCTTTTCCACCTGCGCAATGAGCTTCAGCAGTTCTGCCTTACGATGTCCGTCTACAATTTCGCCGAGATATCGTCCGGTAAGTTTGCCGTTTTCGTCTATTTCGAGTTCGTTGGCATATACGTAGTCGATGCCGTACTTGCGCTGCAGGAACTCGCCGAAGTAGGTGAATCCGCCGCTAAGAATGGCTATTTTGTATCCGCAACGCTTCAATACAGCCATGAGTCGGTCTACGCCCTCGGTGATAGGCATCTTGTTTGCGATGTCCTCGAAAACACTCGAGTCGAGTCCCTTGAGCAGAGCAACGCGGCGTGTAAAGCTCTCCTTAAAGTCGATTTCGCCGCGCATGGCGCTCTCTGTTATCGCACGCACCTCTGCGCCAACACCAGCACGTTCTGCCAGTTCGTCGATGCACTCGGTCTGTATAAGTGTAGAGTCCATATCGAAGCAGATGAGTCGGCGCATACGGCGGTACATGTCGTCCTGCTGGAAAGAGAAGTCGATCTCCATCTCGTTAGATATGTGCATCAGTTCCTTCTGCATAGCAGTTCTATCGGCAGGTGTGCCGCGGAGCGAGAACTCGATGCAGGCGCGCCTGTTGTGTTCGGGGTGCTTTATGCTCATGCGGCCTGTGAGTCTGAGTATGGAGTCGATGTTCAGTCCCTGCTGCGCTATAACCTTTGTTGCAGCCTCAATCTGCTTGGCAGAAAGTGAGCGTCCGATAAGCGTAAGGATAAAGCGGTTTTTGCCCTGAAGGTTCACCCAATTCTCGTACTCGTCGTCGGTGACGGGTTCGAATCCGATGTTCACGCCAAGTTCTGTAGCCTTGAAGAGCAACTCTTTCATCACCTGTCCTGATGCTGCTTCAGAAATGCGTATGAGCACGCCGAGAGATAGGGTAGAGTGAATGTCAGCCTGTCCGATGTCGAGAATCTTGGCATCCTTGCTGGCGAGTATTTCCATTACGGAAGCGGTCAGACCGGGGCGGTCGTTGCCCGTAATTCTTATCAGTATCTGTTCTTCTTTATTGGTATTGGTATTTGTATTCATTCCATTAGTTTTTTACTTGTAACTACAAAAGTAAGCCTTTTTATCGTAACTTACAAATAAAAGTGTAGAGTTGATGGCATTTTTGCATAAAGTATGCAGGGCTTTTCCTTCGGATTGCGTCCGCCGTCCGATCGGATTGCGTCCGCCGTCCAATCGGATTGCGTTCGCCGTCCAATCAGATTGCGTTCGCCGTCCAATCAGATTACCTTTCTCTGTGTATCACGCTACCGCTTCCTTGATGCGTAGCAAGCACGAGCACCTCGGCTATCTGCACGTGTTTCGGAGCTGAAGCAGCGTAGAAAGCTACATCGGCAATGTCGGCTCCGGTGAGCGGGACGATGCCTTTGTATACGTTCTCGGCACGGGCGTTATCGCCGTGGAAACGCACGTTGCTGAAGTTGGTCTCAACGAGTCCGGGTTTCACGTTCGTCACGCGAACTGCCGATTCGGCTACGTCGATGCGTAGGCCGTCGGTTATGGTCTTCACGGCAGCCTTAGTGGCGCAATAGACGTTGCCGCCGGCATATGCCGCATCGCCCGCCACGCTACCGATGTTGATTACGTGACCCTCGTTACGCTCTACCATAGCCGGTACGATGAGACGTGTCATGGTGAGCAGACCTTTTATGTTGGTGTCTATCATCGTGTTCCAGTCTTCGGGGTCGCCCTCGTATTCCTTCTCGAGACCGAGTGCGAGTCCGGCGTTGTTAATCAGGACATCAATAGTCTGCCATTCGGGTTCGAGCGAAGCGATAGCCTGCTTTGCAGCTTCGGCGTCGCGCACGTCGAACACCAAGGTGCGCACCTTCGTGCCCTCGGCTTCGAGCTGTGCCTTTATTTCTGCTAACTTCTCTTCGCGGCGAGCCGTGAGGATAAGATTGTAACCGCCCTCGGCAAACTTTCTTGCGCAGGCTTCGCCGATGCCGCTTGTAGCTCCGGTTATGAGTGCTGTCTTTTTCATAATAGTCTGGTGTTAACTTGTTTAATCTGTTTAGGTATAGTTCTACTTCACTACTTTGTGACCTTCGTCTACCCATGCGTTGTAGCCTTTGTCGAGCTCTACAACTACATAGCCGTTGCGCACGAGTATGCTTGCAGCCTTCTTACTGCGTTTGCCGCTGCGACAGTTCACGGCTATCACTCTGTCTTTAGAAAGCGTTTTGCACGCCTTCTGCTCGAAGTCTGGCTTCAGCATGTCTATATTAACAGCGTTCTCGATATGTCCCGCAGCGAACTCTTCAGCCGTGCGCACGTCAAGTCGTACCACAGTTGTGTCGGCTATTATCTTCTCGTAGGCATCTGCCGACACGCTCTCGAAACCCTTGTTCTGCGCCTTGCAAGAGAAGATGGCGCAGAGCATAGTAAGTATGCTCATAATTCTGATTGCTTTCATTATTAAATAGGTTGTTATTTTATTTTTATTCAATTCATCACCACATCAAGCACCATCATCAGTACGAAGCCGATGGCGAAACCTATAGTGCTGAGGTTGCTGTGCTGCCCGCTTGAGGCTTCTGGTATCAGCTCTTCCACTACTACGTAGAACATGGCGCCTGCAGCAAAGGCGAGCATGTATGGAAGGGCTGGCATCTGGAGCGATGCGAGCAACAGAACGGCGATGGCTCCGATTGGCTCGACGACTCCACTGAGAGATCCTAACACAAATGATTTCCACCGACTGTTGCCTGCTGCGCGCATAGGCATTGAGATAATGGCTCCTTCTGGGATGTTCTGTATGGCTATGCCTAATGATACGGAAATGGCTGCGGCTAAAGATATGTGCGAAGAGCCGTTTTCGGCTCCTGCAAACACTACGCCCACAGCCATACCTTCGGGCAGGTTGTGTATGGTTACGGCAAGGGCAAGCATGGCGGTCTTTGACAAGTGAGACTTGATGCCCTCGGGCTTGTCTGTGCCTATGTGCAGATGAGGCGTCAGTTCGTCGATAAGCAGCAGAAAGCCTATACCCATCAGGAAACCAACGGCAGCCGGCACTACCGACCATGCGCCGCTATCGGCCTTCATTTCCATAGCAGGAATCAGCAAAGACCACACAGATGCTGCCACCATTACGCCTGAGGCAAAGCCTAACAATGTCTTTTGCAATCGTGCAGACATCTCGTCTTTCATAAAGAACACGAAAGCCGAACCCAGCATCGTGCCTAATAACGGAATTAGAAGTCCTACAATTATTGTTGTTGTCATTTCTGTCATATTTTTCTTTTTATTTGTTTGTTACGATGCAAAGATACAACTTTGTTGTGAGCTGGGCAATACCTAAAAGTGATGCTTCTTTATTTCTCGTACAATTCTATCGGCAGTCCGTCGGGGTCGCTGAAGAACACAAACTGCTTGCCGGTATATTCGTCCGTGCGGATAGGTTCGTGCTTTATGCTCTTGCTGTCGAGTTCGCTTACCGCCGCCGAGAGGTCGTCTACCTCGAAAGCAAGATGGCGCAGACCAGCTGCTTCGGGATAGGAAGGACGTGCAGGAGGATTGGGGAAGGAGAACAGTTCTACTACGTATGTGTCGCCAATAAGGCAGTCCGCTTTCCATGAGTCGCGTTTCTCGCGATAATGTTCGCTCTTTATTTTCATGCCGAGCACATCGGTATAGAACTGCTTTGAGCGCTCGTAGTCGGAGCAGATTACGGCTACATGGTGTACTTTGTTGAGTTTCATAATATTTTTTCTAATTCTCTGTTTATGTTATGCGCTGCAAAAATAATTGCTTTATATGAAAACTCCAAATTTTATTGAGTAAAACAATATTCTCAAAGGTATGTTATAAAAAATCGAGAGTAGGGAGTGGAAAAGTTGAAAGTTATGATTACCTTTGTTGAGGATTATCGTTGTTAGAAGAAACAGCACATTATTCAACCTCCAACTTTTAATATATAAATATGGCATTATCCAATATAGAGAAACATTACAATAAGCACCCAGAAGACCTTCGCTTGCAGCGCAGGCACGGCATCGTAGAATTTGAAACCACCATGCATCACTTGCGCCGTTTTATCAAGCCCGATTCGTTGTTGCTCGATATAGGTGCAGGAACTGGACGCTACACATCGACTCTTATGGCAGAAGGTTATCGGGTGAAGGCTGTAGAACTGGTGCGACGCAACATCGAGGTGTTTCTGAAGCGTGAGCCGACGGCAGATGTTGTGCAGGGCGACGCACGTAACATGCCGTTCCTGCCTACGGCGTATGCTGACGTTACTCTGTTGCTCGGTCCGCTCTATCATCTCATCGGCGACGAGGAGAAGTTAAAGGCTCTGAACGAGGCAAAGCGCGTGACCAAGCCTGGCGGACTGATTTTTGTGGCATACTTGATGAACGAATACAGCATTCTGTCGTATTGCTTCGACGAGGATAGAATAGAAGGACTGATGGAGCGTGGCGCCGTTGACGAGAACTTCCATATTCAGGCTCAGGCAGACGAGCTTTACGACTATGTGCGTATAGACGACATCAACCGACTTGACGAACGTGCAGGCTTGGAACGTGTAACCATCTTCTCGCCCGACGGCGCTTCCGACTATATGCGCACACGTCTCAACCGCATGAGTGACGAGACGTTTGCGCGTTTCATAGAATATCAGAAGTGCATCTCCGAGCGTGCCGACCTTATTGGAGCTGGCAGCCATGTGGTGGATGTTGTGAGGGTTCCCTAACCAGTAGTCTCTGCTCTTTATTTTATGATGCCGTTATCCGTATCGCGTAGGTTTATGCGTTTTTCTGCCGAATTGTGCTTGCTTCCTCTACTCAGTCGCCAAGAGATGTTCAGCGAAACCAGGTTGCCCATCCACTTTGAATAGCCTATGGTATGCTTGTGGAGATTGCGGTTGAGCAGTTCGTTCTCGTATGCCTTGTAGTTGTTGTTTAACGGATTCGCCCACGACAAGGAGAATTGCCAGTTGCGCCATGCGTGTGATGCTTTCACGACAGAATAGGCTCCGTTGTAGCTTTTCGATTCGCCCTCCAAAAAGCGGTTGCCGTTGTCTACGTATCCTTGCAGCGTGAATCTACCGAGATAAGCCGTGATGCTGGCTGCATAGAACCAAGAGGTGTAGCAATGTGTATAGTCATTGCTGTAGTTGAAGCATCTGTACAATCCTCCGTTGGCTGCAATCTGAAGCTTTTCGGACAAAAGCCAGTAGCTGGCGTATGCCGTAACGTTCAAGGCGTCTATCTCCTTTTGGTTTATCTGTGTATAGACGAATTGATTGTCTTGGGTACGTTCATAATGAGCCATATTAGGCTTGAAACATTGCTTGAAGTAGCCGTCGACGAAGGCCTGCAAGCGATTGTTGTTATACGAAAACTGCAGGCGGTGCTCCATATTATGCGACGGTTTCAAATCGGGATTTCCTTTGGTCCATTCCATGCTATTTGTGCGAATCATAACATCGCTTGTCATCGCTATGCGAGACACCTTGTCCTGCATCTGATAAGTATAGCTCAACTGCATATTGCTGTTAATCTGATATGTGAGTGATGCCTTTGGATGGAATGTCCAGAAATTGTATTTGTGACCGTTCTGCGTGTGATGAATGTAATTTACGCCAGCACCTAACGTGTAGCGCAGCTGGCGTAGCATACCTTTGATTTCTGCAAAGCCATACAGACGGTTATTGTTTGTCTTTGTAAGAGACGAAGCATCGCCAAGATAACCGTTCTTTATGTATTTATAGCTATAGTTCACGCCCGTAGAGAACGTGAAGGGCTTCAGCTGATTTTCGTAGATTGCCTCCGCAAGCAAGGATGTAGTCTTGCCGTCTACATTGTATTTATAAGGAGAACCTTCGTTATAGAAAGAGCCGGTCTGCGTGGAGATGTATGTGCCTACGGCATTGGCGGTAAGAGACTGACGTGGAGATATCTGCCGGAAGAAGTAGACGTCCAATGCCGGCGAATAGCTTTTGTCAGCATCGCAACTTGTTGCTTTGTATTGCCGAGCGCCGTCCTTAATATCCTTAATATTGTAGTTGTCGGGAGCATTGTTGAACGCTCCACTAAATGATGTCTGAAGGACGGTGGCTGTAGAGTCAGCCCAGTTGTATGTTAGTTTTGCTTCGTGCGCAATAGCTTTACGAAGCGTCTCCATATCGTTTCGTTCTATTCTGTGTATGCTTCCGTCAGTCAATGTATATTCTGCTGACTGTTTGCTCTTGCTTCCTTTTGTACGATACCCGCTCAAATCGTAGGAAAGTGACCATTCGCTTTTGCCGCGGTTCCACTTACCGTAAACCATGCCATCGCCCTGCAAGGTGGTAAGCGCCGAAGTAAGGTCGGTACCAACGGTATATCCGCTCTCTTTTCTGCGTGTAATGATATCAACGACATAAGCTATACCGTCGCCATAACGCACGCCAGGATTGTTTATGAAGTCAATCTTCGTGATGTTCTTCGGATCGAGAGCCAACATCTCCGACTTGTCCACAACGATGCCATTTATTCTGATCTGAATGCTGCCGCGGTTGTCGATAGCTGTAATGGAGTGGTTGATATTGTCGATACGCAGATTGGCAAGCGAGAGTTTCTCAAGAATGCTGTAGCCGTTGTTAGATGACTGTTTTTGAGCATCGGTAGGGTAGAGAACCATGCCATCGGGCTTGTTCACAACCTTGGCTGCCTTTACAGTAACCTCATTGAGCGTAACGGTTTTGTCCACATCCTGGGCAGAAGCGGAGAATGCGGAGGAGAGAATAATGGAAAGTGTAATCAATCTATTCATTTTGCACCAATTTTGTTATGGTGCAAAGTTATAATATCCTTAAAAGAAAGCCAATTTACGAGTCTGACATTTACCTGACAATTGGCTGATAAAGGACTATCTACTTGATTATCAGACTATAGCTCTTGCCCCTGTCCGACTGAATTTTCAGCGTGCTATGAGTCTCTATGATTGGCTTTATGCGCTTTATCAGCGTGTAGAGCGTGTCGCTTGCATCGGGCTTCTTCGGCCATAGTCGGTCGCAAATGTGCTGTTTTGATAGAGTATGCGTGTCGCTTGTTATGAACATTTCGAGCAGAGAATGCTGCATAGGCGTAAGACGAATTTGCTCGCCCGAAAGCGTCATGAACTTGTCGTTATAAAAGACAATGCCTCCGTACGATATGCCTTGCGCAATCAGCTCCGGTCTTTTCCTTTTTATGTACCACAAGCTGCACAATAGCCACAGCAATCCTGCAAACAGAAAAGACCCAGATGCCTTTTGGTCGGACATCATGAAGGTAGTTGCGAAGCCACAGTTAGCCTCCGCCACGAGTCGGGTCTCCCAACGTCCGTCCTTGCGCACAGTACGCATGGCTATTCCTGCCGTGTCTTTCAGTTCGGCTATGGTGAGGCAGTTGCGATAGCAGCGTATGGTGTCTGTGGTGACCATATTGTCTGGCATTTTCACAAGCACCTGTTCCAATGCCCGATTCACATCCTGCGCTATTATATTCTCTGTTCTGCGATAACTGTTTATGCTTGTACACAATGCGCAGAGCATAAGAAAACTGAATATCATGTATGGAAGAGTCTTCATAATTTGCACGATTTATTAAGTAGGCTATGTTTGTCAGCCACAAATGTACATTTTTATTATAAAACTCGCAAACGTTTTTTTTGATTTTGCAAGTCGTTATGTACAAAAACCTTTACAGATAATGATTTTTGCGGACTTTTAGTTTGGCGTTTGAAAAATAATGTATAATTTTGTTTCCTACTAATCTTAAGGTATAACTATGAATTGGAAAAAACTACAGAATGGTTCTGACATTAGAGGCGTGGCTCTTGAAGGTATTGAAGGAGAACACGTTAACCTTACACCCGAAGTTATAGAAACAATCGCAAAGTCGTTCGTGCGCTGGATAAGAAACAACTCTGACTGCGAGATGCCGACTATTGCGGTAGGTATGGATTGTCGTCTTTCTGGCAGCAGCATCAAGAGTGCGTTTGTGAAGGGTGCTGTTGAGGCTGGCGCGAATGTCGTAGACTGCGGACTGGCTTCTACTCCAGCCATGTTCATGACCACTATCAGCGAGCATTTGAAGGCTACGGCTTCGGTTATGGTGACGGCAAGTCATCTGCCTTTCAACCGCAACGGACTTAAGTTCTTCACTCCAAAGGGTGGTCTCGACAGCAAGGACATTGCTTCTATCCTTACGATAGCAGAGAATGGAGAATTTGCTTTTGAAGGCGCGAAGGGCAGTTCGTCAACACTCGACTTCATGGATATCTACTCTCGTCATATTGCCGACTACATCTGTGAGGGTGTGAATGCTGATGATTATCAGCATCCGCTTAAGGGCATGCACATTATTGTAGACGCAGGCAACGGCAATGGCGGATTCTTCGAGAAGATATTGAGTATGCTTGGCGCAGACACAAAGGGCAGCCAGTTCCTCGATCCTGACGGACGCTTCCCTAACCATATTCCTAACCCTGAAGATCGTGAGGCGATGGCTTCTGTCTGCAAGGCTGTGGAAGAAAGCGATGCCGACCTCGGTGTAATCTTCGATACAGACGTAGACCGTTCGGCTATCATCGGCAGAAAGGGCGAACCAATCAACCGCAATTCTCTCATTGCGCTTATATCTTACGTTATATTGGATGAGCATCCGGGAAGCACAATCGTAACCGACTCTGTAACTTCTGACGGACTTGCAGAGTATATCAGCGAAAAGGGAGGCAGGCACCACCGCTTCCGCCGCGGATACAAGAACGTGATAAACGAGGGCATCCGTCTGAACGAAGCAGGCGAGGAGTGCTGGTTGGCTATTGAGACATCTGGCCATGCGGCTCTGCGCGAGAACTACTTCCTCGACGATGGCGCTTATCTTGCAGCAAAGCTCATCGTCTTCGCAGCAAAGCTGTACAAGGAGGGTAAGCAGGTGCATGAGGTGATAGCTTCGCTAAAGCAGCCAAAGGAGAGCAAGGAGATAAGAATAAAGCTCACCGATCCCGACTTTAAGGCTCAAGGAGCGAAGGTGCTTGAGGATATGAAGGCAAAGGCAGCAGGAGTGGAAGGCTGGACGATTGTTGAGCCAAACTACGAGGGACTGCGTGTTAGTTGCGGCAATGTGGACGAAGCCGGTTGGTGGTTGCTGCGCATGTCGCTGCACGACCCGGTTATGCCTCTCAACATCGAGAGCAACGTAGAAGGTGGTGTTGAGGCTATCGAAGGCAAACTGAAGTCGCTCGGACTGATTTAACATTAAAGGGCTGGATTCCTTTGTGGAACCCAGCCCTTGTTATGTTTATATATAATGAGTGTTTGTTTATATATAATGAGTCTTTGTTTATATATAAATGTGAGATTAGAGGTTGTTTGTAATCTCTTTGCCCATTTGCATTACGTATGTGAGGTTGATGTCCTTGTCGAACACCATGAGGTCGGCATCCTTGCCTTCCTCGATAGAGCCCTTGCGGTCGAAGACGCCCATGATCTTTGCAGGCGTTTCGCTCGCCATGCGGAACACATCAATCATCGGTATCTCTGCCTTCTGTATGCAAGTGCGTATAAGAACGTCCATTGTGGCGATAGAACCGGCAAGTACCGAGCGGTCGGCCAGCTTGCAAACGCCGTCTTCCATAATGACGCGAGCCTCAGCAGACACGTCGCCTTCGCTCGCAGCGTAAGCCAAAGAGTCGGTTATGAGAGCGGTTTTCTCGACACCCTTTATCTTGTACACAATCTTGAGCATAACCGGCGGTACGTGTATGCCGTCGGCAATCACCTCTACGGTCATGTCCTGCAGCGCATAGACACTCTCTACGGTGCCCGGCACCTTGAACTCGTGCTCCTTGTAGACTACCGGCATAGCGTTGTAGAAGTGAGAAGCGTGAGTCATTCCGGCGTCGTGTGCCTTAACTACGTCTTCGTATGTGGCGCGTGTGCAGGTGAGAGCAGAGAGAACGCCGTGACTACGCAGCTCTTTTATGAATCTTACGGAGCCGGGCAGCTCGGGCGCCTCGTCCCATCGCTTGATGCACTTGTACTTCTTTAGCAGCGACTCGTATTCGTAGATGATCGGCGCCTTTATGAGCACAGGGTTCTGCGCACCAGCCTGCTTGCGGTTGATGTATGAGCCCTCGATGTGGAGACCAAGTACCGGACTGTCCTTCTCGTTCATGAGTTTCTCGCACACCGTGCAAGCAGCCTCGATGGTAGGAACCGTAGAAGAAGAGAGCGTTGGGTATATAGCGGTGGTGCCATGCTTGAGATGCGCATTAACAGCCGCCCGGAAAGCGTCCTCGCACCCCTCTATGAAGTCGCGTCCGCCGCCACCATGAGCGTGCATATCAATGCCGCCGGGGACTATATATCCCCCCTTGGCATCGATGATTTCGGCTCCGACCACATGAAGGTTGATGTTAGAGACGGCTCTGATTCTGTTGCCGTCGGTAACAATGGAGCCGCCATCAAGCCATCCTTTAGGTGTGAGGATGCGACCATTGACAAATTGTTTCAACATAACGTTTTCGGTTTAGAGTTCGTTTGTAACCTCGTTGCCCATCTGCATTACGTATGTAAGCTTAAGGTCTTTGTCGAACATCATGATGTCGGCGTCCTTGCCGTCCTCGAGCGATCCCTTGCGGTCGAACACGCCCATGATCTTTGCAGGCGTCTCGCTCGCCATGCGGCATGCGTCCTCCATCGGTATGTTCGCCATCTGTACGCACGTGCGTATGAGGCGGTCCATTGTGGCGATAGATCCGGCAAGCGCCGAGTGGTCTGCCAGCTTGCACACGCCGTCTTCGAGTATGACACGCGGGTCGAACGCCACGCCCTCGTCGCTTGCAGCACACGCCAGAGAGTCGGTGATGAGCGCAGTCTTCTCTACGCCCTTGATCTGATAGACGACGCGAAGCATAACCGGCGGTACGTGTATGCCGTCGGCGATCACCTCTACGGTCATATCGGGCAGGGCGTAAACACTCTCTACGGTGCCCGGCACCTTGAACTCGTGCTCTTTGTAGACAACGGGCATGGCGTTGTAGAAGTGTGTGGCGTGCATCATGCCCGCCTTATGTCCGGCCACGACATCAGCGTATGTGGCGCGAGTGTGGCCGATAGAAGCTACGACGCCATGCTTGCGGCAGGACTGTATGAACTCTATAGAGCCAGGAAGTTCGGGCGCCTCGTCCCATCGCTTGATGCACGGATACTTGTCGAGCAGCGGTTCGTACTCCTCGGCTACTGGCGGCTTTATCCACTCGGGAATCTGCGCTCCCGCCTGCTTCGGATTGAAGTAAGGGCCTTCGAGGTGTAGTCCGAGCACGGGGCTGTTCTCCTCAGCCATGAGCTTCTCGCATGTTTCGCAAGCAGCCTCAATCATGGGGACGGTAGAAGAAGAGAGAGTAGGGAATATGGAAGTGGTGCCATGCTTCATGTGCGCCTTGATAGCCACGCGGAAAGCCTCCTCGGTGCCCTCCATGAAGTCGCGTCCGCCACCACCATGCACGTGAAGTTCTACTCCGCCGGGCACGACATAGCATCCTTTAGCGTCGATGATTTCTGCGTCTACGATGTGTAGGTCGCTGTTGGATACGGCTAAGATTTTGTTGCCGTCGATGATTACAGAGCCGCCTTCGAGCCAGCCTTGTGGAGTGAGAACGCGACCGTTGAGTATTTGTTTTAGCATAACTGAATGAATTGTTTAAGAACTTTGCAGGCTGCACGATGTGTCGTTAGGAGACGGTAGGTGCAACGATGCTCTGTTCGTTAGTAGGTTTTTCAGAGAGCAAAGGTACACATTATTTTTATTGTTGCAAAAAAAAACAATGCAAAGAATTATAAAAAAAAACGGTTGGGAGAGGGGTTTGTCTCACAACCGTCTTGGTTATTCTGTCAGTCAGCATTGTTACCATTGTGTGGTAGGGGCGTTACATTAGTGCGGTAACGATAGTTTTGCTATGCTGTAATGGGTTTTTCGTTACGCGGTAATATATTGGCGGCGGGAGTTATTTGACGAGCTTCTTGAGGCTCTTGCCGTCGGACATGCGTAGGATGTTGATGCCCTTAGAGAGTGTGTCGCGTCGAGCGCCGTCGAGCGAGTAGAGCGCCTTTATCTTTGCTACCTTGTCTTTGTCTTGACGACGATAGGAGCGACGTCAGAGGCGGAGCCAGCGGCGTCGGGGTCTTGCGTGTCGAGCACCCAAGAGACGTAATATTCGTCCTCGTTAAGGTCTTCGGGCGAGATGTATGCGAAGCCGGCTATGTTGCGTCCGTCGGCAGAGATGGCGCAGGGCGTATTGAAGAAGCCCTCGTCGTAGTCGGCGAGGCGTGTAGCACCGGGGAAGGCGGTAGCGAGACGCTGTATGTCGCTCTCGCCAGCTTTCCATAGGAAGCCGACGCGCGGTCCGTAAGCGCCGCCGTAGAATCCGACGACCGTGCCGTCGTCAGAGACGCCGAAGCCGTAGACCTCGGCACCGACCTCGGCGAGGAGGACGTCCGGCGACTTGAGGAGGAGTTTGGCGAGCTCGATGCGCATTCGCCATCCGCCGGAGAGCTGGCTTGTGGGGCGGTTGAAGTCGGAGCGTTGGAAGCCGAGTCCGAGTAGCGTCTTCTCGACGTGCTCGTCGAAGTGGGTGGAGTCGATGGCGTAGAACCGCTCGGAGAGGGCGGACAGTTTCTCGATGAGCAGCATGTAGCCGGGGCTCTCGTAGTCGGTGCGCGTAGAGAGCTGGTTGTTGATGCGGTCGATCTGCGCCTGGATTTCATGGAGATGGGCGAACGCCTGGCACGTTTCGTCGAACACGGTGCGCTTGTCTTGGGTAAGGAGGTGCTGGGGGAGGTAAGCCACGACGCAGTCCTTGGGCATCGAAACGGAGCCTCGTGTGGCTGTGCGGACGCCGGCTAAGATCTTGAGCAGCGTGCTCTTGCCGGCTCCGTTCTTGCCCATGAGCGCTATGCGGTCCTTGGGGTTTATCTGGAAGGAGATGTCTTTAAATAAGGTGGTGCCGCCGAACTCAACGGTTGGTGCATCGACTGTAATCATAATTGTTAGAACTGGGTGTATATTTGTGATTGGAGTGGAAAGTTACATTTTTCTCGATAAAAATTGCTAACTTTGCTGGCTAAAAGGGGATTTGGCTGCGGAGACCTTTAGACTGGTTGGTGCAGCAGAGACGGCTGCGCGCCCTTGGGGGAGGCAGCCATGGCTTAGAAAGAAACAATTTACCTAAAAAAACGAAGAAAGATGAAGAAAGAGTTTACGACGGTAGTGGTTGCGCTTGCTTCCACATTGTGTTGTGCGCAGACGACGTTATGGCGGACGGATACGGCGCGGCATGAGTATTATCGCATTCCGGCGATCGTGGCTTACGACGAGCAGGTGATAGCTTTCTCGGACAACCGTTCGGGTGTGACGGACGCTACGAGTTGGGGCGACGTGGGGTCGGTAGGCAACATCAGCATAGAGGTGCGCCGGAGCAAGGACGGCGGGCGCACATGGGGAGCCGCCGAATGCGCCGTGAGGGGTTTCGGCAGCGGCGGTTTCGACCAGAGCCATGGCGACGCGGCTGTGGTGCGCGACCGCAGGACGGGACGGATGCTGATAATGACCGGTTCGGGCGAAGTGGGCTACGGACGGTCGAGGGTGAGCACGCCGGGCGACTACAGCGAGGCGCTGAAGGTGGGCCGCTACTATAGCGACGACGACGGACACACATGGAGGGGCGGCGAGGTGACGCAGGAGATATACGACATGTATCGCGGCCACGGCAACATATACCGCCTGTTCTTCACGAGCGGAAAGATCTGTCAGAGCAGACTCGTGAAGCGCGGCGCATACTACCGCATCTATTCGGCGGTGGTGACGAACGAGGGAAGCCTTGTGGTTTACTCGGACGACTTCGGCGGCACGTGGAAGCCGTTAGGCGGCGCCGATGCGCGCCCGGCACCCGAGGGCGACGAGGCGAAGATAGAAGAGCTGCCCGACGGCCGCGTGCTGCTGAGCTGCAGACGTGGCGGCAAGGAGGGTCGCTGCTTCAACATCTACACGTACGAGAACAAGAAGTATAACAGCGGAAGCTGGGCCACGCCGGTAGCGTCTGAAGCAGAAGACGGCGGAACAGCCACTCTGAACAACAACACGAACGGCGAGATTCTGCTGGTGCCGGCAAAGGCAGTGGGCGGCAAGCGTGCGTATGTGGCCCTGCAGTCGGTGCCGCGCGGCTCGAAGGGTGACCATGCGTCGAACCTGGAGCGTCGCAGCCATGTGTCGATATACTGGAAGGCGTTCGGCGAGGCAGAAGAGTGGAGGACTCCGGAGGACTGGGTGGACGGCTGGAAGCGCTATGAAGTGACGGACGGGAAGTCGGCATACTCGACGATGGCTATAGGCGGCGACGGCACGATACGCTTCATATACGAAGACGAGGGCGTGCGCTTCCGCCTGGGCAGTCAGTGGACAGAGATGTACAACATTCTCTATAGGAATCTGACGCTACGGGAGATAACCGGCGGCGAATATGAGTATAGCAAGCATAAGTAAGTTTAATCAACATACAGATCAGAACAAGTGTATATAGGAATAGCAGGAAATATTGGTTGCGGCAAGACAACGCTCACAGAGATGCTTGCGGAGCACTACCAATGGGAACCGCGGTATGAGACAGTAGTGAACAATCCGTACATGGACGACTACTACAAGGATCTGCGGCGGTGGTCGTTCGCGATGGAAGTGTTCTTTCTGAAAGAACGCTTCAAGGACGTTATCGGATTTGCGGATTCGGAGAACATCGTCATCCAGGACCGCACCCTTTATGAAGGCGTGTTCGTGTTCACGGCGAACAACTACGAGCAGGGAAACATGAGCGACAGGGACTTTGAGACTTATATGGAGCTGTACGAGATAATGATGGAGAAGGTGAAGCTGCCAGATCTGATGATTTATCTGAGAGCTTCGGTGCCACACCTCGTGGAGAACATACAGAAGCGCGGCCGCGTCTACGAGCAGAAGATACCTATCGAGTATCTGCAAGGACTGAACGACCGCTACGAGGACTTTATCCTTAACAAATACAAGGGCAAGGAGCTTACCATAGATGTGGACAAACTCGACTACAAGACGCGCCCGGAGGACTTCAGTTTCATTACGGACAAGATAGACGCTATCTTGGCAACCAATCGTACTCACTCTAAATAACAGAAAGAACAATGCATATAGCTATAGCCGGAAACATTGGCAGCGGCAAGACCACCCTGACCAAGATGTTGGCAAAAAGATATAACTGGTCGCCACGTTTCGAACCCGTTGAGCACAATCCGTATCTCGACGACTTCTACAACGATATGTCGAGATGGTCGTTCAATCTGCAGATATACTTCCTGAACAAGCGTTTCAAGGAAGTGGTGGAGATAAGCCAGAGCGACAAGGACATTATTCAGGACCGCACCATCTTTGAGGACGCCTGCATCTTTGCGCCCAATCTGCACGGACAGGGATATATGTCGGACCGCGACTTCGAGAACTACTCGGATCTGTTCGACACGATGATGACGCTCGTGAAGCTGCCCGACCTTATGATATACATACGCTCGACGGTGCCAAACCTTATCAGCCAGATTGGCAAGCGCGGACGCAAATGCGAGCAGACGATACGCATCGACTACCTGACGGGACTGAACGAGCGATACGAGGAATGGATAAAGAATTACAAGGGAAGGCTGATAATAGTGGACGGCGACACGCAGAAGTTTGAGACGGACACGGAAGCGTTCAGAAAAATCACGGACCAGATAGACGCGATGCTCTACGGTCTGTTCAAATAAAAGCGACTATTTTGTAAATTTTTCGGAAAATCTTCTTACCTTTGTCTTCGTATTAGACAAAATGTTTTGCACATAAACACAAAAGTTATGGGAGAAATGTTCAAATTTACAGAAGAAGAGAAGACAGAGCTCCTTGAGATGAGCGAGCAGCTGAGGCAGCAGATGGGCGACGAATACCGGGAGGAAGACGCTGAGAAGGTGCGCGAGCAGATAGAGGGCGATCTGCAGGAGAACAAGATAAAGAGAGACGTTTTCGGGCTGAACCCTATACTTATGAGTTTTCGGACCGCTCTGCTCGAGCTTGAGGAGATAGGCATGAAGCGCGACTGCGTGCTGTCGATATTGCTCTACAACAGCGTGGCGAACGAGAGTCTCACGATAGAAGAGGTAGAGACAGAATACGGCACGAGCATAGCCCATATCATCCGTGGCCTTGTACGCATTCACGAGCTATACCGCAAGTCGCCGGTGATAGAGAGCGAGAACTTTCGCAACCTTCTGCTCTCGTTCGCCGAGGACATGCGCGTGGTGCTGATTATGATATCGGAGCGCGTGGTGCTTATGCGCCATATCCGCGATACGGAGAACAACGAGGCGCAGCAGAAAGTGGCCGAAGAAGCGAGCTATCTCTATGCTCCGCTGGCACACAAGCTGGGCCTCTACAAGCTGAAGAGCGAGCTGGAAGACCTCAGCCTGAAGTATCTTGAGCACGACGCCTACTATATGATAAAGGAGAAGCTGAACGAGACGAAGCGCTCTCGAGATGCATATATAGAGAAGTTTATAAAGCCTATCGCCGAGAAGCTCGACGCCATGGGCATAAAGAGTCATATAAAAGGCAGAACGAAGAGCATACACTCGATATGGCAGAAGATGAAGAAGCAGCAATGCGGATTCGAGGGCATCTACGACCTCTTCGCTATACGCATCATCATCGACTCGCCGCTGAGCGAAGAGAAGATGCAATGCTGGCAGACCTACTCGCTCATCACCGACATGTACCAGCCCAACCCGAAGCGTCTGCGCGACTGGCTCTCGGTGCCGAAGTCAAACGGCTACGAGAGTCTGCACATAACCGTGCTCGGTCCGGAGCAGAAGTGGGTGGAGGTGCAGATACGCACCGAGCGCATGGACGAGATAGCCGAGAAAGGTCTGGCTGCGCATTGGCGCTATAAGGGCATCAAGGGCGATTCGGGCATAGACGATTGGCTCAACAACATACGAGCAGCACTCGAAGCAGGCGATAGCTTGCAGCTTATGGACCAGTTCAAGATGGATCTGTACGAAGACGAGGTGTTCGTATTCACGCCGAAAGGCGATCTGCTGAAATTTCCGAAAGGATCGACCGTGCTCGACTTCGCCTACCACATACACTCAGGCGTCGGCAACAAGTGTGTCGGCGGCAAGATAAACGGCAGGAACGTGTCGTTCAGAGAGGTGCTTCACTCGGGCGACACAATAGAGATTCTGACGCAGAACAACCAGACGCCGAAGCAGGAGTGGCTGAACATCGTGCAAAGCTCGCGTGCGAAGTCGAAGATACGCCTTGCGCTGAAGGAGCTGAAGGTGAAGGACGGAGTGTTTGCGAAAGAGATGCTCGAGCGCAAGTTCAAGAACCGAAAGATAGAGCTTGAGGAGAGCGTGCTTTACCATCTCATCTCGAAGATGGGCTTCAAGGAGACTTCCGACTTCTACAGACAACTCGTAGACGAGAAGATAGACATCAACGATGTTGTGGACGGATACATAGCCGAGAAAGAACACGGCGCAAACCAGAAGATGGGCGCAGCGATACGTTCGGCAGAAGAGTTCGTGCTTGACAAAGACAATAATGCAAACAACTTCCGCACAAAGTCGTCAGACGACGAGCTGGTTATCGACCGCAACCTTAAAGGCGTAGACTACTCGCTGGCACAATGCTGCCATCCTATCTACGGCGACCAGATATTCGGCTTCGTGACCGTGAACGGCGGTATCAAGATACATTGCCAGGACTGTCCGAATGCCCCCGAACTGCGTAAGCGTTTCGGCTATCGAATAGTGAAAGCAAGATGGAGCGGCAAGGGAACATCGCAGTATAACATAACGTTGCGCGTTGTAGGAAACGACGACCTCGGTATCGTGAACAACATCACAAGCATCATCTCTAAGGAGCAAAAGATTGTGATGAAGTCGATAAACATCGACAGTCACGACGGACTGTTCAGCGGCAATCTGAACGTGCTGATCGACGACACGTCGAAGCTCGACGCATTGTTGAAGAAGCTGCGCACCGTGAAGGGAGTGAAGTCGGTTACACGACTATGGTGAGTTTATGAATTTTGAGTTTTGAATTGTCGGCTGCGCCGATTTTGAATTTATGAGTTGAGAGTTATGAACTGCGTAATTCGTAATTCAAAATTGATCAACTCAAAATGTGCGAAGCGCACAATTCAAAACTCACAATTCAAAACTCATTGTTCGATAGCAGCATCCAGTTCCTTTATGCCTTTCGTTGTGCAGATGCCGCGCAGATAAAGGAATATTGTGTTGTGCATGATGGCAGTAATGCTGTAGTTTTTGTACATCTGCGTCTCCATGGCATAGTTGACAGACGCAGAGCTTGTTTTAAGGATAATGTCGAAGTTGAGGTCGGAGCGGAAGAAACCTTCCTTCACGCCCCGATGGAAGAACAGTAGAGCGTTGTTGTGGCGCTCGGCATTCTGCTTCTCGAGATACTCCACGACCTGCTTGTACTTGCGCAGTTCGACGAGGAACAAAGGCGACACGTCGGCAATGTCAAGCAGCTTTTTTTTGTAGAACTCGATGATGATATCCATCACATTATGGTTTTTGTCCAAGCTGTATTGCAGCATGTGGTCGTTGAACTCCTGCTCGTGTATGCGCACCGCCTCAAGCAGAAGTTCCTCCTTATTGGAATAAATCTCATACAATGTGCGTTTGGATATGGCAAGTGTGTTGGCTATGTCGTCCATCTTTACCGACTTGACGCCCTTGTGCAAGAATTCGGTCATGGCAGCCTTCAGAATCCTGTTGCGCAATTCCAACTTATAGCATGTTTGAGAACTTCCCTTGTACATAGAAAACTATTTATAATCTGATGAATATCGTTATAATTTTTCGCAAAAGTATAAAAAAACTTTCAAAGAGCTGCGAGTTTTTATGTTATTTTAAATAAAACGTGCGAAACAATTATTTAACCGATGCCATTAATCCAAGCTTTTTGAGTAACTTTGCGGTGAAATTCTATATCTAATAATTATTTAATACAATGGTTAAAATCACAAAAGAAAGTGCATTGGAGTATCACGAAAGTGGACGTCCTGGCAAAATTGAGGTGAAGCCGACAAAGCCTTACCACACCCAGACCGACCTTAGTTTGGCGTATTCTCCTGGTGTAGCTTTCCCGTGTCTCGAGATTCAGCAGAATCCGGACGATGTGTATAAGTACACAGACAAAGGCAATCTTGTCGCTGTGATTTCAAACGGCACCGCCGTGTTAGGTCTTGGCGACATTGGAGCGATGAGCGGCAAACCTGTTATGGAAGGCAAGGGCCTGCTCTTTAAGATATATGGCGGTATCGATGTGTTCGACATCGAGGTTGCAGAGAAAGATCCGGAGAAGTTCTGCGAGGCAGTAGAGAAGATTGCACCTACCTTCGGCGGCATCAACCTTGAGGACATTAAGGCTCCTGAGTGCTTCTACATCGAAGAGCGTCTGAAGAAGACCCTCGACATCCCCGTGATGCACGACGACCAGCACGGCACAGCCATCATCTCGGCAGCCGGCTTGAAGAATGCGCTTGAGGTAGCCGGCAAGAACATCGCCGACGTAAAGATTGTTGTAAACGGAGCAGGAGCAGCTGCCATCAGCTGCACTAAGCTGTACGTAGCGCTTGGCGCAAAAGTAGAGAATATCGTGATGCTCGACTCGAAGGGTGTTATCACCGCCGACCGTCAGAACCTCACTCCGCAGAAGGCCCTGTTCGCCACAAAGCGCACCGACGTACACACACTTGAGGAAGCCGTGAAGGGCGCCGACGTGTTCGTCGGACTCTCTAAGGGCAACGTGCTCTCGCAGGATATGATCCGCTCTATGGCAGACCAGCCTATCGTGTTCGCCCTTGCCAACCCCGTGCCCGAGATTAGCTACGAGGACGCAATGGCAAGTCGCCCCGACGTGCTCATGTCTACTGGCCGAAGCGACTATCCCAACCAGATAAACAACGTAATCGGTTTCCCGTACATCTTCCGTGGAGCCCTCGACGTTCACGCCAAGGCTATCAACGAGGAGATGAAGATGGCTGCCGTTCATGCCATTGCCGACCTTGCAAAGCAGCCCGTGCCCGATATCGTGAACGAGGTATATCATGTTAACGACCTCACGTTCGGTCCGAAATATTTCATCCCGAAACCCGTCGACCCTCGTCTTATCACAGAGGTGAGTGCGGCTGTTGCCAAGGCTGCAATGGAGAGTGGAGTAGCGCGCAAGACCATCACCGACTGGGACGCCTACAAGAAGAATCTTATGCAGCTGCTGGGTCAGGAGACAAAGCTCACACGCAACCTCCACGACACAGCCCGTCTGCATCCGCAGCGCGTAGTGTTCGCCGAGGGCGGTCACCCGTCTATGATGAAGGCAGCCGTTCAGGCACGCCTTGAGGGCATCTGCCATCCGGTACTTCTCGGCAATCCCGACCGTCTGCAGCGCTTGGCGCAGCGTCTGAAGCTGAGTCTTGAGGGCATCGACATCGTAGACATGCGTGCCGACCAGGAGCAGGGACGCCGTGCCACATACGCCAAGCATCTCGCCAAGAAGCGTGCGCGCCAGGGCTACACCTTCGAGGAGGCATACGACAAGATGTACGAGCGCAACTACTTCGGTATGATGATGGTAGAGACGGGCGACGCCGACGCGTTCATCACCGGTCTTTACACCAAGTATTCGAATACCATCAAGGTAGCCAAGGAGGTGATCGGCATTCGCGACGAGTACAGCACATTCGCCACAATGCACATCCTCAACACCAAGAAGGGCGTGTTCTTCATCTCAGATACGCTTATCAACCGCCACCCCGACGAGCATATCCTTGCCGACGTGGCACGCCTCACGGCCCACACCGTGCGCTTCTTCAACGAGGAACCGAAGATAGCCATGATAAGCTACTCCAACTTCGGTACAGACGAGATTGGCAGTCCGGTGAAGGTGCATGCAGCTGTCGACGAGTTGCAGCGCCGCTTCCCCGATATGTGCATCGACGGCGAGATGCAGGTCAACTTCGCCCTGAACAAGCAGCTGCGCGACGACAAGTATCCGTTCACACGCCTTAAGGGCAAGGACGTCAACACGCTCGTCTTCCCGAACATGAGCAGCGCTCAGAGCAGCTACAAGATGCTGCAGGCGCTCGACCCCGATGCCGAAATCATCGGCCCGATTCAGATGGGCTTGAACAAGCCGATCCACTTCACCGACTTCGAAAGCTCGGTGCGCGACATCGTGAACATCACAGCCGTTGCGGTCATCGACGCCTACGTAGCCAAGAAGATTAACAAACAGAAATAAGCCGTATATACTTATTTTCAGAAAAGAGGTTATGGCTCTCCAGTCATAACCTCTTGTTGTATCTGCATAAACACAAGCAAGATGAATACATTCACACCAATCATATCCGAGGCACTTGGTCTGTCGCAGCGCGGAGTGGAGAACACGTTGCAGCTGCTCGACGAGAACTGCACCATTCCGTTCATCAGTCGCTATCGCAAAGAGATGACCGGCAATATGGACGAGGTGCAGGTGTCTGACATAGCGCTCATGCGCGAGAAACTCACCGACATCGCCAAGCGCAAGGAGACCATTCTTTCTACCATCGAGAGCCAGGGCAAGCTCTCCGACGATCTGCGCAAGCGCATCGACAACTGCTGGACGCTCTCCGAACTTGAAGACATCTACCTGCCCTACAAGCCGAAGCGCCGCACAAAGGCAGACATAGCCCGACAGAACGGACTCGAACCGCTCGCCAACGCTATCCTCCTGCAGCTCGACAAGAGCATCTCACGCACAGCCGAACGCTTCGTGAAGGGCGAGGTGAAGTCGGTGGCAGAAGCGCTTGAGGGCGCAAAGTTCATAATAGCCGAAGCCGTCAACGAGAACGAGAGTGTGCGCAAGGCGGTCAGAGCTATCTACCGACGCGAGGCTGTCATCTCCTCAAAGGCTGTAAAGGCGAAGGCTGATGCCGAGGAAGCGCAGAAATACCGCGACTACTTCGACTTCTCTGAGTCGCTTCGCCGCTGCTCTTCCCATCGCCTTCTTGCCATGCGTCGTGGCGAGCGTGAGGGCTTTCTCAAGGTGAGCATCTCTGCCGACGACGAGGCATGCAAGCAGAAGATAAAGGCGCAGTATGTGCGTGGCTACGGCGATTGTAGCAAGCTGGTAGGCGAGGCTGCCGACGACGCCTTCAAGCGTCTGTTGAAGCCTTCGATAGAGACCGAGTTCTCCGTGTCGAGCAAGCAGACCGCCGACCAGGAGGCTATAGGCGTGTTCGCCGAGAACCTGCGTCAGCTCCTGCTCGCCGCTCCGCTCGGACAGAAGCGTGTAATGGGCGTTGACCCTGGTTTCAGAACGGGCTGCAAGGTGGCTTGTCTCGACGCCCAGGGCACGTTGCTTCACTTTGAAGCTATTTATCCGCATCCGCCAAAGAGCGATACGCGTGGCGCAGCACGCCAGGTGTTGGGCATGGTGGAGAAATACGGTATAGAGGCGATTGCCGTGGGTAACGGTACGGCAAGCAGAGAGACGTCGGCTTTCCTAAAGGAGATAGGTCTTGACCCGAAGATACATGTCTTCGTGGTGAGCGAGGACGGCGCTTCGGTTTACTCGGCTTCGGAGGTTGCGCGTGAGGAGTTTCCGAAGGAGGACGTGACGGTGCGTGGAGCGGTTTCTATCGGACGACGCCTTATGGACCCGCTTGCTGAGCTTGTGAAGATTGACCCGAAGAGCATCGGCGTAGGCCAGTATCAGCATGATGTAGACCAGACGGAGCTGAAGAAGTCGCTCGATATGGTTGTGGAGTCGTGTGTGAATACGGTTGGTGTCAACCTCAATACAGCCAGCCGCCACCTGCTTACCTACGTCAGCGGACTGAACGCCACTACGGCTAAGAATATCGTACTCTACAGAGAGCAGAACGGACCTTTCCGCTCGCGTGCCGAACTGAAGAAGGTGCCGCGACTCGGACCGGCAACCTTCGTCCAGTGTGCCGGCTTCTTGCGCATACCCGACGCCAAGAATCCGCTCGACAACAGCGCCGTGCATCCCGAGAGCTACGACATCGTGAAGCGCATGGCTGAAGACAAGGGCTGCACCGTGCAGCAGCTCATCGCCGACAAAGACCTGCAGAAGACCATAAAGCTCGACCGCTACGTCACTCCCGCTGTCGGCATGCCTACGCTTACCGACATCATGGCTGAGCTGCAGCGACCGGGACGCGACCCGCGTGCTGCGGTTGAGGTGTTCGAGTTCGACCCGCGTGTGCATGAGATTGGCGACTTGCAGGTGGGTATGCTTCTGCCTGGTATCGTGACGAACATCACAAACTTCGGAGCATTCGTCGACGTCGGCGTGCATCAGGACGGATTGGTGCATATCTCGCAGCTTGCTGACCGGTATGTGAAGGATCCGAACGACGTCGTAAAGCTGCATCAGCACGTAGTGGTGCGTGTGACAGAAGTAGACTGCAAGCGCCAGCGTATTTCGCTGTCGATGAAGGAGTAGGGGGCGTGGCATCCTTGCTATACCCACGCATCCACACTGTAGGAGGCTACGGCATTCCTGCCGTAGCCATTGCAAGCAGTTGTAACGAAATGTTATAGTTTTGACTCACCCTCATTTTTATCAGTAATTTTAAATTTAAGAAACAGAATGAAATCGATATTGTTTATTGCTGCGTGCATCGTAGCCGCTGGCTTTGCTCTCACAAGTTGCCGCTTCGCATCCTCGCCTAATTTGGGCGATACGGTTGCGGCTTCGGTATTCGAGCCTGCCGACACGGCTTTGATTAACAAGAAGGCACGCGCAAAGGCTGCCGATACTACGTTTGTAGCCGACAGCGTGGGACTCTACTACATCGGTAGCGGATCTACCCGAGAGTTCATACAGCTCGTGTCCTATCCCTCACGCCGCGACACCACCGTCTATGGCAAGACACGACACATACGCGTAAAAGGCTCTGCCGAGATTAACAACGTAGTAAGAGTGAAATACTACTTGCTCAACGGAAAAGACTCGCTCGTGAAGGAGGTGGAACAGGTGAAGATTCCATAGTTACAGCAGCGTGGTAATGATATTACCTTTGCGCGGTAACGCTATTACCACGCTGCTGTAATGATGTTTTCGGTGCGCGGTAATCTGATTAAATGCCCGAATGTGTGCCAAAACATGTTGAAGCGTTAAACCTTCTGCGCGACTTCTCTTTGGCGAAAGCCTGCATGTCTACAGCTACGTCATCCTCGTCCACGATTTCGACGCCGGTCATGGTCTCTATGATGTCTTCCATTGACACTACGCCACGTAGGCAGCCGTATTCGTCGAGGATGATGGAGATGTGCTCGCGCTTCTCCAGCATCTTTTCCCATATCTGATATACCGAATCGTCTTCGTTGAAGGAAAGATTCGGGCGCATGAGGTCGGAGAGTCTGGTATCGAACTTATCTTCTGATAACTCCTTCAGCATCATGTCTTTCAGCACATAGCCGATGATGTAATCCTTGCTGTTGTCGTATACCGGTATGCGTGAGAAGTTCCATGTCTGCTGCTCGTAGAACTCCTTGATGGTAAGGTTCACGTTGGCAGATTCTACCACAATGGATGGTGTCATCACCTCGCGTGCCTTCACACTCGCCAGACGGATGCAGCTCTTTATTATTTTGCTTTCCGATTCGCGGAAGATGCCCTCCGTGGTGCCTACGTCAACCATCGCCGACACTTCTTCGCGGCTCACGGAAGCCTGATGATTCTTCGGTGTGAATACCTTTGTGATTAGTTCTGAGAGCAGAACGAGTGGGTAGGTGATGAAGATGAGCACGCGGATGATCTTGGTGGAAGGCATGGCGAGCGAACGCCAGTAGGATGCTCCGATGGTCTTGGGGATGATTTCGGAAAGCACAAGAATCAACAGCGTCAGAATGGCTGATATCAGTCCGAAGTATTCTTCGCCGAAGAGCTTCATCGACTCGGCGCCGACGCCTGCCGAACCTATGGTATGTGCAATGGTGTTGAGCGAAAGGATTGCGCCTACCGGGCGGTCTACGTTGTTCTTATACTGTTTCATCAAAGCGGCAGTCTTATTGCCGCCGGTCTCCTTCATGGAGATGAACGACATAGGAGTGGATAGAAGTACCGCCTCAAGGACGGAACATAAAAAGGATAGTGACAGAGCACCTAAGAAATATAATATGATTAAGCCCATTAAATATCTGATTCGTTAATAACCTTAATTCCGCAACACTTTGATTTAACTTTATTTATAAGTTCCTGAGCAA
>OIXA01000620.1_pt1 | contig 50716 bp, 51 predicted proteins | sample 1587721 | NCBI WGS metagenome assembly OIXA01 (sample SAMEA3888900, study PRJEB22519) | human gut metagenome | biome: human gut; feature: human-associated habitat; material: faeces | place: Denmark | collected 2013
TTGCTGATGCACCATATCCTAACAGTGTTGCAAAATGATGGACATCTCTTGGCTCACCACTCTCAAGAATAACAGCCATTGCAGTTCTTTTCTTTGTCTGTACAAGGTACTGCTGAAGTGCAGATACAGCAAGAAGCGAAGGAATTGCAACATGATTTTCGTCAACACCGCGGTCAGAAAGAATTATAATATTTGCACCCTCTCTGTGTGCTCTGTCAACCTCTACAAAGAGATGGTCAATTGCTTTTTCAAGAGATGTATTCTTATAATAAATAATAGGAATTGTCTCTACCTTAAATCCGTCAACCTTCATATTTTTAATCTTCAAAAGGTCTGTATTTGTAAGGATTGGGTCATTAATCTTTAACTGTTTACAGTTTTCTGCTTTTTCTTCAAGGACATTTCCATCTGTTCCGAGATAAACAGTTGTTGATGTTACAACTTTTTCACGGATTGAATCTATAGGCGGATTTGTTACCTGTGCAAAAAGCTGTTTAAAATAATTAAATAATGGCTGATGTTTATTTGAAAGCACTGCAAGCGGTGTATCAATACCCATCGCACCAATTGACTCTGAACCGTTAAGTGCCATAGGAAGAATAGATGTCTTCAAATCTTCATATGTATATCCGAATGCTTTCTGGAGTCTTGCTCTCTCTTCCTTTGTATGCATTGGCACTTTCTGATTTGGAATCTTTAAATCATGAAGCTGTACAAGGTTGTTATCAAGCCATTCGCCATAAGGCTGCTTTGTTGCATATTTTTCTTTTAACTCATCATCATCTATAAGTTCGCCCTTTACTGTATCAACAAGAAGCATTTTTCCAGGTCTTAATCTGTCCTTTAACTTAATTCTGCTCTCTGGGATTGGAAGTGCACCAACCTCTGAAGAAAGAATAAGATAACCATCGTTAGTGATATAATATCTTGAAGGACGAAGACCATTACGGTCAAGCACTGCTCCAAAGTAATCTCCATCTGTAAATGCGATAGAAGCCGGACCATCCCAAGGCTCCATCATTGTTGCATAATACTGGTAGAAATCCTTCTTCTCCTGTGCCATTGCGCCATTGTTAATCCAAGGCTCAGGAATTGTAATCATAACAGCAAGTGGAAGCGGCATGCCGTTCATAACAAAGAACTCAAGTGTGTTATCTAACATTGCTGAATCTGAACCGTTAGTATTAACAACCGGAGTAATCTTTGACATCTCATCTTCAAGATATGGAGATGTCATTGTCTCTTCTCTTGCTAACATTCTGTCGGCATTACCCTTGATAGTATTAATCTCACCATTATGTACCATGAATCTGTTAGGATGAGCTCTCTCCCAGCTTGGGTTAGTGTTAGTTGAGAATCTTGAATGAACAAGTGCAATAGCTGACTCATAATCAGGATTTTCAAGGTCGCCAAAGAACTGACGAAGCTGTCCTACAAGGAACATACCTTTGTATACAATCGTTCTGCTTGATAATGAACATACGTAAGTTGTATCTTCTGCTGTCTGCTCAAATACTCGTCTTGCAACATAAAGTCTTCTGTCGAATTCAATTCCTTTAGCTGCATTGGCAGGTCTTTTTACAAATCCCTGCATGATATATGGCATACAGTCAACTGCCTTTTTACCAAGGACATTAGGAAATGTTGGAACATCTCTCCAACCTAAGAACTCAAGTCCTTCCTTCTCAACAATGATTTCGAACATCTTCTTGGCTCTGTTTCTTGCCAGTTCATCCTGTGGAAAGAAAAACATTCCAACGCCATAATCACGCTCATCTCCAAGCTCAATTCCTAATGGCTTTACGGCTTTCTTAAAGAATTTGTGTGATATCTGAAGAAGGATACCAACACCATCACCAGTCTTTCCTTCTGCATCTTTACCAGCTCTATGCTCAAGATTTTCTACAATGCTTAAAGCATCAGATACTGTCTGATGTGTCTTAATTCCATTAATACTTACAATAGCTCCGATACCACAGGCATCATGCTCAAGTTCAGATCTGTAAAGACCAGGCTGTTTGATTTCATTTTCCATAAGTCTAATCATCCTTTCGTATATTCTAAAGCTTTGCTTGCACATAATATACTCCTGTTTTATAGGTTTTGTAAATATTTTTTTGCTCTAATTGTCTGATAATATAACTATTACTATTGTTTATTATAATTATCAGACAATTACACAATTTGTCACAATATTATCTCTTAAAATGTAATATTATCTTTATTTATCATTATATGTTTCACACTTAATCCCTGCCTGTTTTTAAGCATAGAAGTTGAATTGTTTCTAAATTGTGTATGATTTTTACCTGTCGGCGTAAAATTAGTAAAAAAATAAAGTGACAAAACCCAACGTACTAATTTACAAGGTTTTATCACTTTATATTATTAATGATTATCAATTAATTATTAACAGGTACTCCTCCTATCAGGAAATCAACTGCTTTCTCCTTAACAGAAAACTGTATTTCTGTATGTTCTCCTCCATATTCACCATCAAGTGTCCATGATACAGGCTGTGGTGATTCAAACCTTACAGACTCGGTCTTCCATGTACATACCCAGTCACATTTGCTTAGGTCTTTAGTTATAAAAGCATTAATAAGCGATTGGACTGCTATAGGATTGTTAAGCTCTCTTATCAGTGTAACTTCAAATAATCCATCCTGAAGATTAACATCATTGCCGGTAAGATTCTTTATTCCACCAACTGAATCTGTATTGCTTATCATTCCATATACAAAATTGCCCTCAACATTCATCTCCTCAGAATACACACGCATATACTGTGGTTTAATAGTTGATAAGCTTCTGACTGCTTCAATTACATAAGCCTGATGTCCAAGTATATTCTTAAGATTCTGTGGAGTTCCATAAGAAACCCTTGTAAACGCCCCAAATGCAGCAACATAATTAAATGAGCGTTCTCCATTTACAATTCCTACATCACAAGGAAAACGTTTACCCTTTGCTATATTAACAGCGGCCTTCGTCATATTTCTTGGGATTCCCAGACTCGCAGCAAAATCATTCGTTGTTCCACTAGGAATATACCCTATCGGCGGCTTCTCTCCTTTATACTTAAGAACAGCCGCAACCGTTTCATTAAGAGTACCATCTCCACCACTACATGTTATGACATCATACCTGCCTTCATTATCTAAAATGTGCTGATAACCATCAAGCGGTGCCTTAGTCGGATATACAGTAATCTCATATCCAGCCTTAGAAAACACCTGTATTATCTTCATCAGCTGATTCTTAATCTGAGCTTTTCCTGAGTTTGGATTAAAAACAAACAGCATTTTCATCATAATCACCTGTCCCATTTATCACATAATGCATTAATCTGATCTGTAAACTTAGCCAGATCTTTATTCGTACCACCCTCATTGTGTGTAATAACTGTCATGAGGCGCTTTCCAGCAGCAACAAGTCTGTCAAATACAGTTTTACCACGCTGTGTACTCGTCGTTCTTCTAGTCTTTCTTTCCTTAACACCTTCAGAGATAACTCTGTCTGCAATAAGGTCATAACTTCCGCCTGTATATGGTGCCATGGCATCATAACCATATTCTTCTTTAAGACACTCCGTAAACTCGTCACATACACTGTCTTCACCATGCACAACAAACACTTTTTTAGGCTTTCTGTCAAATGCATTAATCCAACAAAGAAGCCCATCTTTATCAGCATGACCACTTGAACCCTTAAGCTGTACAATCTCTGCCTTTATCTGTATCGGTTCGCCAAAAAGTTTAATCTCCTCTGCACCATCAACTATTATACGGCCTGTTGTTCCAACAGCCTGATAACCGACAAATACAATTGTACACTCTGGTCTCCACAAATTATGCTTCAGGTGATGTCTTATTCTTCCCGCTTCACACATACCTGATGAAGAAATAATAACCTTAGGATTAGGATCAAAGTTAATCTGCTTTGATTCATCACCCGTAGTTGCATACTTAAGTCCTGGAAATGAAAGCGGATTAATCCCCTTTCTTACAAGCTCGACTGCTTCATCATCAAAGCAGCTCTCAACATTCTTAATAAATATGTTAGTTGCCTCAATTGCAAGCGGACTGTCCATATATACATCAAAGTCCCTGCCAACAAGATTATCTTCTTTAATCTTTCTTATAATATAGAGAAGCTCCTGTGTCCTTCCGACAGCGAATGAAGGAATAACAACATTACCTCCTCTTTCAAATGTTCTCTTGAATATATTCGTTAAATCTTCAACATAGTTAGGAGTTCCACCGTGGCTTCTGTTACCATAGGTTGATTCCATGACTACATAATCAGCGTCTGTAACATGCTTCGGGTCTTTAATTATAGGCTTGTTGATATTACCAATATCACCTGAGAACACAATCTTCTCTGTTACATCACCATTCTCAGTCTTTTCTGTAGCCCATACCTCAATACTTGCTGAACCAAGCAGATGTCCTACATCTGTGAATCTTATCTTAATTCCGTCAGCAATATTGTATATCTTATCATACTCACAGCCAACAAACTGCTTGCAGACATTAACTGCTGCATCCATATCATACAATGGAACGAATTCCTTAAGCTTTCCACCTGATCTTGCAGCCTTTCTGTTTCTCCATTCAGCTTCAAACATCTGGATATGTGCGCTGTCTCTTAACATTATCTCACATAACTGTGCTGTAGCCGATGTTGAATACACCTGCCCCCTGAATCCATTCACATACATAAGTGGAATAAGACCTGAATGGTCAATGTGTGCGTGTGTCAGCAATATGCAATCCACATCAGATGCCACAACCGGAAGCTCCTGATTCTCATATACATCATTACCCTGTTCCATACCGCAGTCTACAAGAATATTAAGACCTGCCGCCTGTAAGAAATGACAGCTTCCTGTTACCTCATGATCCGCGCCTAAAAATGTTAGTTTCATAATATGCCTCATTTCCGCGTCAACGCTATTTTTTCACGATATTTCTGATGTAATTGTAACATTTTCCTATGTAAAATTAAATACAATCATATATAAAAATTGTATTAATTCTCTGTATATTCTATATCCGTAAATGTAACATCCGCATTTCTCGAAACGAAGAATCCTGCGTATACATGCTTAGGGTCTACGGCTGTCAGCTTAAAATCAAATCCGCCTGTTAAGAACTCTCCATCGCCTAATTTTACTGCATAGCCGTCCGGATTAGACTTTATACATACTTCTACGGTATCACCCGGCTTAAGCTCTCTTCCTGTCACGCTTCCCTGCATAAGCTCGCTGTTCTTTCTTGCAAAACAACTCCATGCCTGGTCTTTATAAGTAAGGTTAAGCGGTGCTGCCGCTACATAATCGCCAAGTACATCGGGCATTTTCTTATCAATATACATGTCATCTCTTACCATAAGCCCAAATGACACCTGATTGTTATAGAAATAATCATTAATTGTCATCTTAGCCTTAAGGGTAAAGTTCACATTTACAGGAATCTTCTTATAGTACATTGCAATTCCGTCTGTAACAGCAGATATCTTGCCATCATTATTCTTAACCGCGATGTGTATTCCCCCTGGAACTTCTTCAAGTATATAATTATCAGATTCCGTTGGCAGAGTTGTAACATCCCCGAATACTGTGCCTTTGAATCCATATGCATCTTTAAAGTTCTTGCTGTCAGCAAGCTCATCGCTAAACTCTACCGGCTTGTATGAAGCATTTTTTTCAAGATATCTGTTCTTGTCTGGAAGCGGTTCATCTGCCCTTATATTAACTATATTCTCTGAAAGTCCTGATATTCCAGCCTTTTCAAGCTCCTGCATAACAAGGAACGCATTAACCCTGCCGCCCCATATATTAGTGTGTGTATTGTCAACACTTACTTCTTTATTAGATGGCCATGCGTGAAGATAAATTGTCTCTTCTGGTCCTAACTCATCATATAAAGTCTTTGTTTTTTCAGTCATATCAACACAGACGATTCCAAGGTCTCTTGCAAGGTCACGGACTGCCTTTGAATAATCCCCTCCCTTAAACTGCGCTGCGTCATCAGTTATGTGAAGCTCCTGCCTTGTCCACTCTCCTGTTGCAGTTCTTCTTACAATAGGCGTACACAGTATTGGTGTACATGAAACATCAAGTGCCGGCTTTATATAATTATCATATAATGATGCTGCAAATGTGCCTTTCTTATCCCTGCCGCCTATCGGGCTTGTATATCTTCCTGTCTCAGTTTTCTCATCATTATGTCCAAATCCGATTATAAGAAAATCTCCTGCTTTCATACCTGCAAGAAGCTCCTTATAATTCTCTTCCTTAGTAAAGCTTAAGCTGCTTCTTCCTGAAAGTGCAAGATTATTAACCTGCACATTGCTGTTAAGATAACAGCCAAGCTTGGTTCCGTATCCATATCTTGGATAATAGTATTTGTCATCAAAAGAACTTAATGTTGAATCACCAACAACCCATAATGTACTCATCGTATGTCACCTCGTTTTAAATATATGTGTTATCATCAATATGTTTTATTAAGGTAGTTTTCGCGGAGGTGTTCTTCCATCGCAGCTATCTCTTTCTCGAACTCTCTGGCAGATATAAGCAGGCATCCCTGTCCTCTTATAATTACCTGTTCTACGCCATCTGATGTTGCCACCGTTACATTATATTTCTTTCCATTCTCATGTGCAAATTTTTCTATATAATGGTCAGCAGTTTCCGCTGTCTTCGTAAATACAACATGAATATTATGAAAATCTATAAACTCCTCATCATGTCCCGGAACTCTGTATGCGTCAAATACCGCAATCAGTTCACAACCCTTCATTGCCTGATAATTACACAATATATCAAGCAGCCTGCCTCTTGCACTGTCAAGATTGACCTGTGCAAGCTCTGATAGCTCCTTAAATGCATGTATTATATTATATCCGTCAACAAGAAGAAAACTCTTCTTATCTGGATTATATTCAGGTGCTTTAGGAGGGTTTTTAACATTGGCATTACCGCCTGTAACATATCTTCCAACTGCTGTGTCAGCTTTTCTTTTCGATAACTTTCTTCTTTCATTATCGCCTCTGCTGTTAGAAAAATATGTTTCATTCAAGATTCTGTCTACCTCGTCTGTTCCAATCCACTCGTCAGACACTGTTCTTGAAGCCTGCTTTGCCGTAAGCTTGACCTCCCTGTCAGACTGTCCACCGGCAACCCCGGAATCCGTCACGGCTATCTCGACATGTGCATGCTCTCTTACTTCATTCCACGGCACAACATATCCCGAACCGCCTGCACAGAATACTGAATCTACCGGGTTTCTTGTATCACGCTCAGGCTCATAGCCGAATCGTTCAATAACCTCTTCTGTATTATGGCATGGTCTGTAGCCTGCCATCTTAAGAGCAAGTCTGCCTGTTCCCTTGGTATAGGCATTAACCTCTGCCTGATAGTTGCCAATCACTGAAACCGGACCTTCACCTGTGATAACAACATTATCACCATCAGCCTCCTGCATGTTAAATGCTGCACCCATTCTCTCGAAGTCGGTCATTGCCCTGCCAACATAATCTCTCTTTACCTCAAGTGAAAATGCGTAGAATGGCTCTAACAATACTGATTCTGCCTGCATAAGCCCCTGCCTTACAGCTCTGTAGGTTGCCTGCCTGAAATCTCCGCCTTCCGTATGCTTTGGATGCGCCCTTCCTGCAACCAGCGTAATCTTCATGTCCGTGAGTTCAGAACCTGTAAGCACTCCTCTATGCATTTTTTCACACAAATGTGTATACACAAGCCTCTGCCAGTTCTTATCAAGTATATCCTCACTGCAATGACATTCGTATCTCATGCCGCTTCCCGGCTCTCCCGGTTCAAGCAGCAGATGAACCTCCGCATAATGTCTTAAAGGCTCGAAATGTCCAATACCATACGCCTTATTCTTAATTGTCTCTTTATATACAATGCTTCCTTCACCAAATGTTACATCTACACCAAATCTTGTCTTAATAATATTGGTCAGCACCTCAATAAGCACCGGACCCATTACGCTTACATGTATTTCTTTGAAGTTGTCATCCCATTCAACATGAAGTTCAGGTTCTTCCTCCTCTAGTGTACGAAGCTTTGAAAGAAGTGCCACCGGATCTGTCCCTGCCGGAAGATTAAGCTTGTAATTAAGTACCGGCTCAAGCACAGGTATATTATCCTCTCCGCCTGCTCCAATAAACTGACCTGCCTTAGTCTCTGAAAGTCCTGTCACAGCACATACAGTTCCTGCAACTGCTTCATTAATGCTTGTAAACTTATCTCCTGCATAGACTCTTATCTGGTTGACTTTTTCATTGCCAATAAGCATTTTTGATTTTAAAGAACCACCGCATACTTTAAGATGTGTAAGTCTTTCTCCTCTGTCATCTCTTGTAATCTTATACACCTTTGCCGAGAACTCTTCGCCGTAAACAGGACAGCTTACATATGTATCAATTCCATTTATAAGTTCCTCAACTCCGTTCATTCTGAGTGCCGAACCAAAATATACAGGAAACATTTTTCGTTCCATAATCATGCGGCTCATAAGGGCATCATCAACATGTGCAGATTCAAGAAACTGCTCAAGTGCCTCTTCATGGCACATTGCAACTTCTTCGTAATCTATATTATTAAAATCCACGCATGACTCTGACAGCCTGTTCTTTAGCTGCTCCATAATTCTTGCCCTGTTCGTTCCCTGCTGGTCCATCTTATTAACAAATATAAATACCGGAATTCCAAGTCTTTTAAGCAGACTCCACAGCGTCTCGGTATGTCCCTGTACTCCGTCCATTCCGCTTATTACAAGAACCGCTGCGTCAAGCACCCACAACGTTCTCTCTGTCTCAGCCGAAAAATCAACATGCCCTGGTGTATCAAGCAGCGTGTATGAACTTCCGTTATAATTATAAGCCGCCTGCTTTGAGAATATGGTGATTCCTCTTGCTCTCTCCATATCCCCTGTATCAAGAAATGTATCCTGATTATCAACTCGTCCTAATTTTCTTATGCTTCCCGCACTATATAGTATCGCCTCTGACAGCGTCGTCTTTCCTGCATCAACATGTGCCAGCATGCCGATTGTTATCGGATTACTATGTGCCATATCATTTCCTTTCTCCAAGTTTTATTCCATGCCTTCTTTAAGCCATCTCGCAATATTGGTAAAATCAATCTTAAGTTCTCCATTATATATATTCACCGGAACCGGCTTATCAAATCCATATATCACCGGATATACATCACTCTCAAAGAAATACACAAGGACCTTCTCCTGCGCAAAGTCCAGTATCCAGTATTCACGCACTCCGGCCTCCATATACTTGGAAAGCTTCAATGCATAATCCTTCTTCTTGGTAGACGAAGAAACGACCTCCACGACAAAATCCGGTGCACCATATATACCAAATCTCTTAATCTTAGATGTATCGCATACTATTCCTACGTCCGGCTGAACCATAGTCCTCTCATCACAATCAAGCTGTACATCTACAGGTGCTATAAATGGACGGCAGTTTCCACCATGTTCCATAATATAATTAGCAATCTGCCTGTGAATCTCTCCACCAATTGACTGATGTCCAAAAGTAGGCGAAGCCATATCGTAAAAGTATCCGTCAATCAGCTCCACTCTCTGTTCATCAGGCAGTGCCCTGTAATCATCAATAGTGTATTCACCATTCTTTCTTGCCTTATATAATCCACCCGGCTCCCTTACTTCCAACTGTTCATTAAAAACCTGCTCAAGTGCTGTAAGAGTGTCATATCGCGGACTCTCTGTTTCCCCAGAAAAAATCTTCTGCACTGTTCCCAGAGGCACCCCAGACAATTCAGCTATCTTGGCATATGAATATCCTTTTTCCTTCTTCTTCTCTTTCATCTCATTAATTGTCATATAACCCTCTCCAATCAAAACATGAGTATCCGTACATGATTAAATATAATTTCTATACTCATTATAAGAGTTGTATATCCATTAGTCAACCAAAATATAGTAAATAAATATCCGTTTTTCAACCGTTTTGTTTCCATACTTACTGGTTGAAACTTAAATGATGTTAAATATCGCACTTGAGCTTAGCTCACTCACCACATGATTATTCAATAACCTACTAGATTGCCTTATCATCATAATTACGTAGGTCATTTTTGCACTAAAAAAGAGTCCTATGTTCTTAAAAACATACTAAATAGCTCAAGTTTCATTAAATAGTAGGTTATTTCTTGGATTTTTCGTTGCGAATTGCTTGAAAAGCAGAAAAAACACCTACTAATCATGCATAAAATGCAGTTATAGTAGGTGTTGGTATAGAAATTATTAACGGTTATTCAACACGCCCATAAGGCTTGCAAGATTAACATCTACAATAGTAACCTGAAATTATATACTCTGATAGTTTAAATGTTTCTATGCCTTTTTTGAAAAGAATACCTTAGGCAGCATTTTATTAGGTCCAGGAAGCAGATTGTATACCATTTTCTTATAATCAGTATCACTCTTTCTCTCCCCACTGCCCTGAATTATCTTTTTATCAGGCTTATTTTTTGCGTTAAAAACTGCAAGAAAATACTTGTCATTTACAAAGTAGAAATTATTTAAGGTTATTCAAACTGGTCAGACAGAAGAGCAGGTGGTCTTAATCTACAAAGTAGAAATTATTTAAAGTTATTCAAACTTCATCAAGCTCCGGCTTAGTCAGTTCTATCTACAAAGTAGAAATTATTTAAGGTTATTCAAACTTCAAACTTAATAATGAACCGGCTGTTAATTGGAATCTACAAAGTAGAAATTATTTAAGGTTATTCAAACACAAGACACACAAGGTATCCATGCTTTCTAATCTACAAAGTAGAAATTATTTAAGATTATTCAAACTTCTTCTACCACCTTTTGAATTTCTTATTATCTACAAAGTAGAAATTATTTAAGGTTATTCAAACTTCATGGCAGAATGGACATCCCATATCGATCTACAAAGTAGAAATTATTTAAGGTTATTCAAACACCATTTGCACCGGTGGCAAATATTAATCTACAAAGTAGAAATTATTTAAGGTTATTCAAACATAACATGCCAATAATCGCAGATTTCATCTACAAAGTAGAAATTATTTAAGGTTATTCAAACTGGCTTATATTGAGGCAATTCGATATATATACAAAGTAGAAATCATTTAAGGTTATTCAAACAAATAAAGACTTTAAAATCCCAGATGAATCTACAAAGTAGAAATTATTTAAGGTTATTCAAACAAATGGGAAAACTTGGCTGACGGAATATCTACAAAGTAGAAATTATTTAAGGTTATTCAAACGTAGTTTGCTCGTCCCATACCTTGTCGATCTACAAAGTAGAAATTATTTAAGGTTATTCAAACCTGCGACCGGTTATAAAATCGAGTATATCTACAAAGTAGAAATTATTTAAGGTTATTCAAACTTTTCAATAAGTGCTCGTACTGAAGCATCTACAAAGTAGAAATTATTTAAGGTTATTCAAACTTCTTATTTGCTTCTTTGATACACCTGATCTACAAAGTAGAAATTATTTAAGGTTATTCAAACTTGCAAAGAGAAAGAGCAGAAGCCAGATATCTACAAAGTAGAAATTATTTAAGGTTATTCAAACCGATGGAACACAGTTCCATGCTCCTATATCTACAAAGTAGAAATTATTTAAGGTTATTCAAACCTGTTACCCTTGTTAGACATAGTTGTATCTACAAAGTAGAAATTATTTAAGGTTATTCAAACAAATTAATATGATGTGAATCCTTTTAATCTACAAAGTAGAAATTATTTAAGGTTATTCAAACCCAGTAGTGGCAGCTTTTGATGTCATAATCTACAAAGTAGAAATTATTTAAGGTTATTCAAACATAAAAATATGGAGGATTGATATTTATGATCTACAAAGTAGAAATTATTTAAGGTTATTCAAACTATAAAATATATGCTCCTTATTTTATTAATCTACAAAGTAGAAATTATTTAAGGTTATTCAAACTGACGAAGATGATATTGTTGCAAGGAAAGATCTACAAAGTAGAAATTATTTAAGGTTATTCAAACACTCCGACAGCAGATAATTAATGAAATCTACAAAGTAGAATTATTTAAGGTTATTCAAAACCTGATAATGATTTATCTATATATTCTCTATAATAATCATCCATTATATTTTTTAACTCTGTGCTTTTCTCTTGTCTTAACTCATCTTCCTGGATAAGTCCATTCTGTATTATATGCTCCTGTGTATGCCCAACAGGTCTTAATTCATTCCTTAATGTCTTTGCTACTGGTGTAACCCCCACAAACTCTCTGTAAACTATGCTGCGATTTCCGTTCATATAAATATCCTCCTTTACTATGTTCAATTTTTATAAAGTGATGTAATATATACTCGATTATATTTAAAAAAATAACGCTTCCTATGCGTTACCTTTTAACAAATCACTTTAATCTACCTAAAAGTAGAAATTAATTTTATTATATTAACTTCTTATATATCCGTCAATATTATTCTTTAAATATATTTTATAGATTATATTGACATATTCTCTCTGTATTGTTATTATATATTACACATTGGTGCATCATTTTATATTTTAACTATATCTCACATATGAAACATTTAAGAAAGGCGACATATGAATAATAGCAACCGCACTACTCACCAGAAAGATGTCTCCCTTAAGACTTTCTGGCGTGATAATGAACATTTTGCAGATCTTTTCAATGCTACTGTCTTTAATGGTAAACATGTGCTTAAACCTGACAAACTTACAGAAATGGACACTGATGTCTCTGCTACAATTCATTCCAAAAGTTACAATGAATCTATTACCAGAAACAGAGATGTAGTAAAGAAGATGTCTGATGGCGTTGAGTTCAATATTCTTGGTCTTGAGATTCAAGACAAGACCCATTATGCCATGCCTCTAAGAACTATGACTTATGATGCACTCGGCTACATAAAAGAATATAATGATATCAAAAAACATCATAAGCTGAATAAAGATTCTTTCAGTTCTCATGAAGAATTTCTTTCTGGAATTAACAAGTCTGACCGTTTCCACCCTATAATAACGCTCGTTCTTTACTATGGTGAGTCGTTATGGGATGGTCCTACCTGCCTGTCTGACATGATGATTTCCATGCCTGATAATATCAAGGCTTACTTCTCCGACTATAAGTTAAATCTGGTTCAGATACTTGATTCTGATAAATATACATTTTATAATGAAGATGTAAGAGATGTGTTTAATATTATAAGGAACATATATAATGATGATTTCGATTCAATATATCGTGAATATGAATCCCGCAATGTAGATATTGATGTAATGGAACTGATATGTAACATAACCTCAGTTCCAAAGCTTATGGACTTATGTACAGATACTGAACAAGGAGGGACTGTCAATATGTGTGAAGCAATGAAACGATTTCAGGCTGAATGTGAAAGCAAAGGTATGAAAGAAGGTATCGATTCCGAAAAAGTCAACTCTATCATCTCCATGCTAGAATTCGGCATAACCAAAGAACAGATATTAACCAGGTACACTAAAGAGGATTTAGAAAGAGCAGAAGCTGCTATCGCTAATGAGAACTAACACCATACTAATAATATTAAAGCCAGTTAATCTAGCAATTAAGATTAACTGGCTTATTTTATCTGATACTTTTATAGATTTCCGGTCTTCTGTCCCTGAACAATCCCCAGCTCACGCGAAGGTCGGCATCTGCGTCAAGGTCGGATTCCCCATAGACAATTTCTTCCTTGTCTCTTGATGCCTGTGTTACTATCTCGCCTGTTGCATCCGTTACAAATGAAGAACCATAGAATAAAAGTGATGATTCCTGATAACCATTAGCTTCAGATGGTGTAACCTTCTCCTCACCAATACGGTTGGCAGCTACTACAGGAACTATATTGCACGCTGAATGTCCCTGCATACATCTTCTCCAGTGCGGCATGCTGTCAACCTCAAGAATCGGCTCTGAGCCAATCGCTGTCGGATAGAAAAGGATTTCTGCTCCCTGTACCGCCATTCCTCTGGCTGTCTCTGGAAACCACTGATCCCAGCATATTCCTACTCCAATTCTCGCATATCTTGTATCCCACACCTTAAAACCTGTATCTCCCGGTGTGAAATAGAACTTTTCCTGATAATAATGGTCATCAGGAATATGTGTTTTTCTGTATATTCCAAGAACACTTCCATCTGCGTCAATAACTGCAACAGTGTTATAGAACACATTTATATCTCTTTCATAAAAGCTTATTGGAAGCACAACTTTAAGTTCGGCTGCCAGCTTCTGAAAATGCTTCACAGCCGGATTCTCATCAACAGGTGTTGCAAATGCGTAATAATCATAATTTCTCTCCTGACAGAAATACTGTCTTTCAAAAAGCTCAGGAAGCAGTATTATCTGTGCACCGTTAGCTGCCGCTTCACGAACCATCTTATCAGCCTTTGCAATGTTCTCTTCTACCGACCGTGAACACTGCATCTGTATGCCTGCATACTTTACATTTCTCACACTATTTTACCTCCGGAATCTGTTGTGTAATACAGTGGATATTGCCTCCACCGACTATTATATCTCTTGCATATATCCCGACTATCTTTCTGTCTGGAAATGCTTCTTTAAGCACATTTATTGCAAGACTGTCCGCCTCATCATCAAACTGCGGCACTATGACTGAGTCATTGGCAATATAGAAATTAACATAAGACGCAGCAAGACGCTCGCCTGCTTCTCTCATGTCCTCGCCTTCCTCAAATTCAAAGCCATTAAGTTCTTCCTCAGTTATGCACACAGGTTTCTTAGGAATAAGCATTTTTCTTACTTTAATGTGTCTTCCTTTGGCATCAGTTACATTTTCAAGAACAGAAAGACAAGCCTTGCTCATCTCATACTGCGGGTCGTTCTCATCATCTGTCCATGCAAGTACAACCTCTGCGGGTGCTGTAAATGCGCATACATTATCCACATGTTCGTTAGTCTCATCATTATATATTCCACAGGGAAGCCAGATTATCCTGCTCACATTGCAGTACTGCTTTAATTTATTCTCAATCTGTTCCCTGCTAAGCTGTGGATTTCTTCCCTTACTCAACAGACAGCTTTCAGTAACAAGCATTGTTCCTTCGCCATCTGTATGTATTGAACCACCTTCAAGAACAAATGGTGCTGCATTATATCCCTGACAGCCAAGATAAGACATAAACTTTCCGGCTACAAGGTTGTCATTGTCCCAGTCCGCGTACAGTCCGTCATATGTTCCGCCCCACGCATTAAATTCCCAGTTAATTCCACGCAAATCACGCGCTTCATATGGTGTATCCACATTTCCACTCACAACGAATGTAGGACCTGTATCTCTTGCCCATGCATCGTCTGTATCCATGACTACAAGCCTGACCGTTTCCGGGAGCATCTTTGCTGCTTCCTCTTTTCTACCTTCTGATACAATCATGTATACCTGCTCGCTTTCACTGATTACAGACGCTATCTGTGCAAATGCTTTCTTAGCCGCCTTTGCTCCATAAGCCCAAGACCCCGGTCTTTCTGGCCATATCATAATGCAGCCCTGATGTCTTTCAAATTCAGCAGGCATGCGAAAACCGTCTGCTGCCGGAGTACTGTTTATATAATCCATATCTATAATCTCCCTTTGAAATCTTCATAGCCAAAATGCTTCCACACCTTACATTCCCCATCACTATCCATAATTACAATATCCGGCAGTGGGATTCCGTTAAATGTGTTGTTCTTAACCATTGAATATATAGCCATATCTTCAAATACGAGTCTGTCCCCGACATTGATTTCCCTGCCGAATTGATAATCACCTATGATATCTCCTGCAAGGCATGTATAAGATGACAGTCTGTATCTGTATCTTCCATTCTTCGCCGGTTTCCATATGCCTTCTTTTACATCCATATCAAAATCAATCTCTATGTCCTTATCAATTCCATACTCATCTTCCATGTCCGATATTTTCAATCCACCACGAAGAGGCGGTGTGTATGGCATTTCCAGTACATCTGGCATATGACACGCTGCAGATGCATCAAGTATAAGAGTTGTTATTCCATTTTCAACCTTATCAAGCACTGTAGTCACAAGATATCCTGCATTAAGTGCAACAGCTTCCCCCGGTTCAACATACACCTGTACATCATATTTCCTTCTTACATGACTGATACATTTTTCAAGAGTTTCAATGTCGTAATCTTCACGGGTTATATGATGTCCGCCGCCAAAATTAACCCACTTCATATCTTTCATGAGAAATCCGAATTTCTCTTCAACAGCCTTTAATGTTGCCTCTAAGTCATCTGAATTCTGCTCACATAATGTATGAAAATGTATTCCTTCCATGCCAGATAACACATCCGGTTCTTCCTTAAGAGCGGCTTTCAGGTTCTTAAGTGTAACTCCAAGTCTGCTGCCCGGCGCGCATGGGTCATATATTGCATGGTCACCCTGTGTAGAAAACTCTGGATTAACTCGAAGTCCAAAGCTTACTCCAGCCTCAATACATCTGGCTTTATGCTTCTTTAACTGTGAAACTGAGTTAAACACAACATGGTCACATATATTTACAAGCTCATCCATATCCTCATCAGTAAATGCCGGTGCAAATACATGATTTTCTTTTCCCATACACTCAGCACCAAGTCTGGCTTCATATATTCCACTTGCCGTAGTTCCGCTTATATATTTTCCAATCAGCGGATATTCTGCATATGCTGAAAATGCTTTCTGCGCCAGCAGTATGTGGCAGCCGGTATCTTCTTCTACTTTATGAAGTATCTCAAGATTATGAATAAGCATTTTTTCATCTATTACATATGCCGGTGTCTTTAACTCATCAAATCTCATAATTAACCTCTCTTTTTAGTCTACTAAAACAGGATTTTCATCGACAACCCATGGGAGACCGTACTTATTAAGCGCATCCATGTATGGATCCGGATCAAATTCATCTGTTGTGAATACTCCCGGCTTGTTCCAGAGTCCCTTTGCAACAAGCATTGTACCAATCATAGCAGGTACGCCTGTTGTATATGAAATAGCCTGCGAACCTACCTCACGGTAACATTCCTGATGGTCGCACACATTGTAAATATATACCTTCTTCTCCTTGCCGTCTTTGATACCTGTGAAGATACAGCCAATATTAGTCTTACCTACTGTTCTTGGTCCAAGTGAAGCAGGGTCTGGAAGAAGTGCCTTTAAGAACTGGATTGGAACAATCTCCTGTCCGTTGAATTCAACCGGGTCAGTTCTTAACATTCCGACATTCTCAAGGCATTTCATATGTGTAAGATAGCTCTGTCCAAATGTCATGAAGAAACGTATTCTCTTAACATGCGGAATATTAGCAGCAAGTGCCTCTATTTCCTCATGATGAAGCAGGTACATATCCTTCATTCCTACTCCCTCAAAATTGTACTCTCTCTTTATTGACATAGCAGGAATCTCAACCCAGTGACCATCCTCCCAGTATGAGCCGGGTGCTGATACCTCACGAAGATTAATCTCCGGGTTAAAGTTAGTTGCAAACGGATATCCATGGTCTCCGCCGTTGCAGTCTAATATATCAATTGTATGTATCTCATCAAAATAGTGTTTCTGTGCATAAGCTGTGAATACGCTTGTTACACCCGGATCAAAACCAGTTCCTAAAAGTGCTGTAATTCCGGCTTCTTTATATTTTTCTCTGTAAGCCCACTGCCATGAGTAGTCAAAATATGCTGTAAATCCAAGACGCTTGCATCTCTCCTCATATACCTTTCTCCACTCAGGATTGTCTGTATCCTCACACTCGTAATTAGCAGTATCAACATAAGGAACTTTACATGCAAGGCAGGCATCCATAATCGTAAGGTCCTGATATGGAAGTGCCACATTAAGAACTACATCTGGCTTGAATTCATTGATAAGCGCAATAACCTCATCTGTGTTGTCAGCATCAACCTTTGCTGTTGTGATGTTAGTGCTTGTCTTGTCCTTCAATTCGTCTGCTAATTTGTCACATTTGCTCACTGTTCTGCTCGCTATGCACAGGTCTGAAAACACCTCGCTCACCTGACATATCTTGTGGATTGCTACTGAAGCAACTCCTCCGCAACCAATTACTAATACTCTGCTCATCTTTCTTCCTCCTGTTCTAATAATTCTTCAACATACTTTGGCAGCATGAATGCACCTGTATGAAGATTAGTTGTGTAATATTCTGTATGTATATTTCTTCTCTTCCACTCTGCCGGCTTGAAATCCTTAAGCGGATGATATTTCTTTGACGCAAATCCAAACAGCCAGTATCCTGACGGACTTGTTGGTATATGTGCCTGATACACGCGGCTTATTGGAAATGTGTGGAACACCTTCCTGTGCATGCTTCTGCATGCATCCTCATCCTCATCATAGAAAGGACTTCCATGCTGGTACACAAGTATTCCGTCCTCCTTAAGTGCCTTATAACAGTTTCCATAAAATTCCCTTGTAAACAGTCCCTCACTCGCACCAAACGGGTCTGTTGCGTCATTAATTATAAGGTCATACATATCCTGCTTGGAGCGTAAGAACCTTAATGCATCTGAATTATAAATGTGTACTCTCTCATCTTCTAATCCTACTGCCGTCTCTGGAAAATACTCCCTGCACACATCAACAAACATGTTGTCCTGTTCAACTATGTCAATATTTTCGATATTGTCATACTGCAACAGTTCCTTTGATACACCTCCGTCACCGCCACCGATTATCAATACATTTTTAACATCTGGATGGACTGACATTGGCACATGCACCACCATCTCGTTATAGATGAAACAATCCTGTTCTGAAAATATAACACTTCCATTAAGTGTCAGGAATTTTCCGAACTCTGGCGACTGAAATACATCTATTCTCTGATAGTCGCTCTCGCCAGAAAACAGTTGTTTTTCAACCCTGATATCAAACTTCACATGTGGTGAATGAAGTTCTGAAAACCAAAATTCCATAGAAACTTTCTCCCTTCTATATTTGACCGATTGAACAAATCGGACATTTACATTCTTAATACATTCAGTGTCTGCAATGTTGAATCTTCCATTCCCTGCATTGAACAGCCCTTCTCTACTGAATACTGAATATAGTCTATTATCTCGTCTGTGATTTCTTCACCCGGCGCAAGTATAGGAATTCCTGGCGGATATGCCATTACGAACTCCCCTGATATATGTCCTGCTGCCTCACGGATTGGAACTTTAATCTTATCGGCATAGAAGGCTTCCTGTGGTGAAGCAAGTACCCTTGGAAGCAGCATTTGTCTGTCTACTTCAAAGCGTTTTTCTTCTTTTGAATACAGACGGCTGATTTCAGCCAATGCTCCGACAAGTCTTTCTATATCCTGTATTCTGTCACCAATTGATATGTACGCCATTATATTTCCAATGTCGCCGAATTCTATCTGGATATCATACTCATCTCTTAAGATATCATACACCTCAATTCCATCAAGTCCGATATCCCTTGTATAAACACAAAGCTTGGTAACATCATAATCATAGACTGTTCCACCATTAATCAGTTCTTTTCCGTATGCATAATAACCGCCTACCATATTAATCTCATCTCTTGCATACTGTGCCCACTCGCTCACCTTTGCAAATGACTGTCTGCCGCGCAGGGCAAGATTTCTTCTTGATATATCAAGGCTTGTCATAAGAAGATATGACGCGCTCGTTGTCTGCGTAATATTAATAATTGTCTGTACATAATCAGCATTCATACCATTATTGGTAAGAAGGATTGAACTCTGCGTAAGCGAACCGCCTGACTTATGCATTGATATTGCTGCAAGGTCTGCTCCTGCTTTCATTGAATTCATAGGAAGGTTGTCACCAAAATACAGATGCGTTCCATGTGCCTCATCGGCAAGCACCTTAAGTCCATATGAATGTGCTATATCACATATTCCTTTAATGTCTGAACAGATTCCATAATATGTAGGATTGTTCACCAAAACCGCCACCGCATTCGGATGCTCCTGTATTGTCTTTTCAACCTGCTGCACAGTTACTCCAAGCACTATTCCAAGCTTTGCATTAATTTCTGTATTAAGATAAACAGGAATCGCACCACACAGAATCAATGCATTAATTACGCTTTTATGCACATTTCTTGGAACGATAATCTCATCTCCAGCCTTACATACAGATAACACCATGTTCTGTACTGCCTGCGTAGTTCCTCCTACCATGAAAAATGCGTGTTCTGCCCCAAATGCCTCTGCTGTGAGCTCCTCTGCCTCCTTAATAACAGAAACAGGGTGGCACAGGTTATCAAGTGGCTTCATTGAATTAACATCTATTCCAACACATCTTTCTCCAAGTAAATCTACCAGTTCTGGGTTGCCTCTTCCTCTCTTATGTCCCGGAACATCAAACGGAACAATTCTTTTCTTTCTGAATTTCTCAATTGCTTCGTAAAGCGGCGCACTCGCCTGTCTTTTTAAGTCCATAATATCCCCCTGTTCTCATTGCTGCCTATGCTTCTATTCTCATCGCTGCTCGCGCTCGCAGCTTTATTCCAGAGCTGCGCTCTGTCATTGTCGCGGCGCTCCTCGAATATCCGTGAAGAAATCCCAATTCATGCAAGCATGATTGTGATTTTTCACTTCTATTCTCATCGCTGCTCGCGCAAAAAGGCGTGATTGATTTAAAATCAATCACGCCTGTATAATCATATTCTATCTTCTTTTTGATTACTGTATTGCCAAATACAGAAAATCTGACCTTTCAGAGTTTATCCAAGTAAGTCACTGTTACCGCTCTTATTGACCGTTTCACAAGATGATATGCTCTCTCGCATGATAATTTTAAAATCAACTTATAAAATTTGAGCTTCTAACTCAATCAATAATGTGTGCCCTCGTCACACTCGGCAACCGACCCGCCCGTCCGCAAGGCTTAACATGTAAACATGTGGTCTGTATTTGCGATATCTTTTTATATCCAAAATACCTTTAAAATATAATATAACTATCTGCTGGTGTCAATAACATTTTTTATATTTACTCCATATTTTACCTGAACTTTTCGGATATATTACAATTATTACCCCTGAAACCTAAAGACATTATTTCCTTTTTATTTGTTACCATACAACTTCCGTGCTACCGCAAATGCTTCCTCAGGAATCCCCATTTCTCTATACATTTCCTTCCAGTCTTCTGTAAGTTGTCCTTTTAATTCAAGCTGTGTTTTCCTGTTTATACCTGAAAATACCCCAAACCATTTACGGACATCCGGATTGCTTTTGTAAAAACTGCCACCCTCACGCTTTATCTGCATGTCCATAACTGCTGTTATCTGTAACATAAGATGCAATTCACCGGTTACATCAGACGCCTCCATGAGAACATCAGGTCTTTTGTTGTAAAAGTCCATAAAGTACTGCATAGCACCCTTTGTATCCTCTTTTGCAAGAAAAGACGACAAAACTGCTTTCAGCTCCCTTGTTTCGGCTTTTTCGCCAACCATTCCAACCTTGCATTCCTTTACATTGATATTGTTTACTCTCACCCACACAAGCAATAAGAATTCAGATATAAAGCCAAACACACGCCTGTGGTATGAATCCTTATCAGTCTCCATATCAATGCGTTTCTGAACCTCAAAGAATATCGTAAACAGCCACTCAGCATATTTATCAAAAAGCTCTTTAGAAGTGACTATCATATTTCCAAAATATGTCTCATTGCCATTAACAAGCTGTATAAATGTATCATAATACTCGGGATATAATTCCTTAATAACTTCACCTGTCATGTCAAGCGCAGTTACATTATGATTAGCAGAAAATCCGTAATGATATGAATTATTAAGAACGACTCTCTTGGTTGTAACAAGTTCGTACTCCTTAAAAATCTGCTCATACTGCTTTTCATTCATAATATGCTCGTTCTCATCAATAAGATATCTTCTGTAATGGCATGTTCCAACATAATTAATATCATGCACATTTTTCCATATCCAGTATAATCCTGTAAGTTCACTGTAATAACCGTTAAGAGCCGATATATTATCTCCTGTATCGTCCCGAAGATACCCCAGTGGTGAATTAATGGCTGTACCTACCTGAAGCGGCACATACATATTATCATCAGGCTTTGTAAAATGTTTATGTGTAAGTGTGTAAATTGTTAAGTCCATATTCACCCTTTATGCCAGAAATCCACTGGCTCATACTCCTGCAATTTTGCAAGAAATCCAAGTTTTCCAAGCTCCTCCTGAATTAAATCCAGTGTCTGTTCGTCATCCGCAACAATTGTATGATAATGATATCCTGATGTCACATTCATCAATAGGCTGCTCTTTCCATTTGCAATTTCCTCAAGATATTTCCTGATATCACGCCTTGAGTGAATATTCATATCTGCTCTTATAACACCATATACCTTGTGATATACGAAAACATCTCTTATCCAGCCACCCATGTCAACTATTGCTCCGAGTTCTGCTTCCACCTCATCATCTCCATGTTTAACCTTAAGTATACGGCTGTATTCCTGCTTATCATTAAGCACATAGCCTCTGTTAGTTGAGAAAACATCTATATTCTTCGCGCGGATAAGCGCTATATCCTGCACTATAACCTGCCTGCTTACATCTAATATCTGTGCAAGCTGTGTACCCGGCACAGGACTTGACGAATGTTTTAATATATCTACTATCTGATTTCTTCTCTCTTCTCCATTCATTGCTACAACTCCCCAGTTCACCCCGACAATGATTACTCCTGTACAGGATGAAGATTTTTTAATGAAATGTCCATAATTGGTGCAGAATGTGTAAGTGCACCACTTGATACAAAGTCTACACCAAGGTCAGTAATTTTTGCAATGTTTTCTTTAGTTACATTTCCAGAAACTTCAACTAAAGCTTTTCCACCAATTATATTCATAGCCTCTCGCATATCCTCATGACTCATATTATCAAGCATAATAATATCTGCGCCTGCCTCAACAGCTTCACGCACCATTGAAAGGTTCTCAACTTCAACTTCTATCTTTCTTACAAATGGTGCATATTCCTTAGCCATTGTAACTGCCTGCTTAACTCCGCCTGCAGCACCTATATGGTTATCCTTAAGGAGTACTCCGTCTGTAAGATTATATCTGTGGTTATTACCACCTCCGATTCTGACAGCATACTTCTCAAATATACGGTTATTAGGTGATGTCTTTCTTGTATCAAGAAGCTTTGTCTTAGTTCCTGCAAGCAGCTTCGCAACACCATTAGTATATGTCGCAATTCCACTCATTCTCTGGAGATAATTAAGTGCTGTTCTTTCTCCACACAGAAGAACTCTTATATCTCCTCTTACAACTGCCATCTTCTGACCTTTCTTAACCTCATCCCCGTCTTTTGCAAAAAATGTAATCTCTACATCTTCATCAAGCAGTTCAAATGTTCTTGCAAATACCTGCAGACCACATATTATTCCGTCCTGCTTGCATATAAGCTCGACTTCTCCAAGTTTTGGTTCTGGCATAACACTGTTAGTTGACACATCCTCACTTGTAATATCTTCTTTAAGTGCTCCAAGAATGAGCGGATCCACATTTAACTTTAAAGTAACTTTATCAAACATATCATTTCTCCATTTCTATATATTATGCGTAATTCTTCTTCTGGCTTTCTTCATAGGCTTTATCTGCCTCTTCAATCTTTTTATTGACTAATTCTGCATATTCTCCGTCAATTTTCGACTCATCTGCATATTTTTCTGCATCAAATGTATCAAAATATGTAATCTCATCCTGTGTCGGTTTTACAACTGCATTTTCAGTAATATCAAGCGCTGCCCTCTTTGCAAACACAAGACTTTCAAGAAGTGAATTGCTTGCAAGCCTGTTTCTTCCATGAACTCCGTTGCAGGCTGTCTCGCCTATTGCATACAGGTTATCCATTGTTGTTCTGCTCTCATGGTCTACCTTAATTCCTCCCATGAAATAGTGCTGTGCAGGAACAACCGGAATACACTCTTTTGACGGGTCATATCCCTTATCAATACAATACTGCACTATATTAGGAAAATGCGTTTTTAATTCTTCTTCAGGTATTGTCCTTAAATCTTCCCATACAAAGTCTGTATTGTCCTTTGCCATCTGTTTTCTAATCTCTTCTGTAAGCAGGTCTCTTGGTAGCAGCTCATTAACAAATCTTTTTCCATTCTTATCATAAAGCTTTGCGCCTTCGCCTCTTACTGATTCAGATATAAGAAAGCTCCTGTCTTCCTCTTTGTCAGAATAAAATGTTGTCGGATGAATCTGGACATAATTAATATCCTTTAATTCTACTCCATGCTTTATAGCAATTGCAATTGCATCTCCTGTAAGATGTCTGAAATTCGTTGAATGTCTGTATAAACCACCAATTCCACCTGTAGCAAGTACAACATCTGAAGCTTCTACCTTAATAAGCTCTCCATTTTCTGTCCTTATAACCGCACCAAGGCATCTGTTATCTCTGCTTATTATATCAAGCAGTCTTGTGTATTCCATAATTGTCACATTTGGAAGAGTTCTCACCTTCTCTAACAGATGGCTTGTTATCTCTTTACCTGTAATATCTTCATGGAATATTATCCTGTTAGATGAATGAGCTCCTTCTCTTGTGTATGCAAGACTTCCGTCAGCCTCTCTTGCAAATCTTGCTCCACAATCGACAAGATCTTTTACTACATCTGCTGATGAACGGATCATTATTTCAACAGATTTCTTATCATTTTCATAATGGCCGGCTTTCATTGTATCTTCAAAATAACTGTCGTAATCTTCTTCACATTTTAGCATACACATACCGCCCTGTGCCAGAAATGAATCACTGCTCTCACAATCAGACTTTGTTATCATAAGAATCTTCTTATCAGCAGGCAGATTCATTGCCATATACAGACCAGAACAGCCACATCCGGCTATCAGCACATCTGTTTTAATTGTATTATTCATAGGATACCTCCATTCTTTCTGCGCATACTACAATCTTACTTTGCAAGCTCAAGCATTCTTGTAAGTGGCTTCATTGCTTTCTTTGCAACTTCTTCATCTACAAACACTTCATTATTTTCCTGTTCAAGAACATCAAGCACCTTATCTAAGGTTACCATCTTCATGTTGACACATACCTGGTCAGGCTTTAATGTATACAGTTTCTTGCCAGGTGCCTTTTTTCTTATCTCACCAAATACACCATCAACTGTTGCAATTATGAATTCCTCACAATCTGTATCTACAACATAATCAATAATTCCTGATGTACTGCCTATGTAATCAGCATATTTTAATACTTTCTCTGTACATTCAGGGTGTGCTGCAAGCTTTGCCTGTGGATATTTCTTCTTAGTTTCAACGACCATATCCTCTGTTATCGCGACATGTCTTGGACAGAAGCCTTTATTAAGAATCACATTTTTCTCTGGCACCTGCTTTGCAACGAATCTTCCAAGATTCTGATCAGGAATAAAGAAGATGTTTTTATTAGGAAGGTTCTTTACTATCTTTACTGCATTTGATGATGTCACACAGACGTCTGAATAAGTCTTTAGCTCTGCCGTTGAATTGATGTAACAGACAACTGCAAGGTCATCATACTGTTCACGCATCTTAAGAATTTCTTCCTTAGTTGCCATATGTGCCATTGGACAATCAGCCCCCGGCTCTGGCATAAGCACCTTCTTTTTCGGATTAAGAATCTTAGCACTCTCACCCATGAACTCAACACCCGCAAATACTATAATATCCTGTTCTACCTTAGTAGCTACCTTGCTAAGATAGAATGAATCCCCAACATAATCAGCAACTTCCTGAACATCTTCATCTACATAATAATGTGCAAGAATAACTGCATTCTTCTCTTTTTTCAACTTTAAAATATCACTTGTAACTGACATATTGCTTCTCCAATCGTTAAGGTTTACATATGCTTGACTTGCGTTTTACATACATTGTGCTAGAGTATACCACGAATGTTTACATGTGACAAGACAGTTGTAAAATTTTCTGTATAGTTAATGTAAAAGCCATTCCTGATGCAATATTTAGATTAAATGCAAAAAGCCCCGGGGAAATCATTTCTTAATTGATTTCTCCGGGGACTTTTTCCTAATCCATTACCTATTCATTATGAATTTTCAATCATATCAAAACTTATAAATCTTCCTCAATATGTTCTCTTCCCTGTGCGATTATGCTTCTTACATGATCGTCTGCCAGTGAATAGAATATTGATTTACCTTCTCTTCTGTTCTTAACCAACTTGTTCTGTTTCAATATTCTTAACTGATGAGATATTGCAGACTGTGTCATATTGAGAGCCTGTGCTAAATCACATACGCACACTTCTGCCTCAAATAATACATACAGTATTCTAATTCTCGTTGAATCACCGAATACCTTGAACAATTCTGCAAGGTCGTATAATTCATTCTCATCTGGCATTGTTTCATTAACTATCTTTAATAAGTCCTCATGTATTTCTATTGACTCACAGCATTCACAATCTGCCATTATATTACCTCTTTCTTTATAAGTTCTTTACGAATAATGCTCTTATTGCATTGATTACAGCAATAACCATTACACCTACATCTGCAAATATTGCTACCCACATGTTTGCTATACCTATTGCACCAAGCACCAGACATATAAGCTTTATGCCTATTGCAAAATAAATATTTTCATAAACAATACGTAAGCATTTTCTTGATATCTTAATTGCCTTGGATATCTTTAACGGGTCATCGTCCATCAATACTATGTCAGCTGCTTCTATAGCGGCGTCACTTCCTAATGCGCCCATTGCTATTCCGATATCTGCTCTTGAAAGTACCGGTGCATCATTGATACCATCACCTACAAATGCAAGCTTTTTCTTTGATTTCTTATGTTCTAACAGCTCCTCAACCTTAGAAACCTTATCTGCCGGAAGCAGTTCACTGTACACTGCATCTATATTTAATTCTTTAGCTACAGCATCTGCTACATTCTTTGCATCACCGGTAAGCATTACTGTCTTACGTACTCCAGCTTTCTTAAGTTCTTCTATAGCCTGCTTTGCATGAGGCTTTAACAAATCTGATATTAGTATAAGTCCTGCATATGCCCCGTCAACTGCCACATGAACCTGAGTTCCGGCCTCGTTGCACTCTGCATATTCAAGACCGAGTCTTCTCATAAGCTTTCTGTTACCTGCAGCCACTTCTCTTCCTGATACATTAGCCTTAACACCTTCACCACTGATTTCCTCAACATCTGTAACTAATGTCTTGTCAATCTCTTTTCCATAAGCTTTCTGTAAACTCTTGCTTATAGGGTGTGTTGAATAGCTTTCTGCAAATGCAGCATATTTTATAAGTTCATCTTTGTCAATAGTGTTATTATATACACCACTGACCTCAAATACTCCCTGTGTCATAGTTCCTGTCTTATCAAAGACAACAATGTCTGTCTCTGCAAGTGCTTCAAGATAACTTGAACCTTTTACAAGAACACCCTGATTACTTGCTCCACCGATTCCTGCAAAGAAGCTGAGCGGAATACTTATGACAAGTGCACAAGGACAGCTTATTACTAAAAATGTAAGCGCTCTGTATATCCACATTCCCCACTGAGGAGATACTCCTAAGAATATCATGCTTACAAGTGGTGGAATTATAGCAAGTGCCAGCGCACCGTAACAGACTGCAGGTGTATATATCTTTGCAAATTTACTGATAAAGTTCTCTGAACGCGATTTCTTGGAACTTGCATTCTCTACAAGATCAAGTATCTTAGATACTGTGGATTCACCAAATTCCTTAGTTGTGCGGATCTTAAGCACACCTGACATATTAATGCAGCCGCTTATTACTTCATCACCAGCCTTTGCCTGTCTTGGAAGGCTTTCACCTGTAAGTGCACTTGTATTAAGAGTTGTATTACCTTCTTCAATAATACCATCAATAGGAACTTTCTCTCCCGGCTGGACAACAATAACTGTACCAACCTCTACTTCATCAGGATCTACCTGCTCAAGCTTTCCATCAACTTCAATATTGGCATAATCAGGTCTGATGTCCATAAGCTCACTTATGTTCTTACGGCTCTTTCCAACTGCAATATTCTGAAACAGCTCACCAATCTGATAAAAGAGCATAACCGCAATTGCTTCTGTAAAATCACCATCATCTACAAGTGCAATTATAATTGCACCTACAGTTGCAACTGCCATAAGGAAATTCTCATCAAATACCTGTCTGTTAAGAATTCCCTTAATTGCTTTCCTTAAAATATCATATCCAATAACAAGATAAGGAACCATGTACATTATAAAAAGAACAACCGTAGGAATATCAACAAATGTGCTTATCACCTTAAAAGCAATCATAAGGACTGCTGCGATAATGATTCTTGTAAGCATCTTTTTCTGCTTTTTATTCATATTCTACTCCAATCTGCCAGAACAACTCTCACGGCTTTCTATTACAGATATATCTCACAATCATCTTCTACTTTCTTGCAGTTCTTAAGAACATCCTGCATAACAGCCTTAGGATCCTGTCCTTCTTCAAATTCAACAATCATCTTAAGTGCCATAAAATTAACTGTAGCATCCTTAACACCTGCTGTATTCTTAGCTGCATCTTCCATCTTATTAGCACAGTTTGCACAATCAACATCAATCTTATAAGTCTTCTTCATAATATTCTCTCCTTAAAAACATTAAATAATCAAAATTCTTTCATATGAACATTCATTCATATGTTCATTTTCATTATAACACCTATAAAACTTCTGTCAACAAGAATTCACTATATTTTTCCGCAAACATTTTATGTCCTTTCTCATCTAAATGCTGTCTGTCAACTTCACTTGGTTCAGCAGCACCAGCGGCATCAAAATAATAAAATCCATTTTCATTTGCTATTTTTTCATATTCCCATGCAAGCTGCCTTGAAACATTTTCAGAACTTTCATTAAATTCAGGATCAAAGCCTTCTTCACCTACACCTTTTCCAAGATGAATCGGAGAAATTATAACTATCTTTGCATGTTCTCCTGCTGTCTTGTTAGCCTTTCTTGCAACTGCCTCCATTCCTTTTGCAATTGTCTTTGCATCAGCATGAAATTCAGTCTTGCAGTCATTCGTACCAAGCATTATAGCTATAACATCTACCGGCTTATGTGATTCAACAACTACTCCAATAAGATCAATGCCCTTTCTTGCATCTCTTACAGCATCTGGAAATATAGTTGTTCTTCCGCACAGTCCCTCTTCAATAATATTATATTCATTTCCAAGAAGATTAGCTATTCTGCCTGTCCATCTTACATCATAATCATATCTTCCTGATTTATCAGGCTTATATCCATAAGTATTAGAATCCCCAAAAAACAAAATATTTTTCATTGCCACATCCTCCCATGTAATATCTATCATTGTTCATTCCATACTTGTTTAGTATGTTTATATGTTATTACCTGCATAGTGATTTGTCAACAAAAAATTATTATAAAAAAATATAATTACTCACCCCGCCAGTAGGTTGTGTCAGTCTATATTTCCAAGTGGCGGTCTGTCAGAATATAAGCTTGATTTTTTATGAGCTGTGTGGGAGTTAGGGCTGCTATATACAAAAAATCAGTGCCAAAAAACACGTTCAAGCGTAGCGCGTTGTTTTTTAGCACTGTAATAGATTCTGTATATAGCAGCTCTTACTCCCACTAAGCGAATAAATCATGAAAGCTTGTGTTCTGACAGACCACCACTTGGAAATGTCCGAACCTAACACAACCCTACTGCTCTCTTTGCAAGCCTGTCAGCCTCTTCATTTCCTTCCACCCCTGAATGTCCCCTGACCTTCACGAATCTGATATTAATTGAATCCCTGACAGATGTAATATAATTATAATATTCTATTGTTCCTTTTTTGTTTCGTTTCCATTCTCCCACAGCCCATGCCTTGATACCTGCATAATCATAGAATATAGAAATATCTTTAAGTCCAAGCTCTATTGCTTTTTTTACAGCGGCCATGCTTCCAAGAATCTCTCCTGCAACATTACGCATTGAAGCCATCTCTTTATCACTGCCATTGCCTGACAATTCATATCTTACGCCATCATGCATAAGAAAACCGCCATATCCATACACTCCGGTTGCAATATTAAAAGAACCATCAACAAATGCATAATCATTGTCAGGCATTACATCTTCCATATTGCCACTTCCGGTCTTTCCATTAATCTCCTGTACAGCTTCCCTTCCCATATAAGCCTTCGCCTCTTCCATAGACATGAAGCTCTTATATTCGGCAGCTGGAAAACCATGTACATTCTTCTTACATTCGTCCCATGTCTGATATATTCCGGGAACTTTACCTACACGCACAGCATAATATTTCTTAGCCATATATATTTCCCTATTCTGATTAATAAACTCGGATTACTCCGGCAATCTCTTTTACCACTGAAAGTCCATTAAATACTGTCATTGCATCATTAAAATTCTTCTCTGCAACAACATCTGTAATAATAACCAGTTCAGCAACACCGTCCTTACGGCTCTTCTGGACCACCTGCGCAATACTTACATCATTGTTTCCAAGAACACTTGCAATGTTAGCAAGAACCCCCTGCTTGTCTAATGCTTCTATTCTTAAGAAGAATTTGCTCTTAGTTTCAGATATATCCTTAACAGGAAGCTCTTTGTAGCATGAGCAGCCAATCTTGCCACATGAGCCATGAACTATGTTACGGCATACATCTATAATGTCCCCCATAACAGCAGAAGCTGTTGGCATCTGACCTGCGCCCCTGCCCATAAACATAGTATCATCACTTGCCTCACCATGAACAAATACTGCATTAAATGAATCTCTTACTGTAGCCAGAGGGTGATTCTCGTCAATAAGCATAGGATGAACCTTAACTTCTATTCCATCCGGTGTATTTCTGGCAAGTCCAAGAAGCTTGATAACATATCCGAATTCCTTAGCATACTTAATATCTTCTGCTGTAATCTTAGTAATACCCTCTGTATATACCTGATTAAATGTTACCCTTGAATTAAATGCGATTGATGACATAATAGCCATCTTTCTTCCTGCATCATATCCTTCAACATCTGCTGTAGGGTCTGCCTCTGCATATCCTAATTCTGTAGCCTTTGCAAGAGCGTCCTTGTAATTCATTCCTGATTCAGTCATCTTTGTAAGGATATAATTAGTTGTTCCGTTAACAATACCAATAATCTCTGTGATATTGTTGCCAGCCATGCTCTGCTTTAATGGTCTGATTATTGGAATTGCTCCCGCAACAGCCGCCTCAAACTGAAGGTCAGCATGCATTTTGTCTGCCATTCCCATAACCTCTTCACCATGCTCAGCAAGAAGATCCTTATTGGCAGTAACAACCTGCTTTCCAGCCTCAAGTGCCTCAAGAATATACTGCTTTGCAGGAGTAGTTCCACCCATAAGCTCTATTACAATCTCAATATCCTTATCTTCAATAATATCCTTCCAGTTGTCAGTCAGTAATTCTCTGTCAATTGGATCACGGTCTTTATCAAGATTTCTTACAAGAACCTTCTTAACTACAAGTTCTGCACCCGTCTTACTAATCACATCATCTTTCATACTCTGACATAACTTGTATACACCTGTTCCAACTGTTCCTGCTCCTAATATAGCCGCATAAATCTTTCTGCTCATTACTTTGTACGCCCTCATTCCTGTTTATTATGTTAAGTTTATTATATTAATCTGTGATACATTTATTTCATATCTACAGCATCAACCTGATCCTTAAAGTTCTTTATAGCCTTCCCAGCCTTCTTTGTTACAGATACAATTCTCATAAGAGATATAAAATCCCATAACCCCTCTATCATCAGAGCAATTCCAATAAATACTATAAGTGCTGATGATGTTGAAAATGGATTCAATAATGCAATGATGCCAATAACAACCATTACAACTGCACCTATAAGCTCAATCCACCATTTGTCTGACTCAAGATGGTAGAAATCCACAGCATACTGAAGTTTAAGGATTCCATCAACAATAATAATAATTGCAAGTGCTGTTCCTAAAAAAACCGCAATAAAACCTGGTTTAATCACGAAAAACATACCAAATGCAAGAAGCGTAACTCCCTGTACAAGACCATATGATCCAAGAATCTCACTTCCCGCAATCCTGAAATAATTGATAAGTCTTAATACTCCCCAGACACATAAGGCAACTCCAATTCCTTTACATATGATTTCCTGGGATGCTGTTGGAAATATTACCAGCAGTAAGCCAAGAACAAACAATGCAATTGAAACAATAATAATCTCAAACTTAATTGTCTTTAACTTCTTATAAATACTGTTCATATGCTCCATCTCCTTTTCACTCATTTCAAAGTTCCGTAGTTCTTTTGTCTTTTGATTATACACAAAAAAGAACATCACTTCAAGACATGCATTTTTCTGCACTTTAATCTGTCTGTGATGTTCTTTATTATTATTTAATATTAAGTTAACATATACAGATTACTCTGCTCTTGACATAGCCTGCTCGTAGTCTCTTGTTCCAACCCAGATTTCCTTAGTATATGGACACTTCTTCTGTTCAATAGAGCGCTTGATAATAACCGAAATACATACCACATTCGCTATTATTGCAAGCATTGCAACAACTCCCTGTGCTGTCGGGTTAGCTGTTATACCAAAGTTGGCAATTGCATCTCCTGCACTTGCACCTGTAGTGTGACATGTAATTGCTGCGTTATAAAGATCAAGTGCCTTAACACCAGCCTTAGTTGCTCCACCATATAATGATGGCAATACACTGAATGTATTGCTTAACTGGAATAATGGTAATACCTGTGCAAACATGCACCATGTCGCAAGTGTCATGGCTCTGTTCTGAATCCATCCACCCTTATTCCATAATGCATTAGCAAATGTAGGAGCAAGAAGAAGAGCTACACCACAGTACCATGTATGTGTTGGAAGATTACAATATGTATACTCAAAATTCCAGATGTCATAAGCAACGATAAACCATATTGTCATATCCGGCCAGAGCATATCATCCTTTTTCTTAGATGAGTAAATTCCCCACCAGCCTGTCATACAGAAGATATTAATAAGTCCTGCAATTCCATTAACAATATTCCACCAGCCACCATAAAGGAATACACCTTCATTAGATGCCCACCATGCACCAGAAAAATCTCCAGTAATCTGGTAAGCTCTTATGGCTGATTCAAAATCAGATACTACCGCAATAAGAATATTAATAGCAACAATTACGAATGGCCAAGGTTTAAACCATTCTTTCTTTCCAATTCCCCACTTATACTTAATCATGAGGAAACCGACAACTCCGATATCTGCTGCATAAAGCTTAGCATAATGGAACCATCCGTTCATATACTCATATGTCTGATTGCTGTGACCGCCAAACAGACCTGCCTGAATTGTTATGAAATAGATTGTGAGTACAGCCGGAATGATAACGAATAACACGATACCACCAATCTTAGTACGACGACCTATCTCATTAAGAATTACTAATCCTGCAAACACAAGCACCCAACCCAGTAACTGAGTCATGGCTGTGCTGCCATAAAGTTGAAATAACATTGTTCACGCCTCCAATCGCTTGATTGATTTTATAAGTATTTTACACTTTTTTAATAAATATTTCAAGTAAAAATGATAGTCTATATGGGCTATCCTAAACATTTTAATATCTGCGATTTCTTGTTGTTGACAACTGCAAGGTTTTGCAAGGCCGAACGAATATTTTTCTGAATCACTGCCGCCCTTATTCCTTCGAATGGTTTAAGAAAGCTGTTAATTCCAAGTTCTTTAGCATTCTGTTCCAGTCTTGTAATTGAAGTAAACGCTGCAGACCACTGTGTATTATTAAGTGTCTGTTCTAGTCTTATGAAGTCATAACACGCCATATATTCCCTTACATCCTTTATATATACGGTCATAACAACTTCATTCTCTATATCTTTATCCTTGAATTTTGAATTAGAAATATCTATTCCGAGTCTTCTAAGATTCGCGATTATTTTCATCAATACCTGTTCGCGGACTGACATACTAACACTTCCCCTCACACTCAGCTTTCTTATATATTCTTGGCAGTACATTATTATGCTTTAGTTTTACTTTTTCCTTCAGGAATAACATATATCCATATAAGTGAACTTACAAACAAAAACATTGGATAAAACAGCTTTGGTAGAATCTGAAATGCTGTAATGCTATATCCAAGCTCTGAAACCGCTGATATGGCAACCAGCATCTGAGCACCATATGGTATTATTCCTTGAAATATACATGAAAATGTATCAAGAAGCGAAGCCGCTTTTCTTGGAGTAATATCATAATCATCAGCCATCTCTTTTGCAATAGGGTTAGCCATTACAATAGCAACTGTATTATTAGCTGTAGCAATATCCATTGTTCCAACTAAAAGTCCCATTCCAAGCTGTCCGCCTTTTTTCCCTTTAAATAATCTTCTTATTCCATTAAGTAAAGCATCAAATCCACCATATTCTTTAATAAGTGAACACATTACAGATACAAGAACTGCAACCATACATGTCTCAAACATTCCTGACGCACCACTTCCCATATTAAGAAGCAGAGTCTCCAATGTAACCTCTCCCATAACAAGCATAATAACTATTCCCGAAATAATACCTGTTATAAGTACAACAAAAACATTTACACCAATAATTCCACCCGCAAGTACAAGCACATATGGAATAATCTGAAAAAGATTATATGAATGTGCAATCTCACCATGAATATCTGTACTAAAAGAAAGCACAAGAATTATAACAAGGGTCACAATTGCTGCCGGAAGTGCTATCCAGAAATTCTCCCTGAACTTGTCTTTCATGGCACAGCCCTGACCATTACAAGCTGCAATAGTAGTATCTGATATAAAAGAAAGATTGTCTCCAAACATTGCACCACCCATGACAGATGCAACACATAATGCCATACTAAATCCTGATGCTTCTGATACCGCAACCGCTATTGGTGTAATAAGTGTTATTGTTCCAACAGATGTACCCATTGCAGTAGATACAAAGCAGGCAACAATAAAAAGTACCGCTACTGCAAACTTTGCAGGAATAATGCTTAACATAAAATAAGCTACACTCTCTGCACTGCTTCTTCCTACAACTCCGACAAATATTCCGGCTGTAATGAATATCAGAAGCATTGTAACAATGTTCCTGTCAGCCAACCCTTTTGCCATTACATCAAGCTTTTCATCAAACTTAAGCTGTGAATTCTGCATGCACGCTACTAATATTGCAGCCATAAATGCAACAATAATTGGTACATTATAAAATCCCATTGGAATCTTCATGACATATTCAAATATAATTCCGGTTCCAAGATACAACACAAGAAAAACAAGTATAGGTACCAGCGCAACCGGATTAGAATTCCTATCCTTTTTCATAATACCAATTAATCCTCGCCCATCTTAGCAAGCTTGGCAGCCTGGTCGGCAGCGATACATGCATCAATAATATCCTGGATGTCTCCATCCATAATCTTGTCAAGCTTATATAATGTAAGACCAATTCTGTGGTCTGTTACTCTTCCCTGTGGGAAATTATAAGTTCTTATCTTCTCAGCTCTGTCACCTGTACCAATCTGGCTTCTTCTTGCATCTGCCTCTGCGTCATGTGCTTTCTGAGTCTCAATGTCATATAACTTGGCTCTTAAAAGCGCAAATGCTTTCTCCTTATTCTGTATCTGTGACTTCTCTGTCTGTGAATAAATAACTATTCCTGTTGGATAATGAGTAAGTCGTACAGCAGAATCAGTTGTATTGACACACTGTCCACCATTACCTGACGCTCGCATAACATCAATACGGATGTCCTTCTCATCAATGTGGATATCAACCTCTTCTGCCTCTGGCATAACAGCTACAGAAGCAGTAGAAGTCTGTATTCGTCCGTTAGATTCAGTTACCGGGATTCTCTGTACTCTGTGTACACCAGATTCATACTTCATAATAGAGTAAGCTCCCTGTCCCTTAACCATGAATTCTACTTCCTTCATTCCACCAATACCGGTTTCATCGCCACTTAATACTTCAACCTTCCAGCCTCTTGCCTGTGCATAGTGTACATACATTCTGAAAAGCTCTGCTGCAAAAAGTGCCGCCTCTTCTCCACCTGCACCCGCTCTGATTTCAACAACAATATCCTTATCATCATTAGGGTCTTTAGGTAAAAGAAGAATCTTTAATTCATGCTCTAATTCTTCTACTCTTGCCTTAGATTCATTAAGTTCTTCCTTCGCCATCTCTTTAAGTTCTTCATCTGTCTCTTCATCAAGAATAGCAAGACTGTCCTCAATATTCTTCTTACAGTTCTTATACTCAGTATAAGTTTCTATAAGTGGTGCAAGACTGCTCTGTTCTTTCATAAGCTTTCTGAACTTTTCCTGATCATTAACCACATCAGGATTACCAAGTTCAGCCGTTATATCTTCATATCTGTTGACTGTATCTTCAAGTCTGTCAAACATACGTGTCACTTTTCCTTTCTCTCTCTAACTATATAATTACTTTCTGCCCATAACAACACGGTCAAGGCCAGCAAGGTCTTTTACAACCGTTATATCTCTTAAACCAGCCTGCTTCATTATTTCAGAAACATCTGCTGCCTGTTCGGCTCCTATCTCATAACACAGGTATCCGTCTGTCTTAAGATATTCTCGTGCTTTCTCAGTGATTTTCCTATAAAACATAAGTCCGTCCTCTGTTCCGTCAAGTGCAAGCAGAGGATCATGTAAACGGACTTCATCCTGCAGAGTTTCTATAACCTTAGTTGGTATATATGGTGGATTGGATACTATTGTATTAAATGTAATATCATTACCCAATTCGCCAAATAAATCACTAAGCATAAAATCAATATTATCAGCCTCGAGATTATGCTTATTCTTCTGTGCAACTTTAAGTGCCTTTTCAGAAACATCTACTCCAAGCACCCTGCTTTCTGGAAACTTCTTAGCAAGAGTAATCCCAATGCAGCCTGAGCCTGTACACATATCAAGAATATTATCACCATTTCTTGTAACCTTGATTACCTCACCAACAAGCACTTCTGTATCAGGTCTTGGTATAAGCACATCTTCATTCACTTCGAATTCATATCCATAGAAATATGCTTTTCCCAGAATATGCTGTAGTGGAACATGCGCAGCCCTTTTATCAATATATTCTTCATACAGCAGAAAATTCTCTTCTGACAACATGCTGTCACCATTCACAAGATAAAAAGTTCTTGTCATACCATTAATGGCAGATAATAATTCAAAACTATCATGGTCTGCATTATCGACGTTATTATCTCTAAGTCGCTTTGCCCCCCATTTTACTGCTTCTCGAATTGTCATCATAATTATCTGTCTTCCAGCCTTTTCTGTTTAAACATAGGAACATCCTCAGGATACTGCTCTTCTTCCGGCTCTTTTCCAGTTTCAAACTCAAAGCCCGCAACTACCTCTTCCTCTGTAAGTTCCTCTGCTTTATCATCAGCATTATAATCATTTGAATTATCATATACAGTACTTTCTGATTCATCACTTGCTTCATATACAAAAGCAAATGACTCCCTGTCTGTATCGTCCATACCAAATTCCATCTCCCTGCCCATCTGTAAATACTTTTGTTCAGGGGTAAGTTCTGTTTCCTGATTATCTTCTGACTTCTGTTCCTCTATATCAATAGTTCTTGTCTCTTCATTCCCATGAATAAGACTTCCTGATATTGCAAGTTCTGCCTCAGATGCCACAAGTGCTTCAACCGGATTATCGGCTTCTGAATAATATTCAGCAATAAACTGTCTCCAGTCAAATACTTCCTCAACTGCCCTTATGGCAACTTCAATCATATCCATATCCGGCTCTCTTGTAGTAAGCTTCTGAAACCACATTCCCGGTTTACTCAAAACTCTTACAAATGCATTATCATTCTTTCCTGCCCATCTTATTACCTCATAAGAAACTCCTGCAATTACAGGAATAAGCAGAATTCTTATAAGTATCTGCAGTGCCGTATTATCAACTCTTATAAATATAAAAAACACAATACTTATAAACATTACAAAGAATAAGAAGCTTGTTCCACATCTCTTATGATATCTTGAACTGTTCTTTACATTCTCTGGTGTAAGTCTTGCACCATTCTCAATGCAGTTGATACATTTGTGTTCAGCACCATGATACATGAAAGTCCTTTTAATATCTTTCATCATGGATATAAGTAAAATGTATATAACAAATATTAATAATCTCACAACGCCTTCTATGAAATTAAGAAGTGTCTTGGAAATTATGTATTTTGATACCAGTCTGGCTGCAAGATATGGAAGAACCATAAACAATCCAATTGCAAAGAATATTGACAAAATAACCGTTACTGCCATTAAAACCGATTCAAATTTATCCTTAAGAATATTCTTGCCAACCTCATCAATCTTAGTCTTCTCCTGTTCTGCCGGATCATCATAAAAAGATGCTGAATAATTAATTGTTGATATACCTGTAACAAGTGAATCAACAAAACTGACAATTCCTCTTATTATAGGGAAATTGAGCCACTGATGCTTTTCTGTTAAATCTCTGCTTTCTTTGACAACAACTTCAATTTCATTATCAGGTTTTCTGACTGCAATAGAATATTTATTCTTATTACGCATCATAATACCCTCAATTACAGCCTGTCCCCCAATTCCTGATGGCTTCATATTACACCATACCTTTCTTAAATGTTTTGTATACATTCAAAAAAAGTTGAGGTCCCGAAAAACCTCAACCTTAATTTCAAAATTAATTGTTTGATACTCCGTACTTCTTGTTGAACTTATCAATACGTCCGCGAGTAGATGATGCCTTCTGCTGTCCTGTGTAGAATGGATGGCACTTTGAACAGATTTCTACGTGGATTTCTTCCTTAGTTGAACCTGTTACGAACTCGTTACCGCAGTTGCAAACAACCTTTGCCTGATAGTAATCTGGATGGATTCCTTCTCTCATGATTTCACCTCTTTACAAATTATTAAGTATTACAATTGTGAATTCCGCCTTAGATTCCCTTTCTGTCCCGATGGGATCTATGCGCATTAGACACAATGACCTCTTTATCTGTCATAAACAGCTTTCATATTGTATCACGATACGACATGTTATGCAAGCATTTTTTCAAAAGAGTTATAAAATGTAAATTATATAATTAACTTGTGATTGAGGAAAGCGCTTTTAAATCCAGTAAACACAAGGGAGATAACAACATGAAAGAATTTAAAAAAGGTTACATTTACAGTTGTAAAGGTATTGATTACCTCATACTAAATAAGACAAAATGCTTCATTACTTATCAAGAGATTTTTCATCTTGGCAGATTTAACGAGAAGTTTCACGAACCTAAAAAAGTTAAATTTACAACTCTTTCAGATATGGAAACTTTCTACACTGGCACAATAGAAGTTAATAGTCTCATTGTTAACGGTCAAGCCGTTATTCTTGAAAGGTAGGTAATTAATATGAGTACAAAAAAGATTTTTTATAAAAAAGATTATAACGATATTATGTTATTTTATCGCGAAGAGGGTCAAGCTGTTTTATCTAATAATTATAAGGGTTGTAAAATTGTCCTTGATGGTCACTTTTCAACTGCTCCAAGAATACTGATATATGATTCTTTAGGTGATGAATACGAGCAATTTTTATGTGTAAAAAACGCTCTTGATAATTACGAAACCTTATCTTCTTGCGTATTAAATTCATTTTCTATGTTCGAGGCTAAGTACATACAGGGTGAAGCTAAGACACTTGAAGAGGTTATGCAAGAACGACTTGAGCAGAAGAAAGCCGAGGAAGAAGCACAGGAAGAAAAGAACAGTGAAGCACTTATTAATTACATCAATTCCGGTGATGAAAACTTTTATGCTGATTGTTTAGTGTATTACGAAAACAAGAAGAATTTAAGTAATTCTCTTAATAAGCTGATTCACACAGAAATTGAAAATTATTCAAAGTCGCAGCTTAAAATTGCAATAGTTCTTAAAACTGTATACGACAAGAAACTCTATGAAGTACAGGGATACAAAAACATTTACGATTATGCGAATGACGAATTTAATATCGCACGCGGTACTGTTTCTAACTGGCTTATGATTGTAAACAATTTTTGCACTTTGAATGAGCAGACAGGTTTTTATAACCTTGATGAAAGATTGAAAGATTTTAGCATAACACAGCTTGTATTATTACGGCAGTTGACTATTGAACAGATTGAAGAACTGGGAATAACTTCCGATTTATCAACTCGCAATTTAAAAGCCTTAATCAAGGAAAAATTAAATATTAACGCTATTGCTACAAGTGTTAAGCCGAATATAGACGCTTCTGCTCTTCCAGATAATCCCGAAGATGAAGAAGAACTATATAAAGAAGCTGACGCATTAGATAACGTAATGAATGAACCTGTAGAAGAGCAGGAAACAGAAGAAACGCAGAAAGTACAGGAAGAACAGCCAACGGAAAAAGTAAAGCTCCGTTTAATGTTTACTGGCGGCTCTGAATTGTCTGATACACAGATTGTGTTTTTAAACAAGTTTCTTACAACACAGCCAAAAAACAAGAAGTTAAAACTTGTTTTTATAGAAGAAAATTAAATAAAAGGGAGATTTTAAACATGGAAAACAAAGAGAACTATATCAGAAAAGACATTGTCAAATCAGTAGAAAAAGCGATTATTGAAATATTCAATTGCAATAATCGTTCATCTGATTTATCCGTTGTTGATGTTATAGAAGCGGCTAAAGAGCTTCATAACCTTAACAAGGCAGAAGAAGCCGAGTTGTATTTATTCGTTAAATATACGCAGATGCGTTTTATACGCTTCTTCAATGTAGTTGTTAAATCTAAATAATAAAAGATTAACAACACTATTACATAGTTATATTCTGCCGCCCCAGTAGGCAAGTCGGCGCGGCAGTTTATAAAAGTTCGTTCGATTGAACGCACCATATAAATATATCACAAAATAAATTTAAAGAGAGGGCGCAAAAGCGCAAAGGTGAAAAAGAATGAAATTAGGATTTATGACAATAGCAAAGGTTTATAGAAAGAAAGATGTACAGGAAATCACAGACCGCGCAACTGGTCGTGTTACTGGAGAATATTATCCAGTAATTCTTGACGACGGAGAAGATACGCTTGACGCTACTGTTCCGAAAGACGTTTACAACGGCATTGAAGAAGATAAGATATACCTCTTTGCCGGAACATATGACGACAGATTCAAGAGAGAAAATACGACACCGAAGCCAAGAATTACAGCCGTTCTTTATTTAATCAATGAGCCATGGCGCAAAGATTTTATTGATGAATTCAGTAAGCAGACATACGACAGCTTTGCAATGCCGTTCAAAGATGAGCAGCAGAAAAACACTACTGCTACTGCTTCTAAGGCTTCCAAGTAATTAAGTGATAATATCGCGGTCGCTTCCCGCGCTATTATAGACCATTTAACAACACTGTGTTAAATGGGTACTGCATTAGTGAACAGTGGCGGTTATTACTCGCTCTGTGTTACTCGTTAAACCGCCGCCGTTCCTTATGCTCTAACAAATAAATAATAATCAACAAGGATATATTAAAGGTCGTAACAGTCGCTTTGTTATTCTCCCAAGTGGATAAGCGTTGTGTGTAGTCCAATTCAATCATGTTGTAACTATGTCGGTTGTTACGGCTTTTAATATGCCCTTGTCGGATTGGGTATAAATGAGCAGAAACATTTACAAATAAGGAAAGAAGGGAGTTAAACATGGATTTCTTAATATTATTAAGAAACATTCTTGTACCTGTCGCAATACTTATGTGGGTAATTATCGGGCTTGTAGCACTTATTATCTTCTTAAGAAACAAGTTCAGCGGTAAAAGAATTAAGTTTACAGGAAATGTGTATAAAGAAACATTCGTACAGAATCACAGCACATCACCCGACAATTCAGTAAATACCGACAGTACAGATTTTGCAAACGGTGCAGACGGTGCCAGAAGTCCAAATGGCACTAATAAGGGCGGCTCTAGCTTATGCTTGTAAGAGAGCTGTCAAAAGCATGAATTAATTCGGTAATGATACACCGCCACTCTTCCAAGAGTTCGTGCGATTGAACTATTACAAATCATATACTGTTCTGTCAATAGTGACAGCTCGCGCCGTTTAAGGCAAGAGTGGCACGCATTACCCATGTACCGCACACAGCGTTAATTAAGCCAGTACACCGCAAGCGGTACATAACCACTGCAAATCTAATAGACGTGTTCAGCCCCCGACGAACTGAAGCAGCGGTGAATCCGTTCCGTCCTCTTCTACTGATATTCGCTCTAATTATCAATGTCGTTGATGTTGTGGGGGTTGTCAACTTGGGTACGGTCTTTGAAGTGGTGGGGCGCACCGAGGAAGCTAACCTACAACTTATCGACTTCATATATGTAGCGGAGAAAGAGAAAGAAGCCACGGAGACACAGAGGAAACTCGCCTACGGAGTACACAACCCCCGGGAATGAGCCGTTAAGAAAACATGAACGCAAAGCGCGATTGTTTTTAGGTGAATGGGGTCGCGTGAGCGTTCCATAATAAACAAAAAATAACACAGACATAATAAACACAGACACAATAAACACAATAAACAAAAATAGAATAACTAATTAATAAATTAAGAAAGCAAGAAAGCAATGATAAAAGAAACGATATCAGAACATAAACCAATATTTATATTAATGATTATCACTTTAACACTACTACTAATATTTACTGTAATTTATATTGTTATGCCAGTAAACGCAGAAGAAAAAGAAACATCATATGCAATAGAAGAAATACAAACACAGACTGTAAAAGAATCAGAAAATAAAAATGACAATAATACCTTAAATATAGATAGTAACAATGCAACAAGTCAAGAATCAGAAGAAACACCAACAGAAACGCAAGAGAACACACTCGCAGAAATCCGCGACACACTTTATATAATTTCAATAACACTCATTATATTTACAGGCGCGTTTCTAGGCTATGTAGCAGTTTCACGATTAATGTAGAAAGAGAGGATATAAGACATGACAACAGCAAGCGCAATATTAACAGATTATTCTCAGTATATAGCAATGGGGTTTTCAATGTCTGTAATACTCTCATTCACATTATGGGCGATTATGAAGCTCTGGCGCTTCGTAGTCGATATTATTAAGCTATCAACACCTTACAGGTGATGATAAATATAATTTTCGGAGGTTCCCAGTATGACACCAACAGTATTAGCAGCAGAGGGAAATGCAGCAGTCACAATGAGTACAGAAATCAAGACAGCAATCACAACAGCTTGTCAGAGCGCAGTTGATGTGTGCAAAGACGGTATTGTTGCTGTTCTTCCTATCGGTCTCTCACTCATGGCAATCACTATGGGTATCAGAATGGCTGTCGGCTTCTTTAGAAGCCTTGCAAACTAGTACTCCGATACTAGCAAAGGCAGAGTTTAACGGCTCTGCTGATGTACACAAAGAAGCGTTTAAAAGTTCGTGCGAACGAACAAATAAAAACGAGTAACACAGAAAGCGAGGTACAAAGAACAATGGGATATGTACTATTACTGTTATTCTTCCTAGTGTGGCGGAATATGGTACAAATCAAGAAAGCGACAAACTATATTGCCTACGGTACAGAACACCGCAAGGGCAAAATAAGCAAGCTCCTTGACCTTATAACCAACATACACAATGAGGAAGCGGAAGCAAGAAAAGCCAAGAGAGCCAAGCGGCAGGCAGAAAGAGAGGAAAAGGAACATGAAGAACAGAAGTAAATATAACTGTTTAAAATCTGCAATTTTACAGATTTTAATTTTAGGTTTATCCGTTGCCGCCCTTGTTTATGACGCTAACGGCGGTACAGTCACATCATATTTTTATGTACTCATAAACGGACTTATTTGTCTCACATTCTGTTGTTATGACGATGAATTGTATAAAAGGAATGATGAAATAATAGATGAAACTGAGGATAAAGAACATGAAGAAGATACTTAAGTTGATTAAATCAGATAGCACATTTCTATTAATTATCATTCATGTTATCACAACATTAGCGTTTATCATCTTTGTATCTTTAAAATATGACTGGATTGTTGAGCAATTCGGCTCTTACACGCTTTTTGCTGTTTGGTTCGTTCCTATTGGTGGATTTTTCGTAGGCGGTTATTACTTCGTAGTTGACTATTTTTCGCGGTACTCAAATAGAAATAAAGAAAGTAGTGAAAAAAAAGATGTATGATTGGTTTTTGCAGAATTTTGGAAGTTTTGACAATTTTATATTGTTTCTCCTTGCCATAGGACTTCTTATCGTTATCTCTCTTATGTTTGCGGCTCTTCGCTTAACTTTCCATGATGATATAGAAACGGAGGATAAAAACAATGAGCGATTTAGATGATAATTATGATGAGGATTATAGAAAGCTCCGAGATTTAATTTTTTATATTTCTATAGTTATTTTTTCTGACTTGCTTAATTTAAAGGATAACGACAATGATTAATTCATTAGAAAAAGTTGATATCGGAAATGTGCCTTATCATTCTACGATTACAGAGCGCGAGATTCAAGTTCTTAGGGACTTTTTCACGATACGCGCCTGTATAATTATTATAAGAGAGTCCGCTTCTATTTTACTTAACAAGGATAACAATAATGATTAGTGGTACATATATCCCTATCGTGATAATGCCGCACGATATAGCAGGCATTACAATTGTAGAAGCATTAATATTAATACTTCTGCTGACTGTTATAACAGTATTATTTATGAAATTTATAATATGGTATATGCACCACATTATATAAAGCCCTAAAAAAATAAAGATTGTGCTACATCTTGCCTAGTGGTATAATCGTATTCACAAGGGGGTGTTTGTATGATAGCTTTAGTTGAACAATATATACCTGATAAATCGAGTTATATTGTTGAATTTTTACTTACTTATTTTCCTATCATTTTAATTATAATTCCGTTTTTAGTTTTGTTATATTATTTTATATATAAACTAATTAAACGGCAAAAAAAATATTAATAATTTTAATCGTGATAACAGGCAAGCACAAAAACTTGTCTGTTATTTTTATTTAAGGGGTGTTTTATGAAAAAGATTTTTTGTTTTTCTCTTGCATTGTTAATTTTAACTATATCTATTCTTGTTTATTGTCCTCTTGGTGTTTTTGCATCTTATCCAGATGATTATTTTTCTTTATCCAAGCCGTATACTGATAGTATGGGTTTATCATCTTCTGACGCTCAAGCTGCAGTTAATGCTCACAAAGATATTGCTGATTCAAACGGTATTTTATGTTTTCAATACACTCCTACTGACACTTATAACTGGACTATGAACACAAAAAAGCAAAAAATACATTTATCAGATAATCAATTAAAAAATCTCTTAATGTCTAAACATTCATTATCACATGGATTCTTAGAATTTATTTATGGCGCCTCAAACTCTAATGCTTATCGTGGTTTTATATCTAGTGTCGGGGTTGCTACCAAGACTGACTCTAATACTCTTCTTGGTATTTCTGACAAGATTACAGGTAATTACAATTACTTAAATGCAATAGATTACAACGAGGAAACACAGACAATTACAATGAGCAATGATAACAGCAGTGTTGACAAATTAAGAGAAGAAATCAAGAAATATTATTATAATAGTATCGGTTTAAAAGAGAAAAAATCAAATGGCACTGTTAACAGTATAATTGACAGTTCAGATTTTCGTGCTTGCTTTGAATATGAAGAAGATTATCTCAATGCTTTTGGTTACAAAAATTATAAATACTGTTTAAAGACGTATTACGGCTTTTATTATTTTTTTAATGATTTGTCAGATTATATTTATGTTTCTAATGATAGTAATAACGACCGCTTTTTATCTTCTTATGATAATTGGACTAAAGAAACATGGAGATTTCGCACGCTTAAATCTGACGGTACAACAGGGTTTTTACAACCTGTGAAAGAAGATACTGTTATTCGATATGATTTTACTCTTAAAGTTAATGTTTCTGATATGTATTTTTGGTATACTCCTTCTAATTCTGATTGGGTTCTACGTCCTGATTGGAATAATGGTTATTCAAAATGGGTTGAATTTTATTCTAAAGATAAAACTTCTCTTAAATTTTGGTCTTCTTATAGTGCTTTGTATAATTATCTTCACGGAGACCAAAACGCTTATTTATCCTCTACCATTGAAAAGACTGGAGAAGATATAACATTTTCTATTAAAGACATGAATGAAAACTTAGGTAACAAAATGGACGCTCTTATTGATTCTATTAATAGTGGCAAAGGTAACATGTCCGCTGATGAATTGCAGAACGCTATTGATAAAGGACTTGAAGACTTAAATAAAAATACAGAGGATATTAAGGATAATACAAGTGATATTCTTGATACATTAAAAGAACAGAATAATATCTTATTGCAGATTCTCGGTGTAACTGAATACATAGCATATCAGAACGACAAATATAACAACACTTATACGAAAGCTGATATGTCAAACCTTTTTAAAAAGTCATTTAACAGAGTTTCCGATGCTGTTCTTTATGGTGAAAAAGTAGACGACGATAACGAGAACACTGTTGACCGCTCAAAATTTAGTTATCATAACGGCATTTTTGGACATTTCCCTTTTAGTGTTCCTTATCAGCTCTACGAATGGCTTAAGGTTTTTCAAGCAGAGCCAGAGTGTCCTGAGTTTACTTATCACTATGGGTTTTTAATTGGCATAAGTAAAGATGATGATGAATACGACAAATATAAAATAACATTCAATTTGTCTGCTTATGAATCATGGAGGGAAGTTGCGGCAAGTCTTTTAAAACTGTCGTTTACTCTTATAATGGCAATAGGCACATATAAAAAATTTAAGGGGGAATTATAGCATGTGGGAAAAGCTTATTTTAATTGTTTGTAGTGCCTTAACTGATTTGATTGCAAATCTATTAACATTTTTTGTTGATGTTATTCTTATCGCTTACAACCTCTTACCGACTGACCCTGTAAGTGGTTTATTGAATGTCAGCAAAGAGCCGTTTGTTAATTACTTACCGTACATCAATTGGTTTATTCCACTTGATTATGCTGTTACCCTTACCGGTGCTGTTTTAGACGCATATGGTTTATATATCTGTTGGAAATATTTCAAGAAAATATTATATGCTGTCCTTTCATATCGTAAAAATTTGATTGGTATGTTGGCTTACTTAATTAAATAGTTCGCGCGAATGAACGCACGCGCTTTATAGAGGTGATTTATTATATGATATGGTTTTATACAGGTGTCCCCGGTAGTGGCAAAAGTTATCATGCCGCGAAAGAGATTTATAAATTTATTCAAAAAGGAAAAAACATAATAGGAAACATGGAAATTAATACAGATTGTATCCCCACGCTTAATAAAAAGCCTAAGGGGTGTTATTTGTATGTCTCGAATAAAGAATGGCTTAATAATTCCATTCTTGAAATGAAAATTGATAGACATGGTGCAACTAGGCTCAAAGAACCCGACGACATTTACAGCTATATACAGGGCTTAAAAGGTTATGCTTATAATTTTCATGAACGCGATAAACAGGGAAAGTTTAAGCTACACCAGACATTATTAATCCTTGATGAATGCCAAGAGTTATATAACAGCCGTTCTTGGAATAGAAAAGACCGCCTTGCTTGGTGTGCCTTTTATCGTCTGCATAGAAAACTTGGTTATGATGTTATACTTATATCCCAAGATGACAAATGCATTGATAAACAAATACGAAACGTTTTAGAGACACAGGTATTGCATAGAAATGTTGGTAATTATAAAGTTTTTGGTAAACTGCTTTCTCTTCTCTTCGGGGGAAATCTGTTTATTTGTATTACTAGTAAATACGGCTATTCTAAGAAAGACGCTAAAACAGGTTCAAAGTTCCTCTTCGGGGAAAAGAAATATTATAGCGTGTATGATACAACACAATTGTACTAGGTGGAATCTCGGAGCATTCGGAGAGATAACACCTAGTACAAGTGAGCTTGTATCTGCGCATAGTATAACACACATATACACACATACATATACACACGCGCGCACATGCGCGTACTTGATAATATATACACTTAAACGAAAAGATTTTATTAAGGGAGATTTAAACATGAAGAAAAAAGAGATTAACGAAATTATGGCACATGTTGCCGCTCTGTCTGATGAAAAACTCGAGGAAGAATATTACACCGCTGTTGATAATTGTCTAGGTTCTCAAGTTGATACAATGATTGAACGTGGTTATGATTCTGTTGATATTATTGAACGAGAAAAACATGAAAAATATCTTTCTGAATATGCTGACATGCTTGGCTATTTATGCGAAAAGAGAAATATAAAATTATGGGGAGATAAATAACATGGGTGCTTACAATGTTCGTACATTAACATATAAAAATCAAACACAGGTGAGATTTTTTAAGAAGCCGATTGAATTTGATAAAAAGAAAGTTCGTGCGAACGAACGCAAGAAAAAGACAGAAGAAGAAAGAACGCAATTTGATATTGATTTATCTATACGACAATCTATGCATAGAACAAAAGATAAGATATGGAATATCTGTCTTGCTAATGATTGGGAATACTTTGTTACATTCACTTTCAATCCTAAAATTGTTAACTCAAAAGATTATGACGATTGTGTGACAAAGTTTCATGGTTGGTTAGATAATGCAAAGAAAATCTGTTGTCCAAATTTAAAATATGTTATTGTACCAGAATTTCATGCGGACAAAGAAAAATTTCATTTTCACGCTTTAATGTCAAATCTTGGTTTATTACAGCTTATAGATAGTGGCAGACGAAAAGATAAAGGAACAAAGATAATATACAATATTGGTAATTACCGCCTAGGTTTTTCTACTGCTATCCCAGTAAGTCAAAACAGCGATTCACAAGGGAAAATTGTTGGATATATGCTTAAATATATAACAAAGGATTTAGCTACATTAACGCAAGGTAAAAAGCGTTACTGGTATTCAAGAAACACTTGTGAAAAGCCTGTTATAGATTCTTATTTGATAGAAAATGATAAACTTCACGATTTTGTAGAAGCGTTAGAAAATGATAAGTCTTATAGAAAAACAGTTGATATGCCGTTTTCTGATAATGAACTAAAAATATACAACTTTGATACAAATTGACCTATAATATAGCCACAAGGGAGAGTGACAACATGGGAAAACATTTGACAGAGAAAGAACGCTATTTGATAGAATTTATGTATAACAAAGAAAAGAGGACACAACGCGAAATAGCTAAGATATTAAATAAGCATTATAACACCATATACAATGAGATTAAGCGTGGAACTATTAAGCTGCTTGACCGCAACTTAAAAGAATATGATATCTATTGTGCTGATGTAGGACAACGCAAGTACATAGAAGCCAACGCAAGAAAAGGTGCGAATAATAAGGTTGCCTGCGACAGTGAGTATTTACTATTTATACGCGATAAGGTAAAACAACACTACTCTTTCTATTCTGCAAATGAACTTGCAAAGCAAGAGGGATTTAATACAAGAGTGTGTTTAACAACTCTTTATAACTATTTTAACAAGCACTTTATTAAATTGAAAAAATCGGACATGCCATATAATAAAATTAAAAAAGTTAAACAGGAAAAAGAAACAAAGCGCGTTTACCAGTACGGCAAGCGTTCCATAGATGAAAGAGGAAATTTACAACAGCGCGATATATACGGACATTGGGAAATGGATACCGTACAAGGACAGAAGAAGAAAAAAGGCTGTATACTTGTTTTATCTGAACGAAAGACACGACAAGAATTACTCTTTAAACTTGATAATAAACAGTGTGCCAGTGTTTGGAATACTTTACAAGATAACTGGGATAGGTTAAAACACCATATCAAAACAATCACATGTGATAATGGTGTTGAATTTTCTACAAATTGCGAACTTAGCAACAATGAATTAATAGAGTTCGTGCGAACGAATTTATATTATTGTCACCCTTACCGAAGCGGTGAACGTGGAACAAATGAAAATCAAAATAAATTAATAAGACGCTTTTACCCTAAGGGTGTTGACTTATCAGAAGTCACGCAAGAGGAATTAAACAAGATACAAGACTTTATGAACAATATGCCGCGTAAGATATTTAACGGCTTATCATCAAATCAATTTATAGAACAAAATGAAATGGAGTATTTACAAACATGAAGGACAATATAAGAAAGATTTTAATAATTATAAAAAGGTGTGTGACATGTTCTCCTACTGATAACATATGCTTACTTCATACGAACAACAAAACAACATGTCACATGCCTTGTAAGTATGCGCGCGAATGTGATTTACATTTCCGCTTCTTTCGTCTTAATAACTGGTAATATAAGCTAAAAAATTTTTAACAAAAAATCACAATTTATTGTTGACATTTACAATATATCTGAAAACGCCCTCGTCCATTGCATCCTCAAGATATCCCATATACGAA
>OIXA01000629.1_pt1 | contig 50188 bp, 42 predicted proteins | sample 1587721 | NCBI WGS metagenome assembly OIXA01 (sample SAMEA3888900, study PRJEB22519) | human gut metagenome | biome: human gut; feature: human-associated habitat; material: faeces | place: Denmark | collected 2013
TCATTCTTCTAAAACTCCGAAATACCACAAGCCCTAATGACCGATTTGGGTTAAAACCATTTTCAAAATGGTATATAAAAAAGTTACGGAGCATCTCAAAAATCTCCGTAACTTTTTTATATGCTAATATTTTAGAATGGGGATTATTCCTTCGGCATGAGTTGTTTTACTTTTGCCTCGATAACTGCCTCTATATTGTTTTCGGGCAGTTTCATCCATTCTTGGAGTTCTGCTTTTTGTTCAGGGGTGAGCGATTCTTCAGTTTTTTCCATTGATTCGTCAATGTTCTTAAACAGAGGATCGGTTTCCAGAGCGGCGAGGTCTTGAATCGATTCGCACGCTTCAAATTTGGCTTTGATATAATTAATCACTGCTTTCACGTAAGCCATATTATCGCCAGTGTTTACGGGAACTTTGATTTCTGTTTTGGCTTTGGGTTGGGTTGTCTGTGCCGATTGTGCTTGAGCGAAAAAGCCCACGAATGCCACCATACACACCGCAATCATCATTTTAAGTTTCATAATCAGAATGTTTTGTTGGTTATAAAATAAAGTGCAGCAAAATGCTACTCCACCCACAAAACTACAAAATTACCCCCACCCACCAATAAAAATTTGAGAAAAATATGTGTTATGTGCAGGATAAAAACTATTCCTTTTTTTCAAGAATTAATTTAATAAATAAGTCAAGCCACTCAACAAGAGGTAACGGACAACTAAGCAATCCACAATTATATTGCAAATTCAACATTGAATAACGAATGCGTACACGTGGGTGATACTTTTCGTTATATACTACTATACTTCGTCCCTTGATATTGTCTTCTGCTTTCACCTCAATTGGAATAATCAGTTCGTCTTTTTGTATAACGAATTCAATTTCAGCCTTTCCCTCTGAGGTCCAATAATATGGAATTTGATTATAGGTGACGGAAATCAGCGATTGTAATACTGCATTTTCTGCAAGAGCACCCTTAAACTCTGTGTAATTGGCAATTGAATCCAATATAACCGAGGCTGGCAATCGTGCAAGTCGACGCAGAAGTCCGCAATCACTTGCATACACCTTAAACGAATCCATTTGCTCATAAGCAGAAATAGGAAAACCTGGTTTGCTGATGTTGTAAACCACATGAATCATACCAGCCTCCACCAGCCACATCAAAGCGTCTTCATAATCCTTTGAGCGAGCCCCATGCTTCACCACTCGATAAATGAATTTTCTATTTTCCTTTGAAAGTTGCGCAGGTAAAGAATGCCACAAGGCTTGAATACGAGGAATGTCGCGTGCAGCAGCATAGCGTGAGAAATCTAATTCGTAGAGATCAAGAATACCTTGTAAAATATCCTCAATTTCTCCCACACCTCTACCGTCGAGTAAGGCGACCACAGATTCGGGCATTCCACCGCAAATTTGATATTGTCTGTATGCCGTCTTGAGTTTATTTAAGATAATTTCTGGAAGTTGCTTGATTTCGGAAATAGAATTGATGTAGTTATATGTATTTACATCAACTGCGCGAAGAAATTCACGAAAAGTGATTGGATACATTCTCACCACTTTCACTTTCCCTACAGGAACAGACATTTGCTTTTGCCTGACCGCTACACCAAGCAACGAACCTGCTGCTATAATGTGATACTCAGGCGCATCTTCGCAGAAGTATTTTAAACTATTCAACGCATTCTCACATTCTTGAATTTCATCGAATATGATTAGAGTTTCACCTGCAATAATAGGTTCATCACAATAAAGTGCAAGTTCACTTATTATTCGTTCTGGCGATTTTGTGGTTTGAAAAATAGATATTAGTTCAGGTTGACGGTCAAAGTCGAATTTTACACAGTATTTAAAACATTCCTTGCCGAATTTTTCCATTGCCCATGTTTTACCTATTTGGCGAGCACCTTTTAGCAGGATAGGCTTATGCAGAGCACTATCTTTCCATGTTTTAAATACGCTTATTATATCTCTTTTTATTTCCATTATACCATTGTTTATGTTTATAATTTCCGATGCAAATATAATTAAATAAAAGCGATGAAAAAAGAGTTTTTACACAAATAAGTTCCGAAAAGTGTAGTGACAGCACACTTTTCGGAAGTTGTTTGTGTAAAAATGGTAATTTTTACGAAATTTTGGGTAGAAGGGTGGCTGACGATTCTTTCTTATTTTTCACCGTCTTTTTGATATACAAACCATTAGAACCGTCCCTTTGGTTGGGGGGAACATGTTGGAACATGTAAGAATTTATTCACACTATTTTTGCCGAAATCCTTGCAGAATCCGAGGGTTTTAACGAAATTTGCCATGAAGTTGCGCATATGCTGATTGATAGTAGTTATCAAAATGCTGTTACTAATTTACGGAAACACTGCATATTGTGTAACTCTTTTAGTTATAGATTTTTAGAATTTTAATTAAACCAACAAATGAAAACAATAAAAAATACAGACAAGATACGTGTCTTCGGTGTAACATTTAAGGACATACATGAAGCCATAAGTTATGCCCAAAAGGAAAAGCCTAAGAAAGGAGTTTATGTTGGTGTTATTTCAGAACGCTACCCTTGCTTTGACTCCCATGATTATGCCTACGATCATCGGCGTTATTGGAACATCATATTTGCAAAATCGAAAAAGGAATTGAACTCGAAACTCGAAAAACTTGAAAATGAGGATCACATGATTAATTTCTGCAAACTCTCTGACACTCTTGCCCCTATGGCATATTGGGGAGGTGCAAGCGGTGATCATGGTTTTTGTACCAGTGTAGAATTGACAGACGACATAGAAGTAGAATTTGCAGACGACATAGAAAAAGTCTTTACTTTGTCAAGTGTATTAAAATATCTAAAATACATTGGTCAACGGTGTATAGGAAAGTTGAAGTGATTAGGGATATTGAATGATGACATTTTATTTTTTGTTTTATGATTATTGATGAAAAATAAGATTAGGAAATAATATACAAGTTGTCCCTTTGTGGAGAATCGTAAGATTCGTATGAGCAAAATGCTATGGTTTCGCACTCATTATACGGACGTATTTTTGATGTCTGACCATAAACAGACACCCCCATCAACAGAAATAATAAACCAATAAAATTTTTCATATAACATCAAAGTTTAATGCAAATTTAATGATTTGACCAATCCTCCACAATATACATAACGGATTTTTAATTCAAAATTAATCCCCACACATAATTAATGTAAAAAAATAGCGATAGAAATACATATTCTATCTATTTAAATATCAGTTAAATAAAGTGATACACAATCAAGGGGACGGTTCTTTTGATGGTGTTTTTACTTCAGATTTACAGCACCACCATAGATAGATTTATAAAAGGAATAAAAATAGCTAAATAATAAGGGTGTTAATAGGGTGAAATGGATTAAATGTATGTTTTTTTGCAAAAATTGTGCTGGAAATAGATGTTGTATATTATTGAGTATTAGGTAGATAATTGTGGACGCCATCAAAAGAACGCGTTCTTTTGGTTGGCGGTATGCAGAATTTGAGTTGCTGCAACGAGGAAGATACATGCGCCTACAACCATCATGATATTCTACTGGTTGTTTGTAATGCATTGATAATAAGAGCGTCGTATTGGGTGCTGCTAAAAGAAAAAAAAACATTAACCCTCAAATGCAAACGAAGGATAAAATAAATTAACAAGGAAAATAAAGTTTATTTTCTATTTTTATCATTTTACAATACCAAATTAAAAAGTGCTTTAATCGTTATAGCCAAATCAATTTATTGATATACAGAAAGTTTTATCTATCCTTGATAAATATAATATTACTTAAATAATCTTATGTAGAAGTATATTGGAATCAAAGTGTTCTTCGGTTTCAGATATATTTTATATATTTGCATTAAAATTTAAGTTGTTAAACATGAAAAATAAGCAATTAAATCGTATAAAAGTCGTTCTTGTTGAAAAAAGGAGGACAGGAGTTTGGTTAGCTGAACAGCTTGGTGTATCACCTGTAACAATCAGTAAATGGTGTTCAAATACCACTCAGCCAACATTACAAACTTTAGACAAAATAGCAGAACTGTTAGAGATAGACATGCGCGAGTTGCTTACAAGTAATTAGAATAGAATGGAAAAATATACTGCAATCGATTTGTTTTGTGGAGCAGGTGGTCTCCATATCGGTTTTGAAAATGCAGGGTTTAATATTAAACTCTGCGTGGACAATAACGATATTGTAGAAAAGACCCATAAAAGGAATTTTCCTAACATACCAATAATCAATCGAGACATAAATAAAGTTTCTACAGATGAAATACGTGAGTATCTTGATGAGAATAAGGTAGATGTCATCATTGGAGGTCCTCCTTGTCAGGGATTTTCAACTATAGGACATCGTGTTTCTTCTAATCCAGAGAAAAGAAACCAAAAAGATCCAAGAAATGAACTTGTCTTGACTTATGCACGAATTATCAATGAAATTAGACCAAAGTTCATTGTTATGGAGAATGTAAAAGGAATTCTGACTTTGGATAAAGGTGCTTATTTGAATAATGTGCTTTCTATTCTTGCAAAAGCAGGATATAATGTAGAGTACAAACTTATAAATATGGCAGACTATGGTGTTCCAGAGGTTAGAGAACGTGTTATAATTATTGGTAACAGGATTGGTATGCCTGTAACTTTTCCTGCCACAGACCATTCGGACAACCCCGATGATAATCTGCCTGCATGGGAAAATTGTTGGGATGTTCTAAAGGATTTGGTGAAAATGGCAGATAATCCATCCTTTAATCATGTTGCACTAAAGCATACATGCAAGAATATTGAGAGATATAAACTTATCCCAGAAGGTGGAAGACTTCCAGAGGATAAACTTTCAAAAGAATTGTATCGTAAGAACTTTGGAAATACTTACAAAAGGTTGGCAAGAAATCGACCTGCCTTAACGATGGTGCCAGGCAATGATGCCTTCCCGATTCATCCTACCTTGAATAGAAGTTTAACAGTTAGGGAGGCTGCAAGAATACAGACTTTTCCTGATTCTATTATTTTCGAAGGTAATCGACGGCAACAAGGACACCAAGTTGGAAATGCGGTACCACCCGTGTTTTCCAAGAAATTGGCAATATTTATTCTTAAACAAATTAAGAAAGCAAAAGATTTAGGTATATATGAATGCGATTGATTTATTTGCTGGTGCTGGTGGACTATCTGTTGCTTTAAGAGAGTCTGGATATAGTATTGTATTAGCGAATGAGATTAACCCCAAATTTGCTGATACACATAAACTTAATTTTCCAAAAGTTCCTATTTTAGTGAAAGATATAAATCTCATCACAAAGAATGATATAGAAAGTGTATTAAATGGGAAAGAAGTGGATTTGGTTGTTGGAGGCCCACCTTGTCAGGGATTTTCTGTCTTTGGAAAAAGACGTTTTATAAACACAAAAGATTACAACCCACATGAAGACCCAAGAAATTATCTTGTGTATCAATTTATTAGAGTTATAGAAGAAGTGAAGCCAAAATTCTTCTTTATGGAGAATGTTAAGGGATTTACGAACCTTGATAAAGGATGCTTTGTTGAAGAAGTTAAAAAGGCTTTCCAAGGAATTGGGTATCAAGATATTTGGTGGGAAGTAATTCATGCAACAGACTATGGAGTGCCTCAGGAGCGACAGAGAATGTTCATGATAGGAAATAGACTTGGCATAAAGTTCCAAAAGCCTAAGCCTACACATCACCCCATTGGTTCTGGACTTTTTCCTGAATATACAACAGTGGGAGATGCCATCATGGATTTGGTTGGAAAGGAAAATAAAGTAGACAACCATATTCCTTTAGCTCATAAGCCTATTGTGGCAGCTCGCTATGGGTATGTAAAAGAAGGTGGTAAACTTAATATTGACGAACTTCCGCCTGAATTAAGTGCAGCGACAAGAAAGGACTCTAAGACAGGAAAAGTTGCAAATTATAGCCATGTGTTCAAAAGGCTTAGTAGATTTAAACCTGCTATAACAATGGTTCCTGGTCATAATGCCTTTCCTATTCATCCTACATTGAACAGGACTCTTACACCAAGAGAGGCTGCGAGAATACAGACTTTTCCCGACAGCCATGTTTTTTTAGGGACAAGACAGGAACAATGCATTCAAGTTGGTAATGCCGTACCTCCTTTGATGGCAGAACCTTTTTTACTAAAAATAAAACAATACATAGAGGATTATAATAAATTACAATTATGAGTAGTCATAACACAGAAGCAGCTTATGCATCAGCGGAAATCGCTTCAATGATTCAAACCCAACAAGACCATTTCTTTAATGGTCTTGGGGCTTCTGGTGCATGGTCTTTATTTGCAGGACGTGAAGGTGGATATCAATGGCCGTTAGCAGATGGGGTAATAAGTGCAACAAATCCTAACAAACAATTCAATATTGCATTTGAATTTAAGCGTCCAAATGAAGGTGTTCATGGGATATTAACCGCTTTAGGACAGTCTTATGCATATTTGGAAAAGGGATATGATGCTTCCGTAATGTGCATACCTTGTAGATATTCGTCACATAATAACCCTGGTAATCATGTAAATAGGATTATAGAAGCAACTGCACCAGACATACCGATTTGGATTTTTACTTATGACAATCCAGACTTGTCTGCGACAAGACCATTTATGAACAAAATAACTTGTGTGCGAGACATTGCGTTATCAGCAAGTAGGACTATACAAAGAACGTCAGGAGCGGCAACAACAGCCAGTCGAGTAACCACATTATGGGCTCATGTGCGAGAAGGCATGAGCCATCCTGATGCATTATTTAGATTCTGCCAGTCTGTAAAGATTGTATCCTCTTCTGGAGAGAATTTGGTTACAAGTATCTTTCCACAGCAATTGATAGATGCGGTGAGAAGAATTGATACAAATGCAGACATATTCAAATACTTGTCTAATACAGCATCTGATGGTATATTGGATATGGCATGGCGCAAGTTGTGGTTCTCGTTTTATTTTTGGAAAGATTTGATTCCTTTATATGGAGGCAATAATCCTTATCTGGTCAATGACGTTGCAACAAGAATAAAAATAGATGAAACAACATACCAAAAATTGTTTTCTGGCAGAATAGATTCCATTAAAAACAAATTGGTAAATAAATTGAATGAAGGAACAATCTCTGAAAATGATGCATGGGAAGAGTATGCCAAGAAAGTAAGAAGTTATGCTCATAGTTATAGAGAAGTGATTGATTCTGGTTTATATCACATGGGCTTCCTTTCACCAAATGGTGATTTGACTGAACTTGGTTACAAATATGTAGATGCTTGCGAGCGCAGTAATTCCGCCTATAATAATCTTCCAATGGAGATTTTACGAGGTGCGCTTCTGCAAAATGGACAATTTGCAGCCTTGCTCCACTATATATTTAAGCTGTCAGAAGAAAAATTCGATAATGATTTGTATGCTTTCACTGCTGAAAATGCAAATGGCACACGTTCATTCAAACAACAGGAATATCTTCAATGGCTATTGGACTATTTTGCAAACACATTGCATATTGTTCAACAAAGTACTCTAAGGGCAGGAGGAACACGACATCCTTTACAGGCAGAAATATCATTTATGAATAAATTGGGTATTGTGCGTTCCAATGATGCAGGACGACCTGCATATAGAATAGGTACAGGATTATGTGTTGACTGGCCACAAGTTGAAACAAGTCTTCAATTTTTCAATAATTTGTAAGTTCCACAATATTAAGTTGAATGATATGAAAAGATTTTTTTTGTTGATACTATGATTGATGCCTTTATGTCTATTGGCACAAACTTATAAGATGTATCAAACACGTAACTACCATAACCTGTTACGTTTGAATACCGCTACTGGAGAAGTGTTACAGGTGCAAGATGGTGGTCAATCTTGGAAGATTTGCGACACAATGGAAATTGACGGTGATGTTAAGAACCGTTTCTGTATTTAAATATTAAATTGCCAAAATCCCTTGGTTTACAACATAGAAGAACCGTCCCTTTGGCAACCTTTGGCAACTCGTTGACCCGTAGACCCGTAGACCTGTTGACTCGTTGACTTTATTAGCGGAAGATGATTTCTTTTATTACTTCGTGGCCGAGCGATTCGTTGATGCGGGCGATGAGGGTGGAGCGGGTGAGCATGAGTTGGTTGCGCAGGGGGGCGCTGCTGATGGTGAATGTGAGCACACCGTCTTTCACCGAGCGGTCGGTGGTGTAGCGGTTCACGCCCTGCCCCACGAGGGTGGGCCACATAGCCAAAGCGCGCTGTTCGTCGAGGCGGACATCCAGTCGCTCCTGGCGCAGCACTTGGTTGATAATATCTCCAACTGATTGGGCACTTGTGCGTTTCATAAGCGTATGGTGTTATTGATTTGAACGGTTGATAAGTGAGCAAACGCCATTTTCCACGCCGAACATGGCAAAATCGCCACTCACGCGACGCACAATTTCGTCGAGGTGCGTGCGGTTGGTGTCGGTGATGAAAATCTGACCGAACCGTTCGTCCGACACCACTTCGATGATGCTCTCCACGCGCGAAGCGTCGAGTTTGTCGAAAATGTCGTCGAGTAGCAGAATCGGGGTCAATGCCGTATGCTCTTTCAGAAACTCAAACTGTGCCAATCGCAGTGCTATGGTGTAGGTTTTGCACTGGCCTTGTGAGCCGGTTTTGCGCATGGAGTGTTCGCCCAAAAGCAGTTCAATGTCGTCGCGGTGCACACCTCTTGTGGTGTAGCCTATAATGAAGTCGCGCTCGCGTGTGGCATTGAGGTGTTCGAGCATACTCCCCTCGTTGAGGTGGCTTTTGTAGAGCATTCTCACACATTCGCCATCGCCGGCAATGGCATTGTAGTAGCGCATGAAAATTGGTTCAAACGCTTCAATCCACCGCTTTCGTGCCGCATGAATGTAGGTGGCGGTGGTTGCCATTTGATGCTCCACGGTTTCGTAGAGCAGCGGGTCGCGAAATTCCTTTTTGATGATGGCATTTCGCTGCTCCACAGCCTTGGTGTAGGCAATCACGGCAGCCAGATATTCCTTGTCGCCCTGCGAGATAATCATATCCATGAGTTTCCTTCGCTCCTCGCCTGCGCCCCTGATAAGGTCCCAGTCGGCAGGCGACACCATCACCAGCGGTAGCAGCCCTATGTGTTGGCTCAGTCGCTTGTACTCCTTGCCGCCACGGCGCACCGTTTTCCGCTTTCCACGCTGCATACCTATCGACACTTCTTCGTCGGTATCGTGGCGCGTGTATTTGCCTTGAAGCATCATAAAGTCGGCACCGTGGCTAATCACGCTCGCATCGGTTTGCCCTGTTGAACTTTTGCAGAAGCTCAGGTAATAGATGGCGTCGAGAATGTTGGTTTTTCCCATGCCATTGTTGCCAATCAGGCAGTTCACCTTAGGCGAGAACGTAAGTGTGGCTTCGCCGATGTTCTTGTAATTGAGTATGGAAATGCTGTTGAGTTTCATTGCCACAAATATACTGAAAATAGTTGAAAGATATTACATTTTCCGTGCCCAATCCTTGTGTGTTCCTTTTTTCTGTATTATTTATCAAAAGGGCGAATATTGCCGAAATGGGGCTGATACGCCCGATTTTTATCATCTATTTTTTGTAACTTAGCACCATTAATTATTGACCGACGACATGAAAAAGAATATATTTTCCATGATATGCGCTGTGGGCGTGTGCTGCTCTATGCTCACGGGGTGCGACCTGATCGACTACCACCCCTACGACACAAAAATTAGCGGCGCACACCACATCAACAGTAAAAACATCAGCCTGATAGAAGAGCGGTGCGCCAATCGCGACGAGGTGACATTTGCCGTAATCAGTGACACGCAACGCTGGTACGACGAGATGAAGGTGGCGGTCAACAGCATCAACGCGCGCACCGACATCGACTTTGTGGTGCACTGTGGCGACATGAGTGACTTTGGTGCCACCAAGGAGTTTGTGCTTCAGCGCGACATTATGCAGAGGCTCAACGTGCCTTATGTGGTGGTAATTGGCAACCACGACTGCTTGGGAACCGGTGCCGATGCGTATCGCTACATTTTCGGCGACATGAATTTCAGTTTCAACGCCGGCAACACGCATTTCGTGTGCCTCAATACCAACGCTCTGGAATACGACTATTCCGTGCCTATTCCCGATTTTGAGTTTATTCGCGCCGACAGGGAAAACATTCCAGCCAGCGTTACCCACACCGTGGCAGTGATGCACGCCATGCCACACTCCGAACAGTTTAACAACAATGTGGCAGAAATCTTCGAGCAGGAAGTGATGAAATATCCCACGCTACGATTCTGCCTGTGCGGACACGACCACAGCAGCAAGGTGCTCGACCTCTTTGGCGACGGCGTGAGTTATTACGAGTGTGGCGCAGCCAAGCGTAGGGAATATTTGGTGTTTACATTAAAAAAAGACGGAGGACATAGTTATGAAGTGGTTAGATATTAAGAAGTTATCCTTGCGCGTGGTGCTTGCTACCGTGCTGTGCGCTGGTGCGCTGCCACTGCAAGCCCAGACACTCGCCCCCACCGATACCGTATCTGCCGACAGCACCGACAGTGTGCAAAGCCCCACACGTTATGAGCGGCGCATCGACAGGTATGTGCTGCGCTGGAGCAAACTTATCCCAAGCCACTCCACCCTGCAATACGCTGGCAGCATAGGTCTGATAAGCGCCGGCATCGGCTGGCATTATGGAAAAAATGCGCATTGGGAAACGGATTTGCTGGTGGGCTTCTTGCCCAAATACCACAGTCGTTCGGCACACGCCACATTCACCGTGAAGGAGCGTTACATACCTTGGCGCTGCCATGTGCACCCGCAGTGGACCATCGAGCCGCTCACCGCCGGTGCTTTCTTTAACACCATTTCGGGCGAGGACTTTTGGCGACATCAGCCATCGCGTTATCCGAAGAAGTATTACGGAATGCCCACCAAACTGCGTTCCAACATATTCTTCGGGCAGCGATTGCGTTACAACATTCCGAACAGCAAGCGCATCATGCACCAAGCCATTTCGCTCTATTACGAAATCTCTACCTGCGACATCTACCTTATCTCAAAAATTACCAACAAAAGTTACCCTTGGAGCAAAACCCTTTCCCTCGCCATCGGCATCAAATGGGATATGTAGGATTTTTTTAGAAATTAGATGTTAGAAATTAGAAGTTAGATGTTAGAAATTAGATTTTTTTATAGCCTCTAAACTCCAAATTCTAATTTCCAACATCTAATTTCTTCTCGTGGCAAATAGTAAGGGAAATGGGGTGGAAAATGGATTTTTTTAGGATTTATTTGGATAGTAGTGGCATTTTATACAAAAAACATCAATAAATCTTTGAAATTATAAATTAATTAGTTTACTTTTGCAAAAAGAAGTGGTGTTGATAGCTACGATAATGCGCTGTTTGTGCTAAATAGCCTCGCTATATGCTTCTTTTTTACCGTTATCGAACTTGTATAAAATAAAATATAACACTATAAATAACATATAACACTTACGAACATGCTAAAAAGACGACTTTTCTTACTTTTGGCTGTGCTGTTGCCTTTGTTGGGCTTCGCACAAGCGAAGAGTGTGCCGTACTTCTCTCAGATTGGTGGTACGAGCAAACTTGATGCCGATTGGACAGTGTATAACGTCAATGGCGATGAAAAAACTTGGATCAACGATGCCACGGCAAGTAATTATAGCAGCATTTCTGCCGTGAAAGTGACCGCCGGGGCAAAATACGCTTACAACACTAAAGCCGATGCCAACGACTGGCTGGTGTCGCCTGCCATTCATCTTGAGGCAGACAAGGAATACAAGGTTTCGTTTTATGTGAAAACATCTGGTTCTTTTAAAGAGAGTCTGCGACTGGCTGTGGCAAATGCCAACACAGCCGATGCGATGGCTACCAAGAGCGAAACACTTCTTGATTTCCCAGAACTCACAGAAAAGACTTTCGTTAAGAAAAGCGTAGTGTATGTGGCCAGAGAATCAGGCGACTACTATTTCGGTTTGTATGAATACAGTAAGAAAGACTTATTTAATGTGTTCGTAACGGCTTTCTCTGTGGCAGAGAACATTACCACTCCAGCCCCTGTTACTGGCCTTACCGCCACTGAAGGTGCCAACGAGGCAATCACCGTGGATTTGAACTGGACTTTGCCAACCAAGGACGAAGACGGTAACGACCTCACCACCCCACTCACAGGCGTGGAAGTGTATCGCGATGGCACTTTGGTGAAGACCCTCGAAGGAACAGCCACAGCATGGCAAGACACCGAGGCTCAAGGCTTGACTTCCGGTTTCCACACCTACGAGGTGAAAGCGCTGCTTGGTGCCGCCAAGAGTGCTGCTACCAGCGTGACCACCAAATATGTGGGTCCGATTGCTCCACAGGCTCTGCCTTATACAGCCGACCTTTCAAGTGCTGAAAAAGTTGATGCTCTTTTCACCCAATATCACGGTCCAAAGAGCACACAGACAGCAGTTTGGAAATTCACAAAATCATCATACATAGGCAACAGTTTGAACCTCTCCACCACCAAAAACCTTGTGGAAGACGAGTATTTGGTAACTCCACCACTCACCGTGGAAGAAGCTGGTGCCTATAAGGTGACTTTAGATTTTCAAGTGGGCTACTATGGTGGCGAAAAACTTGAATTAGTGTTGGGTAAGGGCAAAACTGCCGAAGAACTGAACATCCCTGTGCAGACCATCACCTCATTCAAGAGTTCAAGAAGCAAATATGAGATTTATGTGCAGATTCCTGAAGGTGGCAAGTATTACCTCGGTTTGCACGCTTGCAGTGAGAATGTTCCTACCAACGGCTGCTCTTACAAACTCTATGGCTTGAACGTGGAAAAAACCGCTATCGTTCCCGAACAAATCACCGACCTTGTTGCCGTTCCATTCGCCGACATGACCAACAATGTGACCCTCACTTGGACCAACCCAACCAAGACCAACATCGGCACCGACCTCGCCGCTCTCACAAAAGTGGAGTTGAAGCGAAATGGCGAAGTGGTGAAGACTTTTGTATCTCCAGCAGTGGGTGACTCAATGAACTACGTTGACAATGTGCCTTCTTCAGGCTTCTACGAATATCAAGCGCTTGCTTACAGCGAAGGTGGCGTGGCAGTGGGCACTCCTACTACCGTGAGAACCGCATGGGTAGGCGACAACACCCAAACTCTGCCATACGAATTTAAGTTCAACGACCCTGACCAATGGGCATTCTACAGCGTGGTTGACGCTAACAAGGACGGCCACAGTTGGACTTACAGCAATGGCACAAGCTACAGCAGCGGCTGCGCTGTAAACGACCACTCAAAGATGACCGAATACAGTTCATGCAACGACTATTTGATTACCCCTCCATTCGATATCAAGCCCGGTTACTACCGCTTCATCTACAGTTACAACGGCAAGGGCGCATCGTTTAAGGTGGGCACAGTGAAGAGCGCGAGCGATCCAGCAGCCAGCTTCAAGCAGTTCCGCGATGTGGACTACATCAAGGACTATGGCTACACAGCCGACACTTGCATCGTGAAGATTGAAGAAAGCGGAAAGATGTACTTCGCATTCCAGGACTACAGCATCGCTTCTTCATCAGGCACCAACAAACTCTATCTCAAAGACATTAAGATTGAATACACTCCAGTAGTGCCAGAAGTGGCAGAAGGATTGACCGGCACAGCCGCTTCCGACCAGTCGCTCAGCGCAACCCTCACTTGGGTGAACCCAACCAAGACCAATATCGAAGGTATAGCACTCGAAACCATCACCAAGGCTGTGATTTTGCGCAACGGTGAGAATGTGGGTGAGGTGACCGAAGGTTTGAAACCTGGTTTAATTTCAACTTGGACCGACAACACCATCAAGACTCCTGGTCAATACACCTACAGCGTGGAAATCTACAACGCAAACGGTAAGAGCGAACACGCAGCACCAAGCGTGCTTATCGACTGGGTGGGCGGAGGTCTTCCATTGCCTTACAGCGTGAACGTGAACGACGGCAGCGACAGTTGGAGAAGTTGGACTATCGTGAACGCCAACAACGACTATCGCACCATTGCCGGTGAACAATATGCTACCACTTGGGAAGTGTCGAGCAACTCTATCTATTACAACTCTGGCAAGGTGCAAGGCGACGACTGGGCAATGTCGCCACGCCTCCAATTCGAAAACGGCTCACACCTGACCGTGACCATCGAATCATACGCATCACAAGCCGACAACGATGTGACTTGGGATTTGGCAGTGGCTCAAGCACTCGACCACACCAAGATGGCAACTGTGAAGACTATCACCACAGCGGCCACAGCATCATCAAGTTCAACGGCACAAACCGATGTGATTCAATTCAATGTCACCGACGAATCACTGCCAACTCTCGTAGAGGGTGAAGGCGGCACCGACCCTGTGGTGAATGTGCTTCCTGGCGTGAATGTGATTGGTTTCCATGCCAACGCTATTGGCGAAATCCACGTGAAGTCGATTTCGATTGAGAAGATGACCTCTACCGGCGTAATCGACGTGACCGACGCTAAGAAGATGATGAACATTGCAGGTGGCGTGCTCAGCATCGACGGTGCAAGCGAAATCGCCGTTTACGATATTCTTGGCCGCAAGGTGGCTGAAAGCCGTGGCGGTGAATCTATCGACCTCAATGGTAAATCAGCAGGTGTGTATGTGGTGAATGCCGTGGTAAACGGTTCACGCATTTCTGCAAAGATTTCAAAATAAATCTTCGCAATGAAGTGATACACAGAGACTAAATAAAATCTCCGAAACAGCGTCCTCTTCTGGCAAAACAGGAGGGACGCTATTTCGTTTTTTATCCCCATCTATTTTTAGATTACTATTCCAACTAATTAACGATATGAGAAAGTTATTTAAATGTGTGTCGGCAGTGGCAGCAATGTTGCTTCTGACAGCCACTTCGGCTTATGCCGGCTCTGATGTGCTTGCCACCAAGCACGGACCGGAATCGAAGTTGAGACTGTACCGACCAGCCGCCAACGCTGTGCCAGAGGCGAACCCTCGAAAAGCTGTGAGCGTGGCGAATGTGAATCCCGCGGCTACCACCGTGGCGAAAGTGCCGGGCAGCAACACCGTGCTGTGTGGCGTGAAAGTGTACGACGACGCTTGGGCAACTGATGGTGCCACCATCGATGCCGGTATCTACACCGTGGAGGCGAAAGAGAACGGCAGCATCAAGAGTGTGAAGGAGAGCAAGGAATGGATGTACACCCGCTCCGCCATCAAAATTGGCAGCACCTACTATGTGCTTTCCTCAAACTTTACGGGCGAAGTCAGTTATTATAGCAACTATTCCACCTCCACTTGGTTTAAGGGAAGCGGTAGTGAAATCGACGCTGTGAATGTGGCAACCGACCTTACCCTCGACCCAACAACAAACAAGGTGTATGGCTATTTCTACGACGAGCAGACGGGCGACTACACCCGCTTCTGCGAGTTTAGCATCGCTTTGGGCGAAGCCACTAAGATAGCCGATGCCGACCGTTCGGTGTATGCCATCGCCTGCAACAAGTATGGCGACCTCTACGGCGTGGGCAGCACTGGCGTGTTCTATAAAATCGACAAACAAACAGGTGCGCAAGTGCCTGTCGGACGCACCGGCTTATATCCTGTGGATCGCAACTCAATGACGTTTGACGATGCCACAGGCCGCCTGTATTGGGCTGCCACCTACGAAGGTGTTGTAGATGGCAAGCGCAAATGGGTTTCGGCGCTTTACGAAATCAATATCTACAATGGCAAACTCACAAAAATCAAAGATTTGCCTGGCAATGCAAGTTTCTCTGGTTTGTTTGCCATGCCTTACTCTACCCCACTCACTGCGCCACGCGCTGTGACCGACATTTCGGTGAATTTCGCTAAATTCGGCGAAACTTCGGGCGACATCACATTCACTGCTCCTACGCAGAATGTGGACGGCTCAAACATCACTGGCAATATCAGCGTGATTGTGAACAAGGCTGGTACCGATACCGTGGTGGCTGGCATTGCTCCGGGTGCTACCCACACCATGCCTAACGTGACATTCGCTCCTGGCTACCAAACACTGAGTTTCACCACTGCCAATGCTGAATATCAAGGTGAATTGGCATGGCACAAGGTGTATGTGGGCGAAGATGTGCCGGGCACTCCTACAAATGTAACGCTGACCAACCAAGACGGCAAGGCTGTGCTTTCATGGACGCCTGCCGAACTGGGCTTGAACGGCGGCGAATACAATAAGAGCGAGGTGGCTTACAAGATTGTGCGCTTCCCCGATGAGGTGGTGGTGAGCGATGCCTGCAAGGCTACCACTTTCACCGACGAGAAATTGGGTGTAGGCAACAACGCTTACTACTATGAGGTGTCGGCGTTCACCGCTAAGGGTGCGAGCCCTGCCGCCCAAAGTAATAAGGTGACTTTCGGCGAAGGCTACGCTGTGCCATTCGTTGAGGGATTCGACACTAAGGACGCGTTCGACCTCTGGACGGTGTTTGACCTCAACGGCGGCTCCACTTGGGAATACGATGCCACAAGCAAGAGGGTGTATTATAAATACGACCAAAGTCCCGACAAGAAACCCGGCGATGATTGGATGATTTCACCACGAATTGCCTTGAAGGCTGGTGTCACTTACCGTTACAGCATGTTTGCGCGCGTGTATTCCGCCAAGTATCCAGAAAACTTCAAGGTGCTTCTCGGAACCGATGCCAACCCTGCTGCTATGACCACCGAACTGCTCAAGCAAGAAGATTACAAGAATGCCACAGGCGAGAAACATCAGGTCACTTTCACCGTGCCAGCCGATGGCTATTACCACTTGGGCATCTATGCTTATAGCAATCCTTACATGTATCGTTTCGACATCGACGATGTGGCTATCGATATTCTCGATAACAACGCTCCTGCGGCAGTTTCCGACTTTAAGGTGACTGCTGGCGACAAGGGCGCACTCACAGCCACACTCACGATGACCGCTCCCTCCACCGACACCAAGGGTGGCAATTTGAGCGAACTCACCACAGTGAATGTGTATCGCGAAGGCGAACAGTCGCCTGCTCATAGTTTTGTGAATCCTGCCCCTGGCGCAAACCTCACTTGGACCGACAACACCATCACCAAGGCTGGCGTTTACACTTACCGTGTAGTGCCTGCCAACTCTGCCGGTAGCGGTGCCGAGGTGGTGGCTTCGGCTTTCGTGGGTGTGGACAAGCCCGGCGCACCTCGCAATTTGAAACTTGTGGACCAAGACGGCAACGCTGTGCTCACTTGGGACGCTCCTGAGGTGGGCAGCAATGGCGGCTACATTGATGTGTCGAAACTCTATTATCAAGTTTGGCGTTACGACAACTACACCAAACTTGCCGACTCGCTGACCGTGACCAATTACACCGACGACAAGGTGAACGCCACCAGCCAAACGCTTATTGATTATGTGGTGTTCCCATTCATCGAGGGTGTGCGTGGCGATTATGCGCTGAGCGAGGCTGTGGTTTTCGGTAAGGCCTACAAGGCTCCACTCACCGAAACATTCCGCAACAGCGACATGAACTACTATCCTTGGGTGACCGAGAGCGACAAACTGATGCAAAAGAGTTGGACGCTCGAATCAAGCGCTGCCAATCCTGTTGCCACCGACCAAAACGGTGACGGTGGTTTCGCCGCGTTCCACTCTGTGGGCGAAGGCGTGGGCATACATGCGCGCTTCAGTTCACCAAAGATTGATATTTCCGACCTCGAAAATCCTGAATTGAGTTTCTGGATGTATCACTCACACATCGACAGCATCAACACCGCCGAATGCATCGAGATTGAAGTGAAAAACGGTGCCAACGGCTTTGAGAAGGTTGAAGGTGCGAAGTGGATGCGCGACAATGGCACCACAGGCTGGCAACGCCACACCGTGTCGCTCGCTGGTGTGAAGGGTGCTAAAAACCTTCGCATTGCGTTCGTTGGCACTACCGATGGCGGGCAAGATGTGTATATCGACAATGTGGCTATCGCCAACGCCACCACCACCGACCTTGAAGTTACCACATTTGCCGCACCACGCCGCATTGCTCGTGGCGAGAATGTCGCTTACAGCGTGAAGGTGACCAACCTTGGCGGTAAGGCTGTGGGCAGCTACACCGTGGCATTGACCGATGCCGATGGCAAGCAGTTGGCTACCGAGTCGAAGGGCAGCATCGCCAGCGGTGAGCAGCAAATTGCTTCGTTCAGCGTGAAATTCGACAAGGTGGCAACCGTGAAACTGACTGCCACAGTAAGTTGCGAAGGCGACCAAAAGGCCGACAATAACACCGCCACCGCCACTACCGATGTGGTTGAGCCAGTGATTCCTGTTCCTACAGGCTTGAAGGTAACCAATGACCACGGCTTGTTGGACTTCGAATGGAAGGCTCCCGACGAACGTGGCGCAGTGACCGACAGCGTTGAGACCTATGAAGATTTCGCCATCGACAATATCGGCGAATGGACAATGGTGGACCGCGACTACGACTTCACCTATCGCATCAATAAAGATCTTGAAACCTATCCTAACGAGTCAGATCCTAAGGCATTCCAAGTGTGCAACGCAAAGAGTCTGGGTATCGACATTTGGGCTGAAGGCACTCCACACTCTGGCAATAAGTTCTTCATGGCTATGGCAAACATCAGTTATGTGAACAACGACTGGATGATTTCGCCACAGCTCAACGGCACTTCGCAGGTGATTTCGTTCTTTGCCAAGGCGTTCACCACCCAGAATGGCACCACCGAGCGTATGCGTGTGCTCTACTCAACCACCGACACCGACCCTGCACACTTCGTGCAAGTGAGCCGTGGCGACTACATCGAACTTCCTGAAACGTGGACCGAATACAGTTTCCGTCTGCCTGAAGGTGCGAAGTATTTCGCTATCAACTGCGTTTCGCCAGGTGGCGAGCAGTCGTTTGCGCTCTTTGTCGACGACCTCACATTTAACGACCTCACCGTGCCTGTGCTCAAACTCAAGGGCTACGAAGTGTATCGCGATGGCCACCTTATCGGCACAACCGTAGAGCCATGCTACAGCTATGCGGCAAGCTATGACTCAAAGTATGCTGTCCGTGCCGTTTACGACAAGGCCACCAGTGCATTTAGCGAGGAAGTGGAAGTGAAGGTGAGTGGCATTGACGATGTGATGGCTGGTAAAACCGTGGAAAGCGTGACCTACGTCAACACCCTCGGTGTGCAATCCACCACCCCATTCAGCGGTGTGAACATCGTGGTCACCCGCTACACCGACGGCACCACCGCCACCACCAAACTAATCCAAAACTAATCCCGGGAATAATTCCCCCTAAATCAAAATCCCCAAAAAGAACAGGGCAGGTGCTATAGCACTTAATCCATCTGTTCTTTTGGGGGTTATTTTTTTGGTGGGGGATGGGGGTGGTTTGGAAGTTTTTGTGTAGATTTGTGGGGAAGAATATATTTGATTGTAGATAGAGATGTTACGGAAAATTAGGATAGTGCTGGCGGCTGTGTTTTATGTGTTGATTACACTGCTGCTGCTTGATTTCACTGGCTTTGCGCACAAGTGGCTCGGCTGGATGGCGAAGATGCAGTTTCTGCCAGCCGTGTTGGCTTTGAATGTGGTGGTGATAGTGGCGCTGATGCTGCTCACGCTCGTTTTTGGCCGTGTGTATTGCTCGGTGATTTGCCCTCTTGGGGTGATGCAGGACCTGATTTCGTGGATTCACGGCAAAAAGAAGAAAAACCGCTTCACCTACAGCGCGCCGAAGAATGTGCTTCGCTACTCTGTGTTTGCCGTGTTTGTGGTGGGCATTGCGCTTGGTTTTGGGGCTATCGTCACGCTGCTTTCGCCATACGGAACCTACGGAGCCATCGTCAGCAATCTGCTTCAGCCGTTTTACCTGTGGGGCAACAACGCCCTTGCCGCCCTTGCGGAGCACTACGACAGTTACGCCTTCTACAGCAAAGAGGTGTGGATAAAGAGTGTGCCTGTGTTTGCCACGGCTATTGCGCTATTTGCCGCCATTTCGGTGCTGGCATGGCGTGGCGGCCGCACCTACTGCAACACCATCTGCCCGGTGGGCACGCTGCTGGGCTTCGTGGCCCGATTCTCGTGGTTGAAGGTGCATTTCTACGCTGATAAATGTAAAAACTGCGGTCTTTGCACCAAAAATTGCAAGGCATCGTGCATAGATTTCAAAAGCCACACTGTGGACTATTCACGCTGTGTGATCTGTGGCAACTGCCTCGAAAAGTGCAGTTTTGGCGCACTCACCTACGCCCATGCCACACCGAAGGCGAAAGCCCCCGACACCGCCCCTGCTCCGACCGACACCACTCGCCGTGCCATTATCGTGGGTGCCGCCATTGTGGGTGCCGAGGCAGCGATGGCGAAGTTGAAAAAGGTGGACGGTGGTTTGACCGTGCTCGAAGACCGAATCACGCCAGCGCGCCACGTCACCCCATCGCCCCCTGGTTCGCAAAGTGTGAAGAACCTGGAGCAACGCTGCGTGGGTTGCCAACTCTGCATATCAAAATGCCCCAACGGCGTGCTTCGCCCATCGAGCGACCCAGAGCGATTTATGCAGCCCGAAATGAACTTCGACCGTGGTTTCTGTCGCCCAGAGTGTACACGATGCTCAAAAGTTTGCCCTGCCGGAGCCATTCAGCCCATCACCAAGGCTGAGAAGTCGAGCACACAGATAGGTCATGCCGTGTGGCGCAGAAAATACTGCGTGCCACTCACCGACAATGTGGATTGCGGCAACTGCGCGCGCCATTGCCCCGTGGGTGCCATTCAGATGGTGCCGAGCGACCCCAACGACGACACTTCGATTGAAATTCCGGTGGTGAACACCGAAAAGTGTATCGGCTGCGGCTCGTGCGAATATGTGTGCCCTGCTCGCCCACATGCCGCGATATATGTTGAAGGTCATGAAGTACACAAAACCGTATAACTATGGATAACGAAAAAAAGAAAAATATATTCAGCCGCCGCTCATTCCTCAAGGGACTGGGCATCGGCACTGCCGCCGTGGCTGTTCCTACTATCGTGGGCTGCGCCAAAGATGGCGAGCAGGTGGGTGAGCAAGAGCCGCCCATCGGCAAGATGACCTACCGCATCAGCCCCTCTACGGGCGACAAGGTGTCGCTCTTGGGCTATGGCATGATGCGACTGCCGACCAAAAACGACCACATCGGCGAACGCCAAAACGGCGAGGGCGAAATCGACCAGGATATGGTGAACAAGCAGGTGGACTACGCTTTGGAGCACGGGCTCAACCTGTTCGACACCTCGCCCCTCTACTGCGAGGGATTGAGCGAAAAGGCTCTCGGCACAGCCCTCTCGCGCCACGACCGCAAACAGTATTTCATATCCACGAAGATGAGCAACTACCACGACTATTCGCGCGAGTCGTCGATTGCGATGTTTGAAAAGTCGCTCAAGGAATTGCAAACCACCTATTTCGACTACTATTTGTGGCACAACATCGGCGGTGACCGTGCCGAGGAAGGGCTCGATGCGATGGGGCTGTTTGAAGAGCGATTCGTGAACAATGGCATGATGGACTTCCTCAACAAGAAGAAGGAGGAAGGCGTGATTCGCAACTTGGGTTTCTCCTACCATGGCGATGTGGCGGTGTTCGACCATGCGCTCCGTTTGCACGACGAGGGAAAGGTGAAATTCGACTTTGTGCTTATCGAACTCAACTACCTCGACTGGAAGCACGCCAAGGAAATCAACGACTATAACACGAATGCCGAGTACCTGTATGGCGAGGTGGCTAAGCGTGGGCTGATGGCGTTTGTGATGGAGCCGCTGCTGGGTGGACGCTTGAGCAATTTGCCCGATAAACTGGTGGCGCAACTCAAACGCCGCGACCCCGACCACTCGGTGGCATCGTGGGCGTTTCGCTATGCCGGCACGCGTAAAAATGTGCTGTGTGTGCTTTCGGGCATGACCTATATGGAGCATTTGCGCGACAACCTTTGCACTTTCAGCCCGCTTAAACCGCTCACCGAGGCAGAAATGCGTTTCCTCGACGAGGATATCTCGAAGCAGATAGTGGGCTACAACACCATTCCGTGTAACGACTGCAAATACTGTATGCCTTGCCCCTACGGCATCGACATTCCCGGCATTTTCGTTCACTACAACAAGTGCCTTGGTGCCGAGAATGTGGTGGGGAAAACCACCGACCCCAATTACGAGAAAGCGCGCCGTGCCTTCCTCGTGGGCTACGACCGCAGCGTGCCAAAACTGCGCCAAGCCGACCACTGCATAGGCTGCGGAAGGTGTGTGAGTTCGTGTCCACAGAGCATACGCATTCCAGAGGAGCTGCACCGTATCAGCGCCTATGTGGAAGCCCTCAAGCAACGCAAAGACGCTACCGGAGAAGAAATATAAATCTAAATCTAAATATTATGAATATGAGAAAGTTATATTTATCGCTAATAGCACTGCTGGTCGCGCTCACCGCTGCGGCTAACGACAGTGAATACTTCACCTGTGGCAATCAGTTGGTGCCCATTCAGAACACCAACATTGCCGTGGCGAAAGAGGTGCTGACCGTGAATTTGACCAACAACGGCTTCACCAACGTGGAGGTGTACTACGAGTTTCGCAACGATGGCCCAGCCACCGATATTCTGATGGGTTTTGAGGCAAAGCCGCCCTATTTCGACGGCAACAGTGAGTTGACCGTGGGGCCTCACCCCTCCATTCACAACTTTGTGGTGGAGATGAATGGAAAAAATTTGCCTTACACCAACTACCTTTCGGAAAAGGGCTTGACCAACGGCATTTCGCCCGTTGACAAGAGCAAGTGGGAATACACCGATGGTGATTTCGATGCTTTTGTGAGCAAAGCCGACAAGGAAACGCCGCTTGAATACGCCTATGTGTATAGTTTCAAGGCGCATTTCAAGCCAGGCATCAACATTGTGCGCCACTCCTACACCTACGACGAATCGTATGGCGTGGGACACTCGTTCTGGATCGACTACAAACTCACCCCTGCCACACGCTGGGCAAACCACCAAATCGACGATTTCACGCTGCGCATCACCGCCAAGGGCACTGCCAAGCACTTTATCGTGGAGACGAAGCCGTTTGCTGGCACCGATGTGGATATGAAGATTGTGAGTGGCAAGGGTCGCACACGCATGATGCCATGGGGATTTGATGAGTCGAATGGCAAGGTGTATGAACTCTCGGTGCGCAACGCCGTGGTGGAATGGCATGTGAAAAACTTCAGCCCTAAGCACGAACTGTGGATTTCGTCGGCAGATGTGCTGCAGATGAGCGGCAATGTTTCCGACGAGAAAGTGTATTACGACTGCGGTGTGCATTACGCTCCCAGCTACATCGTGCCCGACAAAAGCACATCGCTCAACCGTCGCATCTACCGCAATCTGCCTTTCGCCATCCGCGGATATAAGTTCAACGACCCAAAACTCAAAAACTTCTTCAACAGCCAGTGGTGGTACCTCCCCGACCCCAAATACAATCCCTCAAAAGACCGCTCCCTTTCCAAGCGCGAACGCAAAATAGTGCACGGCCTTTTCAACAACCTCTTCCAGTAAAAAGAGTGTGGGGATAAGTAGTAAATATGTAAAATAAGGCGTTTTGATTTGTGGAAATTTGCAAAATAAGGCGTTCTGATTTACAGAAATTTGCATAATAGACTGATTTTTATTTGGTTATAAAAAAACAAAATTTTCAACAACCTTTTTCAGTAAAATTATATCACATCGGATATAATTTGCTAAAATTTTATCTGTTTTATATTAGATATGATGTAATTTGAAGAATTATTACTAATTTTACATCCGAAACAATATAAAACTATCAATTATGATGCCAAAATCTCAACTTTCTCTCACGGTGAAGCAGCTCCGCAAGGAGTATGGTCTCACACAGGAAGACTTGGCGATGAAGTCGGGTGTTGGGCTCAATTTTGTGCGCAATCTTGAGCAAGGCAAACCCACTCTCCGCATGGACAAGGTGAACCAACTGCTTGATTTATTCAATTACGAACTCGTAGCTCAACATCGCCCATGAGACAAGCGTTAGTTTACAGAAAGGATGTGCTGGCTGGTGTTCTTACAGAGAACGAGGGCGAATACACCTTCGTTTACGATACTGGTTATCTGCAAATTGATGATGCGAAGGCTATAAGTTTGACTATGCCTTTGCAAAAAGAGGCTTTTGTTAGCCCTGTGCTTTTTCCGTTCTTCGATGGGCTTATTCCAGAGGGGTGGCTACTTGATGTGGCACTTCGCAACTCCGACATTAGTATTCTTGACCGCATGTCGCTTTTGCTGCTGTGTTGCAAAGATTGTATAGGTTCGATAAGTGTTGTGGAGAAAGGAGGCGAAAATGTGTAAGTGTTTGTACTGCTATAAGCCATTGAAAGATGGTCAGCAAGATTTTCACCCGGCTTGCGCCAAAAAGTTTTTTGGAGAAAAGCACATACCCACACTTGAATACACGCGCGAAAACCTTGATGAACTTGCCAAGAAAGTGATTCAGTCGCAAACCTCACTTACAGGCGTTCAACCAAAATTATCGCTAAATTTAGACCGTCACGAAGGGTCGTCGCGCCTAACTATCGTGGGGCTGTGGGGCGACTACATTTTCAAGCCACAAACTGACGACTATCAGCAGTTGCCTGAGGTGGAGGACCTGACCATGCATTTGGCAGAAGTGGCTCGAATCAGCACCGTGTCACATTCGTTAATAAGGTTGGGCGATGGGAGCATTGGGTATATCACCCGACGAATCGACCGAGTACCCAATGGAGAGAAGATTGACATGGAAGACATGTGTCAACTCACTCTCCACCCCACGGAATACAAATATCGCAGTTCGTACGAGCAGATTGCAAAGGTGATAGCCGCACATAGCAGCACGCCCAAACTCTGTTTGGTGAATTTTATGCAATTGATATTGTTCTGCTACCTGACAGGCAACAACGATATGCACTTAAAAAACTTTTCGCTGTATGCACCCAAAAGCAATTATATGCTCACTCCTGCCTACGATTTGCTGAATGTGGCAATCGTAAATCCAAAAGACAAGGAGGAACTGGCGTTAACTTTGAATGGAAAGAAATCGAGGTTGCAGAAACGTGATTTCGTGGCGGCGGCGCAAAAAATGGGAATAGATGAAAAGGCTATTGATAAAATGATTATTAGTTTCAATCGCATCATGCCAAAGTGGAATTCATGGATAAATTCATCATTCCTATCCGACGAATTAAAACAAAAATACATGGATTTAATCACCCAAAGAATGAAATATTTAATGGGGGAATGATTCCCGATTCATTTTGATTTAGGAAAAAAATAGAGCGCTGATGCTTGTGGCATGGGCGCTCTAATATTTTTTGTGGTTATTTTTGTGGGTTAGTATTCGTATTCGGGGGTGTAGTCGGGGCCGAAATTGGTTTCCCATTCTTTAATGAAATTTACGTTGTATTTTTCGATGTCGGAGAGGCGTGGGGTCACGTCGTAGTATAGTGGAACGTACCATGAGAATTGTTCGAAATATTCTTTAAGGTCCTCGGATTCGAAGATGTAGCCACGGCGTGCGAAAATGTAGTTGCGCATCAGGCGGAGTTCTTCTGCCGACTTGCCTTCCACATCGGCGTAGGTCATTTCTCGTTCGCGCAGATATTCATATTTGTATTCGCTTTCGTCGATGTCGTTGTTGTCGTAATACGAATTTTCATTGTTCACCGAGGTGTCGTAGTTGATGGTTTCCGTCTTTTTGATGAAATTTTGGTAGATGAAATATCCACCCACACCCAAGCCTGCCACCAAAACCACCGCCAGCACAATGAATATCCACGCATTGCTTTTCTTCGCCGGTGCGGGCTGCACGCCAGTGGGCTGTTGTGGGCCGTTGAATACAGGTGGCACGCCATCGCCAGTAGGCGGTACGGCATCAAATACAGGTGGCTGAGCATCCATCACAGGTGGCTCACTTTCCGTCAGTTGTGGTTGAGCATCTATCTCTTGGGGTTCCATCACTGGTGGTTGGGGTTCCTGCGTAGGAGCCTCAAACACAGGTGGCTGTGGGTCTTGTGCAGGGGATGCTGCCTCGAAAGTGGGCGGCGTGAACACTGGAGGAGCGATTTTGGTTTCTTCCTCAGTATTTGTTGCAAACATTTCGCTTATTGGTGCCACTTCACTTGCTGGAGTCCATTCGGTCATGCCTTCTGTCCAAATCAGCGTGTCGGGGGTGATCAACTTAATCAATTCTTCGGCACTAAACGGACCTTCGCTAACGCCATGTTTCACATAGAAATACAGAGCCTCGTTCATATTCGTATTGGGGTTGGTTAGTTTTTTATCAAAAGCAAAGATATATAAAAATTATTGTAGTTCCATTTTTTGCACACCACTTTTTTTGATTTGCTGGCAAGTTGCAGTAACTTTGTCCTAATGATTGATTTTACACCTTTAGCAAAGAAGCGTTTTTTGTCGCGGCTCTACGACCAGTTGCGCTACGCCAACTATGCCGATGCCGTGCAGCAAGGTGAGTTGGTGAAGCTCATCGAGCGTGCGTCGCTCACCGAATTTGGCCGCAAATACCACTTTTCGAACATGCGCACCTATCGTGAGTTTGCCTCCACTGTGCCGCTGTATCGCTACGAGGACTTGCGCCCCCAAATCATGCGCATGGTTTCGGGCGAGGCGAATGTGCTGTGGCGTGGCAAATGCTTCAACTTTGCCCAATCGTCGGGCACTACCGATGGCAAAAGCAAATACATACCCATCACCGCCGACTCGCTGAAGACCAATCATTATCAAGGCGCGAGCGATGTGGTGTCGCACTATCTCAACCTCAATCCCGCCAGCCGAATTTTCAGCGGCAAAGGCTTTATTTTGGGTGGCAGTTTCGCCAACCAACTCCAGTTGAAGCCCGGCACAAGGGTGGGCGATTTGAGTGCCACGCTTATCCAAAACATCAATCCGCTGGTCAATCTCTTCCGTGTGCCGAGCAAGAAAGTGGCGCTGATGGAAGATTGGACAGAAAAACTCCCCGCGCTGGTCGAGGCGTCGCTCAATGAGAACATCACCAACCTTTCGGGTGTGCCGTCGTGGTTCCTCACTGTGCTGAAAGAGGTGATGGCGCGCAAGGGTGTGAGCTGCATTCATGAGGTGTGGCCCAATTTGGAGGTGTTTTTCCACGGTGGCATTGCGTTTGCCCCTTATCGTGAGCAATACGAGAAGATTTGCGACATGAGCAAAATGCACTTCCTCGACACCTACAACGCCAGCGAGGGCTTCTTCGCTGTGCAAAGTTCGTGGGAAACCACCGCCATGCTCCTGCTGCTCGACATAGGCGTGTTCTACGAGTTTATCCCTATTGAAGATACCCACAGCCCCACCCCAGAGGTTTACCCTGTGTGGGAGGTGGAGGCAGGCAAAACCTACGAACTGGTGATTACGGCGTGCAATGGGCTGTGGCGTTACCGCATAGGCGACACCGTGACCATCGAGCAGACCAATCCAGTGAAGATAAAGATAGCCGGGCGCACCAAGAATTTCATCAATGCCTTTGGCGAGGAACTGATGGTGCACAACGCCGATGCGGCTATCACCAAGGCTGCGGTGCTCACTGGGGCGCAAGTGCTCAACTACACCGCCGCGCCTGTGTATGCTGGCGACCACACGCGAGGCCGCCACGAGTGGCTGGTGGAGTTTGCCAAGATGCCAGCCTCTAAAGATGAGTTTATGAAAATTCTCGACGAATGTCTGCGCGACCAAAACAGCGACTACGATGCCAAGCGCAGCGGCGATATCTTCCTCGATGCGCCCACGCTGGTGGTGGCAAGCGAGGGACTGTTTGACCGATGGCTCGGCTCCACCGGCAAACTGGGCGGACAGCGAAAAATTCCGCGCCTGAGCAACGACCGCGACATTATCGAACAAATGCTAAAGATGCAATGATGAGTGAGAAGAAATTTAAGCGGGTGGCAGTGATTTCCACCCTGCCTGTGCTGATGTGGCCTGTGCTGCTCTTGCACCTCGACCAAATGGACACCGCCATTGAGCGATTTCTGATGCTGGGTATGCCAGTGTTTGCCCTGCTCTGTGGCTATTTGGCCAACTACGCCTACAAGGAGCGCCCCGAAGTGGCTTGGATTTTGATAGGTTTAGCGTGGCTCTCGTATGTGTGTTTTGCTATTTTAGGACTATAACCGAAACGATGAAAAGATTTTTCCGTACAAATATGGGTGCGGCACTGCTGAATATGCTCATGGCATACGTGGTGTTTATGGTGTCGCGATTGGCATTCTTTTTTGAAAACTACGCCACTTTTGCCCCCGATATGAGTTGGGGCTTGGCGCTCAGTATGCTCAAGGGCTCGCTGGTGTTCGACACCTCTGCCCTGCTCTATATCAACAGCCTCTATCTGGTGCTGATGCTCCTGCCGTGGGGCAGAAAGGAAGTGCCCGGATTTCACCGCTTCCTCAAGTGGCTGTTTGTGGTGATTAATTCGATAGGCGTGGCGCTCAACCTCGGCGATGCCGTGTATGTGGCATATACAGGCCGCCGCTCCACCGTCACCGTATTCTCGGAGTTTGTCAACGAGAATAATATCGCCTCTATCTTCCTTACCGAGTTTGTGAACCACTGGTATCTGGTGCTGCTCTTTGTGGTGATAGTGGCACTGATGTGGCTCTGCTACCGCACGCCCGACAAGTGCGTGTGGGGCAAGCGTTGGCGCTATTATGTGGCGCAGACCGTCACGCTGCTGGTGCTTGCGCCATTGGCGATAATTGGTATTCGTGGCAGTGCCACCGCCGGCACACGCCCCATCACCATCAGCAACGCCAACGAATATGTGAATCGCCCCATCGAGGGCACGCTGGTGCTCAACACGCCATTCTCCATTATCCGCAGCATCGGCAAGAAGGTGTTTGTCACTCCGGATTATATGTCGATGGAGGAAATGCGCCGCACCTATGAGCCGATTATCACCCCTGTGAACGATTCGCTCACCACTTCGCAAAAGAAGAATGTGGTGGTGATTATTGTGGAGAGTATGGGTAAGGAGTATATCGGCAGCCTGAACCCTGATTTGGAGGGTGGAAAATATAAAGGATATATGCCTTTCATGGACTCGCTGCTCACCAAGAGTCTCACTTTTGAATACACCTTCGCCAACGGCCGCATTTCTATGGACGCGATGCCGTCGGTGCTGTCGGGCATACCGATGATGGTGGAGCCGTTTTTCCTCACCCCTGCATCGCTCAACGATGTGGGCGGACTGCCTAAGATGCTCAAGCCACGAGGATATTTCAGCGCATTTTTCCACGGCGGACACAACATTTCGATGGGATTCAGTGCCTTTGCCCACGCCATCGGTTATGAGAAATATTTCGGGTTGAATGAATATTGCGAATCGCCAAAATATGGCGGTATGGACGACTTCGACGGCAAGTGGGCGATTTGGGACGAGCCATTCCTGCAATACACGCTCGACGAGATTGAGAAGTTTAAGCAGCCGTTCCTTGTGTCGATGTTCACCGCTTCGTCGCACCACCCCTACCACATTCCAGAGCAATATGTGGGGAAAATCACTTCGGAGCCGGGCAATCAGCCCATCTACAAGTGCGTGCGCTACACCGACATGGCGCTTCGCAAGTTTTTTGAGCGTGCCAGCAAGCAACCGTGGTTCAACAACACCATTTTCGTGCTTGTGGCTGACCACACCAACCAAAACGAACACGCTTTCTACAAGACCGAACAGGGCTTGTATAGCATTCCTATCATCTTCTACACGCCCGACGGATCGATTAAGCCTGGCATGATGAAGAATGTGATAGCGCAGCAAACCGATATCACCCCCACGCTGATGCACATTCTTGGCTACGATAAGCCATACGTGGCATTCGGCTGCGACCTACTGAGCACCCCAGCCGAAAAGACTTGGGCGTTTAACTACAACAATGGCGTGTATCAATACTTCAAAGGCGATTTGATGCTCCAGTTCGACGGCACGAAGTCGATAGCCCTCTACCGCTTCAAAACCGACCCGCTGCTCAAGCAAAACCTCGTGGGCAAACTCCCCGAACAGGCAGCATTGGAACACCAACTCAAAGCCCTCATCCAGCAATACATGTACCGCATGAACACCAATAATTTGGTATTGAGAAGTAAATGAGTCAACAAGTCAACGGGTCAACAAGATGTTGAGGAAGCCCCACCCCCTCTACTCGTTGTCACGTTGCCTTGTTGCCTCGTCGTCTTGTAGACTTATAGACTTGTTGACTCGTTGACTTGTTGACTTTTTTTTGGGATTCTTTCCAAAAAATAGTGTAAATTTGTGGGCGTTGCCGTTTGGCAGGAAAAAACGAAACTATATGACAAGGTTATTTATCGCTATCCTGATATCTGTGTGCTGCTTTTCAGCCGCTCACGCTCAGATTGTGGATGTGGAGCAGTCTGAAAAGTTCAATACCGACAGTGTGCTCCGCGACTTCGACAATCGCCCCTTTTTCGGCATCTACAAAGACAATTACTTTGTGGGTGGCACCTCTATTGGCACCAAGCCCACAAGCCACAACAGTGATGTGAAATTTCAGGTCAGCATTTCGCAACGCCTCACCAAGAGTGTGCTTCCGTTCAACACCTACGCATTCCTGTTTTATTCGCAAAAGTGTATGTGGAATGTGTTTGAAAAGTCGCTGCCAATGCGCGATTTCAATTTCAACCCCGGTCTTGGTTTCACCAAACTGCTCATCAGCAAAAATCGCCTTGTGGGTAAACTCACGCTGATGATTGAGCACGAGTCGAACGGACGCGACAAGATGTACGACCGCAGTTGGAATAAACTTTCCTTTGCCGGCAACATTTATCTTACGCCAAACCTGATGATTCACGGCAAATACTGGCTCACCTATATCGACAGTAAGCAGAACAAGGATATTTTACGCTACAACGGTATTTACCAAACAGGTATTCAGGTGTTGAGCCCCAACCAGCGATGGGTGTTTTCTGCCACTTTCGTTAAGCGAAAGGGCTGGAATCTGAATGGCAACACTATCGTGGACATCGGTTGGCGCATACGCAAAAAAGACAATCAGTTCCTGATGCTGCACTACTATAACGGCTACGGTGAAAACCTGCTCGACTACAACAAGTTTCACTCACGCCTGCGCATCGGTCTGCTGATTAAACCTCGCTTCTTCAGCGATTTCTAACCATGTGCGAAAGAGACATAAAATTTGCGGTGGGCACCTACACGGTGCTCGGTGGTGAGGGCGTGCTGATTTACTCGCTCAACCCTCGCACGCTACAGACCGAGTGCCTCGGAAGGCAGCGGGTGGAAAATCCGAGTTTCCTTTGCGCTTCGCCCTCTGGAGGGCATATGTATGCCGTGAATGAAAGTGGAAGTCGGTCGGGCGTGCATCACCTTGCTGTGGACGAAAATGGTGCGCTCACAGCGTGCCAAACCGTGGCTTCGGGTGCCGACCCTTGCCACATTCTGTGGCTCAGCACTCGCACCCTGTGCATCAGCAATTACAGCGGCGGTTCGGTGGAACTGTTCGACATTGCTGCCGATGGTTCGCTGTCGGCATCTGCCCAAACGCTCACTTTCCACGAGTGCGGCACATCGCCACGCCAGCAGAGCAGCCACATTCATTTCTGCGCCATCACGCCCGACGGTGAATATCTCGTTGCCGATGATTTGGGTGGCGACTGCATTCATATTCTGAAAATCGAGCACCACTCCGATGGCACCGCACGGCTGCTGCGCCACGGTAAAACTGCCGTTCACCCCGAAGCTGGTCCACGCCACATTTGCTTTGGCGCCGATGGCAGATTTTCCTACCTCATTACCGAGTTGAGCGATGAGGTGATGGTGTTTGGTTACAATGGAGGTGCATTATCGCTCATTCAAACTCTTACGGCAGCCCCCACGCCAGCGCACGCCTCAGGGCACATCATAGTGCACCCCAACGGCAAGTGGCTGTATGCCAGCGTGCGCCGCACAGGCGATGGCATAGCCGTGTATCATATTGGTGATGATGGGCGGCTCACGCAAGTGGGCTATACCCATACGGCGCTTCACCCACGCCATTTCAATATCACGCCCGATGGCTCGTTGCTGCTCTGCGCTTGCCGCGACAGCGACACGATTGAGGTTTACCGCATCAATCCCGCCGACGGCACCCTACTCGACACGCTCCACCACATCAGTGTGGCGAAAGCGGTGTGCATTCAGTTTATCGACTAAAATCTAATCATTCTTAAATAAATGGAGAATCGCGACAAAAGAATTTATAAAGTGACGCTCACTGGCGGCATTGTGAACATGCTGCTGCTGGTGTTTAAGTTTGTGGCAGGTGTGCTTGGCAACTCTGCCGCCATGATTGCTGATGCCGTTCACTCGCTGAGCGACTTCCTGACCGACATCGTGGTGATAGCCTTTGTGAAACTCAGCAGCAAGCCTGCCGACCAAGACCACGACTATGGACACGGAAAATACGAAACCGTGGCGTCGTCAATTATCGGTATGGCGCTGGTGGTGGTGGCTGTGCTGCTCGGTTGGGGCGGCGTGGAGAAGATTATCCAAGTCGCAAAAGGCGAACAGTTGGAGCAACCTGGCGTTATCGCACTGGTGGCTGCCGTGCTGAGCGTGGCGCTGAAAGAATGGGTGTTTCGTATCACTAAAAAAGTGGCATTAGACGTTAATTCACAAGCACTTGAAGCCAACGCATGGCATCATCGCTCCGATGCCATGTCGTCGGTCGGTACCTCTATCGGTATTGGTGGAGCCGTGCTGCTTGGCAAGAGTTGGGCGGTGCTCGACCCTATAGCCTCGGTGGTGGTGAGCATTATGATTTTGATAGCGGCATTCCGATTGCTGCGTCAAGCCTCTGGCGAACTGCTTGAGGAGAGCCTTCCAAAAGCCACTGAAGACAAAATCGAGAGCATTGTGTATCAGGATAAGTTGGTGACCGACATTCACCACCTGCACACGCGTCGCATCGGTAGCATCATAGCCGTTGAGATGCACCTGCGCCTGCCTGGCGACATCACCCTCGAAGAGTCGCACCACCACGCCACACGCATTGAGCAAGCCCTGCGTGCCGAATTTGGCGCCGGCACCCACATCATGCTCCACATTGAGCCGGTTAAAGTCTACGAGTCAACGAGTCAACAGGTCAACGGGTCAACGGGGCAACAAGTAGGTGATTCGGAGAGAGAAGGTTTTAAAAAAATATAAGATATGGAAGAAGGTTTTTATTATGTTGATGCTGCTGGCAAGCGACAAGGGCCATTCGGCATCAATCAGTTGCGAGGATTGATTTCCCCCAACACATTGGTTTGGACAAAAGGCATGACTGGTTGGGTTCCTGCTGGGCAAATTCCTGCTTTGGCGCAGATTTTTCCTGTGGCAACTCCTGCGCCCTCTGCTGTTCCCCAAAAGAAAGGTGCTAACGTTGGATTGATTGTGGCGTTGGTTTTGGCAGTGGTGGTGGCACTTGCCGCTGTGGGCTACATCGTGTATTCCAATCACAAAAAGCAACAAGAGCCTATTCAAGAAACCTACACAGAGAGCACAGAAGAGCAACCTGTGCAAGAAGACAAAGGATATACCGGGCAGCATCACTTGCTTGGCAACATTAGCCAATACCCTATCGCAATGGATATTTATGTGGATGCTGATGGCAATATTTCGGGGCAATACACCTACACCAAACATGGCTATAGTATGGACATTGACGGCACTTATTCCTCCGATGGACACATATTTATCCAAGAGCGCGAACCGCGACAAGGTTTGGTGACTGGCGTGTTTGAGGGCGACAGGGAAGGCGATGTGGTGCGTGGCACCTTCACCCGCACCAAAGACGGCAAACAAATGCAATTCATCCTAAATGAATAATCCCCTTTCCCGAAGGTGTGGACTTATAAAATCGGAGCACTCGGAGTAATCTGAGTGCTCCGAGTGCTCTAATATCTATCTAATCTCTAATTTCTAATCTCTAATTTCTAACTTCTAATTTCTAACTTCTAATTTCTAACTTCTAATCTCTAACTTCTAATCTCTAACTTCTAATTTCTAACTTCTAATTTCTAACTTCTAATTTCTAACTTCTAATTTCTAATCTCTAATTTCTAACCTAATATGCTCCGCCGCCCATGAATTCGCGCAGGAGGCTGGTTCTTGGCACGTCGCGCGAACTGATTGGCTCGAAGCACTGCAAGAACATGAGCAGACGGTGAGCCTCGGAGTGCTCTGGCACATTTGCCGCCACCTGTTCCAAGATTGGGAGTGCGTATTGCTTCATCACTGCCAGTTCACACACGATGCTTGAGTTGAAGATGGCATCGGCGTTTTCCTGGTATGGGAAAATCCATTTTTCCTCGCCTTTGCGCACACGAGGCCAGCGGTTGATGGTTTCCTGCGCACTGTAGCCACGGCTCTTGTAGTCGCGCACGATGCAGCGGAGCAAGCGGCTGTCGCTGGTGGAAATCCAGTTGTGGTCGTCGATATTGAGCGTTGCCAAAGCCGACACATAGATGCGGAACTTCTGGTCGTCAGGAATAAACTTCGTGAGTTCGGGATTGAGGCAGTGCAAACCTTCAAGCAGCAGCACATTATCTTCCTCAAGGCGCAGCGTGTTGCCACGGAACTCGCGTTTGCCGGTCTCGAAGTTGTAAGTAGGCATTTTCACCTCTTTTCCTTCAAGGAGAGCCTTCATATCGTGGTTGAAGAGTTCGAGGTCCACGGTGTGGAGATTCTCGAAATCGTATTCTCCGTTTTCGTCGAGTGGAGTATCTGCACGGTTCACGAAATAATTGTCGAGCGAAATCATCTTCGGACGCAGGAACTTGGTCACGAGGTGGGTGCAAAGACGCTTGGCGGAAGTGGTCTTACCGCTCGACGACGGTCCTGCAATCAGCACGATGCGCGCACCGCCACGTTTGAATCGGTCGGCAATTTGCGAGGCAATGGCTCCGAGTTCTTGTGAGTGGATAGTTTCGGCGATGTTGATGATTTCAGCCACGCGTTTAGCCTTAATCGCCTTGTTGAGTTCGCTCACATCGCTCACCTTGATGATGTGGTTAATCACCTTGCGCTCCATAAACGCATTGTAGATTTTCTCGTGCTTACCTGCCTTGGCTGGCACCGATGGGTTGTCGGGGTCGGGCAGCAGCAGTAGCATACCGTCTTTATAAGGCACAAGGTCGAAAGTGTCGATTTGACCAGTGCTGGGGGCCAACGGACCTTGGAAACTGTCGATGATATTGTCGAGTTCGTAGAACACGGTGTAGAGTTGCTTCGAGTAGGAGAGAAAGCGCACCTTGTCGTTCATGCCTTGCTTGCGGAACATGTCGAGCACCTCCACGGTGGGGCGTTCGTGGCGAATGAACGGCATATCGGCAGCGATAATCTCCTTCATGCGCTGTTTCAGAGCCTTCACTGTGGCGCCGTCCACGCGCGAATGGTTGTGCTTAAAGGTGCAGAAATAGCCCTTGCCGATAGCGTGAGGCACCACCAGGCGTTCTTCGGGGAACAAGTCCTTGGTTGCCTTATGGAGAATCATGACCAACGAGCGAGTGTAGGTGCGGCGACCCGATATGGTGTTGCGGTCGATAAATTCCACATGCTTAGGGCCATATAGCGGATAGGCGAGATGCTTATCGCGGTTATTGACCATTACGCTGATAGGGCGAATTTTTATGCGACCTTTAATGCGCTCATACACATGTTGCAGAGTTTCGCCACCTTCTACATCAACATATTCACCGATATTGGTGCAGTAAATTCTCAGTTCGTTGTCCATGAATGAAATATTTATAAAAAAGTAGTTACAAGTTTGATTATTCCACAAAGATAATCATATTATTCCAAAACACAATTCTTAAAAATCAAAACAACAGAAATGACACGGAAAATACAGTCCAAAAGTGTGGTATTGGAGGGAGAATGCGGATTTTTTTGGAAATTGTGGGGGAATTATCACAAAAAATCAATCGCAAATAACTACCTTTGCACAAGTACTAAACTTCAAGCACTATTTTAAGCGAAGACATGATCGACATTAAGCAATCAATGAGAGAAATTCTCGCAGCTGAAAGCCGCGCGATAGAAAATATTCCCGTAACTGACGGCTACGAAGATGCTATCAAATTGATAGTGGAGGCCAAAAACAATGGTGGTAAACTCGTGACTTCTGGAATGGGCAAATGTGGGCAAATTGCCGAAAACATTGCCACCACATTCTGCTCAACCGGTATTCCTGCCGTGTTTCTTCACCCCAGCGAGGCGCAACATGGCGACCTTGGCATTCTTCAGCCACACGATGTGATGCTGCTGCTCTCCAACTCTGGCAAGACCAACGAAATCGTGGCACTGGTGCAGCTCGCAAAGGACCTCTATCCCGAACTGCGCTTCATCGTGATCACTGGCAATGCCGACAGTCCTCTCGCTAAAGTTAGCGATATTTGTCTGCCTACAAGCGGCGCACCCGAAGTATGTCCGTTAGGACTTACTCCCACCACCTCCACCACAATGATGACCGTGATGGGCGATGTGCTCGTGGTGAACACCATGAAGGTGACTCAATTCTCGCGCCAGCAATACGCCCTTCGTCACCACGGAGGCTACCTCGGCGAGAAGAGCCGCCAATAGAGCCGATGCTCTGTGCACCAGTGCCGACAGACGACAACTGTAAACAAAAAACACATCTATGCGTAAAATTATTGCAATCGGAGAGTCAGTTCTCGACACCCTTTATCGCAATGGCCAGCCCATTAAGGCGATGGTGGGTGGACGCATTGCCAATGCCACAGCGTCACTGGGCATGACAGGCGTGCCTGTCACATTTTGTAGCGAATGTTGCACCGACAGTGTGGGCGACATCATCGTGGATTTCTTCAATCGCCATCAGGTAGCCACCACTTCTATCGACCGCTACACAGATGGCTCTACCCAGCTTTCCGCCATCTTCCTCGGCGAAGATGGAAACGATAAGATTGTGAACTATGGGGTATATCCTGATGCCGACCGCTTCGATGTGGTGTGGCCTCGCATCGACGAGGGCGACATCGTGCTGTTTGGTTCGCTTTATTCCATCGCACAGCCACAGCGTGAGCGTGTGTACGAACTGCTGTCGTACGCCGCAGAGCGCAAGGCGGTGATGGTGTATTTGCCGGGATTCCAGCACGGCATCAACTTCCGCATCACACGCGTGCTCACCGCCATTCTTGAAAACCTCGAACTGTCGAGCATCGTGGTGGCGCACGAGCGTGATTTGGCTGATATTTTCCCCGGCGAAAGTGCCGAAAAGGCGTATCACAATCATTTTGAATACTATTGCCCATGCTTTATTCACATCGGTGCCGATGGCGGAGTCGATGCTTTCGTGGGAAAAGAGCATTGGCAATTCCGTTGCCCTACCCCACAGAACCTTAACTGGCTTGGGTGGCAGTCGGGCTTTACCGCTGGCGTGATTTGCGCACTGCTTTCGGAGGGCATCACCGCCGAACAAATGCGCACTATCGACCACGACACGATGCAGAAAATCGTGAACACTGCTTTCTTGCTTGCCGACAACGCTTCGGGCGAAACCAACTGCATCGACGCGAAAATGGCATTAAAAATGCAACAAGCTATCAACGAAGCAACAACTGACGAATAATTACTGATATGGACCAACTGCTTATCGACGTTTCAACACCTGCGTTCCAGACCGACATCACTGCGCTCACCACAGCACTTGAGGCTTCTGGAAAAGAACCCGATTTCACCTCGCTCAACACGCAGCAGCGGCAAGACATGACTGTGTGGTGGGTGCGCCAACTCATGTGTCAAGGACACGACAGCGAAGCGGCAACGTGTATCGACAATGCGGTGTTTGACGACGGTGTGGACGAATGGCCTCGCCTCTACCACAGTTGGCTGTGGCTGGTGAGAATGACCATTTTCATCAAAAGCGACGACTATATTTTGGCATTGGGTTCGGCAGAAAATGCCTTGAATGTGATGGTGGAGGTGACCAACAAGCGCCACGAGGATTTCCTCGCCATTCTGGCATCGCTGCTCTATAACCTTGCCATTGTGCACAGCCAAACCGACGACAATAGTCGCGCCGTGAAGGAGTTGACCAAGGCGCAAAAACTCCTGGAGCGTCTGGTGAAGCGCAACAACACCCGATTCTCGGCAATGTTGCTGCACGCGGTGGAGGCTTCCACAAGCATCTACAAAAACCGCACTAACCAGATGAATATCCTTGCCCACTATCAGCAGACCACGGAACTATACACCGCCATGCTTAATGAGGGCGGCGAGGAAAAAACGAAGGAAGCGCTTGAAAACCTGATTGAATCGCTTAAGAATGAGGGCGATTTGCTTCTGAAGATGGGTAATGCGCGCGGAGCAGTGAAATTCTACACCAAGTGTTTGCGCTACCAAAAGAAACTCAGCAACACCATGGGCGAACGCGAACTCACGCTGTCGATTGCCTTGGCGAAGGCACTTCTCCGCCTTGTGAATCGCCGAGCAGCCGCCGAGCAGCTCCTCAACTCGCTCCTCCCTCTCGCTCAACGCTTGCAAGCCACAAAAGAAATTACCGAAATCGAACAACTCCTCAACAACCGCAACAAAAACCACAACATCATGACCATGCTCAAAGGCATCAGTTGATTCGGGGAAGTCAACGAGTCAACAGGTCAACGAGGCTGCGGGGCAATAAGTCGAAATTTCGAAATATCGAAAATTCGAAAACTCGATATTTCGAAGACGCGATTTGCGCTATTTTACACTTTTAAGTCGGAACTTTTGTTGAATTTTGCATTTTTAAGTCGGAACTTTTGTAAAAAATCACACTTTTCAGGCGGAACTTTTGTTGAATTTTACATTTTTAAGGCGGAACTTTTGTAAAAAATCACACTTTTCAGGCGGAACTTTTGGTTTGATGGGTATATTTTCATATATTTGCCAATAGAAAATATGTGGTAAAGTAATGGAAAGGATTCAAATTAATCAACTGATAGAGTGGAAGAACCGTAAGAATAGAAAGCCTCTTATTCTGCGTGGTGCAAGGCAGGTGGGCAAAACTTGGCTTATGAAAGAGTTTGCCCGACAGTGCTATGCCGACTTTATTTACCTGAACTTTGAAGACGATGAACCTATGAAGTCGCTTTTTGTTCAGGATTTTGATATGGATCGAATCTGTCAGACCATCGAGATTTACACTGGTAAGCAATTATTGCCATCTACGGTGCTTCTGCTTGATGAAATTCAGGAGGCACCTCGTGGGGTGACTTCGCTCAAATATTTTTGTGAAAAGCGACGCGAGCTTCATGTGATTGCTGCTGGTTCGCTTTTAGGTATCGCAAGCAATAAAAACGATTCGTTTCCTGTTGGCAAGGTTGATTTTATTGATGTGGGGCCACTGTCTTTTCTTGAATTTTTGATGGCAGAGGGTCAGAACTCCCTCGCTAAATGTATCGAACAGCAACAGTGGACGCTATTGGAGTCGCTATCCGAACGCCTTCGCGATTATCTACTGAAATACTATTATGTGGGTGGTATGCCCGAACCGGTTCAAACTTATATCGACACTCACGACTATGCCGAGGTGCGCCGTGTGCAAAATGCCATTCTCGACACCTACGACAATGATTTTTCAAAGCACGCTCCTGCCGCTGAAGTGCCACGCATACGCATGGTGTGGAATTCCATACGAGGGCAACTTGCTCGCGAAAATAAGAAATTCATTTTCGCCACACTAAAACAGGGCGCAAGGGCGCGTGAATTTGAACTTGCCATTGAGTGGCTTCGTGATGCCGGGCTTGTGCATAAGGTGAACCGTACTAAAAAAGGATTGCTCCCACTTTCGGCTTATGAGGATTTCTCTGCCTTTAAATTGTTTATGCTCGATATTGGTTTGATGGTGGCAATGAGTAAGTTGTCGCCACAAGTGCTGATTGAGGGCAATTCCCTGTTTCTTGATGCAAAAGGTGCTTTTGCTGAGCAGTATGTGCTTCAGCAGTTCAAAACCTGTGGGCGTGAAATGGATGTGTATTATTGGTCGGCGGATAATTCTTCTGGCGAAATTGATTTTCTTGTTCAGGCCAACGATAAGATTATACCAGTGGAAGTGAAAGCCGAAGAAAATTTGCGTGCTAAAAGTTTACGCTCATTTGTGAGCGCTAACCCTGGTTTGCATGGTGTTCGGCTGTCGATGTCGGCATATCGTGAGCAAGATTGGATGACCAACTATCCTCTCTATGCCGCGTCGTGTGTAGTTGATAATTAATTTTTTAAATATTTTGGATGATGATGAAGATGGTTTTTTGGGCTTTGGCTGCTTGGTTTGCGGTTTCGGCTGCTGCTGCGGTGCATGTGAGCCCTACGAATGAGAAGATTCAATACACTGGTCGTGTGAATTTCAGTAATCCGGAGTGTGTGCGCTTTGTGTACCCCGGTGTGCAGATTGCCGCCAATTTTGAGGGTACGGGGCTGGCGATGAAGGCGAAGCCCGGCAGTGGCTATTTTGTGGTGGCTGTGGATAATTTGCCTGTACGCAAAATCTATTTCTCCCCCGCCGACTCGGTGATTACCCTTGCGAGCGGTCTGCCCACCGCTCTGCCCCACACCGTGCGCGTTTACCTCTGCTACGAGGGCTATGCCCAGCGTCCCGAATTTCGTGGCTTCATTCTGGAGGGCGACACTAAATTGGTGGCACCACCCAAGCGACCCAAGCATCGCATCGAGTTTGTGGGCAATTCCATCACTTGTGGCTATGGCAATGAGAGTTTGAACTGCAAATGCGGTTTTGCCGACTCCACCGAAAACCACTATCTCACCTACGCTTCGCTGCTGTGCCGTATGCTCGACGCCGAGGAACACTGCACGGCTCGTTCGGGCATAGGCGTGTATCGCAACTACAACGGCAAGCGCGGCGGCGATGCCGACAATATGAGCAAATGGTACGACTACACTTGCTTCGACGATGCTTCGCAACTCTGGGACCACAGCAAGTTCCGCCCCGAAGTGATTTGTGTGAACCTCGGCACCAACGACTTGAGCACCAAGAATCACGACATCAACCTCTACAAGAAGGCGTATCGCAAATTTATCCTGCATTTGCATGAGGTGCAGCCACAAGCCAAGATTGTGATGCTTACTGGTCCGATGCTGTGGGGTGAATACCTGAAGGAGCAAATCCGTGTGCTCGATGAACTGCAAAAGGAGTTCACCGAACAAGGTCTTGCCACCTACCGCTTCGATATGACCCTACAAGACGGCACCTTCGGCTACGGCGGCAGTTGGCACCCATCGGTACGCCAACACGAAATCATGGCTGGCGAATTGCTACCTTTGCTCAGCCACCTGCTGAAGGAATAGTTTTTTTTTAGAAGTTAAGAAGTTAAAGAAGTTAAGGAGTTAAGACGATTGCTCCGAGTTCTCCGAGTGCTCTGAGTTCTCTGAGTGCTCTGATTGCTCTGAGTTCTCCGAGTGCTCACCCCACACGCCTCGGAGAAAAAATATACAAAAAATTACATTTTTTTCTTGCACGTTTTGCCACAGCGGTGTGCAATGTTTTGCACACATTTCACGATAGTGTGGCAAAACGTGCATTTTTTTCAAAAAACCGATACAATTATTTTCTAATTTGTTTATATTTGCAACGATGCGCTACGGCGTGTGGAACATTTAGACAATAATTAACATATTACGATTTATGAGTGAAAGAGAAAATATTCAGCAAGTGGCGAGCCGGCTTGTGGGCTTGCGCGATGCGCTTGAACTCACGCCCGAACAGGTGGCAGAGGCTTGTGGAATAGAAGTGGAAACTTATCGCAATTACGAAAGCGGTGATTTCGACATTCCCATTAGTTTTATTCAAAATCTCGCTTCCATTTATGGTGTGCAGGTGCCTGAATTGCTGTTCGGCACATCGCCACGCATGAGTTCTTACTATGTGACCCGCGCAGGTAAGGGACCGCGCGTGGAGCGTTCGAAGGCTTACAGTTACGAATCGCTTGCCGAAGGATTCACCGACCGCATCATGCACCCGTTTTTGGTGACGCTGGAACCTAACGACAATGCCATCGCCAAACCCAACACACACTCTGGTCAGGAGTTCAACTATGTGCTTTCGGGCAGAGAAGAACTGCACATCGGCGGCAAAACGCTGGTGCTTAATCCCGGCGACAGCGTTACTTTCAACGCCCAGCTCCCCCACTACATGCAAGCGCTCGATGGGAAACCCCTCGTGTTCCTGTCGCTTATCGCAAGCGAGTAACATATAAACACACGGTGATGCTCCAATCTGCAATGAGGCTGTGATGGAAATGCGATAACGTCATAACGTAGGGACATGCCTTTGGCATGTTTCAACCGCCACTTCCTACAGCATCCATTGCCAACATGCCAAGGCATGTCCCTACGCTATGGTGGAGCCGCTTTTAGCACATTTCGGAGTGTTCACCCAAATTACACAACATCACACAAACGCTTTTTTTAGATTATTATGTTAGAACGATTTTTAGATAAAGTGGATTTCGAGTCGTACGACGACTTTATGCAGAATTTCCACATCAAAGATTTACCGGGATTCAATTTCGCCTACGATGTGGTGGACGAATGGGCGCGCATTGAGCCCGACCGCAAAGCCCTGCTTTGGACCAACGAGGCTGGCGATGTTAAGCAGTTCACGTTTGCCGACATCAAGCGCGAGAGCGACAAGACCGCGGCATATTTCCAGCAGTTGGGCATAGGCCGTGGCGATATGGTGATGCTGATTATGAAGCGTCGCTACCAATTCTGGTTTGCCATCACTGCACTCCATAAACTCGGTGCTGTGGCTATCCCTGCCACTCACTTGCTCACCGACGAGGACATCGTCTATCGTTGCCAGTCGGCTTCTATCCGTGCCATCGTGGCTGTGGGCGACGATGTGGTGCTCGACCATATTATAAAGGCTGCCCCCGACTGTCCATCGGTGAAAAACTATATCTCCATCGGTCCGAAAGTGCCAGAGGGCTGGTGCGACTTCAACGCCGGCATCGAGAGTGCACCGCCATTCGTTCGCCCAGAGGTGGTGAACGAACCAGGCGACATCTCGCTCATGTACTTCACCAGCGGCACCAGCGGCGAGCCTAAAATGGTGGCTCACGATTTCCGCTATCCGCTGGGGCATATCATCACGGCAAAGTATTGGCACAACCTCGACGAGAACAGTCTGCACTTCACCCTTGCCGACACCGGTTGGGGCAAGGCTGTGTGGGGCAAATACTATGGTCAATGGATTGTGGGCGCCAACGTGTTTGTTTACGACTTCGAGAAGTTCCACCCAGTGGATGTGCTGGAGATGATTCACAAGTTCCATATCACCTCGTTTTGCGCACCTCCCACCGTGTATCGCTTCCTTATCCGTGAAGATGTGAAGAAATACGATATTTCATCGCTCAAATATTGCACCAACGCAGGCGAAGCGCTCAACCCTAACGTGTTTGAACGCTGGTATGAACTTACCGGCATCAAACTCCACGAGGCGTTCGGACAGACCGAAACCACCGCCACCGTGGGCACCTATCCATGGATTGAGCCACGTCCGGGTTCAATGGGCAAGCCAAATCCTGGCTACGACATCGACCTCATCACCGCCGATGGACAGGTGGCTGAAGACGGTCAGCAGGGCGAAATCATCATACGCACCCACGGTCGCCGCCCCGAAGGACTGTTCCTCGGCTACTACCGCGACCCAGAACTCACCCACAAGAATTTCCACGACGGCATTTACCACACTGGCGACATCGCTTGGCGTGACGAAGACGGCTACTATTGGTTTGTGGGCCGCAAAGACGATGTGATCAAGTCGTCGGGCTATCGCATTGGTCCATTCGAAGTGGAAAATGCGCTGATGAAGCACGAGGCTGTGGTGGAGTGCGCCGTGACTGGCGTGCCCGACGAGGTGCGTGGTATGGCAGTGAAAGCCACCGTGGTGCTCAGCAAGGAATTTGCCGACACCCCAGGCATTGAATACGATGTGGAATACCGTGGCAAAGAGGTGCCAGCGCTGGTGAAGGACATTCAAGACTTTGTGAAGCGCACCACCGCCCCCTACAAATACCCTCGCGTGATTCAATTCGTGCACGAACTCCCCAAAACCATCAGCGGCAAAATCCGCCGAGTGGAAATCCGCCAAAAGGACGGGGAAAGAAGTTAGGGAGTCAACGAGTCAACAGGTTTTTTTGTCTGACGAGTCGGACTGGTCTGACAAGTCCGACAGGCGATGGTGTCGTCTTAACTTCTTTAACTCCTTAACTCCTTAACTTCTTCACTTCTGAATCGTAATTTCTCGGTTGTGCAACGTGTTGCATTGCTTTTTTTGCGTTTTGTTGGGTGTTTATAGGGTGGAATATCTGAAAATATATTAAATTTGTAACATAATTTTTATAATTTGAAGATATTCTGCGGAATATGGATACATTAATCAACGTATTTTCTCTTTTGGGTTCGCTCGCCCTGTTCCTTTACGGAATGAAAATTATGAGCGAGGGACTTGAAAAATTCGCCGGTGAACGCTTGCGCGCTATTTTGGCTGCTATGACCAAAAATCGTGTGATGGGTGTTTTTACCGGTATTTTTATTACTGCGCTTATCCAGTCGTCGTCGGCCACTACTGTGATGGTGGTGTCGTTCGTTAATGCTGGATTGATGTCGCTCACCCAGTCAATCGGTGTGATTATGGGTGCCAACATCGGTACCACGGTCACAGCATGGATTATCTCGGCTGTGGGATTCAAGGTGAATATTGCCGCCTTTGCCATTCCAATGCTTGCCATAGGTATGCCGCTCATTTTCTCTGGCAACAGCAAGCGCAAGAGCGTGGGCGAATTTGTGTTTGGCTTCTCATTCCTGTTCATGGGTCTGTCGTTCTTGCAAAACTCTGCCACCGACTTGAATATGGGCGAAATTGTGGCAAATATGCTCGCTACGATGCCTGTTGACTCGTTCGGCACCATTCTGCTCTTTGTGCTGGTGGGTGCAGTGGTCACTATGATTGTGCAAGCCTCAGCCGCCACCATGGCAATTACCTTGATGCTCTTCGATATGCATATTCCGGGCTTCGGCTTCGAGCAGGCAGCCGCTTTGGCGATGGGTCAGAATATCGGTACCACCATCACCGCATTCATGGCTTCGCTCACAGCCAACACACAAGCGCGCCGTGCCGCCCTTGCCCACATGTTCTTCAACGTGTTTGGCGTGGTGGTAGTGCTCTTGATGTTCTACCCCGCATGTGATGCTGTTCGCTGGTTTGTGACCGATGTGATGGGCATTCAGAGCAACGACCTCTTCTTGCTCTCCGCATTCCACACCGCATTCAATGTGTTCAACACTTTGATTCTTATCTGGTTTGTGAAGCAAATTGAGCAACTTGTGTGTAAGGTGCTCCCCGACAAGAATACAGAAGAAAATCAGCCTCGCTTGAAATATATTTCTGCAGGCTTGTTCTCTACCGCCGAACTTTCGCTCCTTGAAGCGCGTAAGGAAGTTGCACTGATGGGTAAGCGATGCATGAGAGCCTTTGAATTTGTGATGAGTATGCACGGCATCTCGAAGGAAGAAGAGTTCAACGCCATCTTCCATAAGGTGGAGAAATACGAGGGCATCACCGACAATATGGAGTATGAGATTGCGCACTACCTCCAGAAGGTGAGCGAAGGCCGCCTTTCCGATGAGTCGAAGCGCCAAATTCAGCGTATGCTCCGTGAGGTTGACGACCTTGAGAGTATCGGCGACTGCTGTTACAACTTGGCTCGCACGCTCTCGCGCAAGCGCACCAAGTGTAAGGCTCACTTTACCGACGAGCAGAGCATCCACATCTCCGAAATGGAGAAACTGGTGCTCGCATCGCTGGAGCAGATGGTGACCACGCTGCAGAAGCCTGAAGGCGAGGGACACGACATCTCGGCAAGTTATGAAATAGAGAGTGAAATCAACAGTCTGCGCACCAGCCTGCGCGACAACAACCTGATTCAAATCAGTGCTGGCGCATACGACTACGACCTCGGCGCTTTCTATATCGACCTTGTGAACGGTATGGAAAAACTCGGCGACCACGTGCTCAATGTGGTGCAAGCCAAGGCACGCCAGAAAGTGTAATTTCTTACAACAAAATACAGCGGCAGGGCATCAACCATTGGGGGTGGTGCCCTGCTTGATTTTTTATGCAGATTATTTTCGGAATTTGCAAAAATATTGATTAACTTTGTGCGCTATCCTCAAGTATGATTTCGGGGACTGTAGGGCTGTTGCCGCTCGATTGCAACAATAGCACAAATAACAGGAACACAGAATTTTAAACAAACTATATCAACTAATCAAACATTTGGTGTTATGAAACAACTATTTTCTTTATTCATTTTAGCGATTTTCGCCGCAGCCACATCCTTCGCGGCAGAAGTGGAACTCAAGTCGTTTAAAGCGGTAAGTGGCGATGCCGACGACTACATTAGCTATGTGGCAGAGCAAGGAAAATCGGCAACTCCTCCTGCTGTGTATAGCGGAGTGATTCGCGTTTACCAAAATGGTGGTCTATTTACCGTCAATGCTAAGAATGGTGCAAAAATCACGCAGATTATTTTAGGATCATCGATGGCAACATCTGTCACTTATAGCGTGGATGGAGCTGCCGAATCGGCTGCTCAGGCTATCAAGGAAAATGCGAAACTTACTGTAGACGAATTGTCGGCTAACAGCATTCGTTTTACTTGTAAGGGAACAAGCAAGAGTGCGCGCCTTTATGTTAACTACCTTAAAGTAGCTTATGAAACTCCTGGTGGCACAAAGGTGGTTACCTCTATCGCCATTACTGGCACCCCTGCAAAAACAGAGTATTACACTGGCGACAAGTTTAATCCTGAAGGCTTGGTGGTGACTGCCACTTTTGACGACAATACCACAGAAGCGGTAACTCCAAACTGGGAGTTCACTCCAGCCACATTCACAGAGGTGGGAAATATTTCTGTTGCTGTTAAGGCCACTTATGGAGGTAAGACTGCAGAAACCACCTGCCCTGTAACTGTTAAAACCATTGCCAACACTAAGGAAACTGCCTACACTGTGGAGCAGGTAATTGCTTTGATTGATGCTGGCGTGGGACTCTCTACCCCTGTGTATGTGAAGGGTGTGGTTAGCAAAATCGTAACTCCATACTCTGCGCAGTATAAAAACATCTCATTCAACGTGTCGGACGATGGCGCAGTAAATTCTCCACAATTTCAGTTCTTCCGCAATCAGAAAGATGCTAAAAGCGGTTATACCGAAGATCCAAATATTTTGGTGGGAGCCTCTGTTATCGGTTATGGCACACTCACAAAGTATAACACAACTTACGAATTTAAAGCAGGTAACTACCTCGTAGAATACATCGCTCCAACACTCGCTGGCGACATCAATGGCGACGGCGTGGTGAACACTTCAGACGTAACAGCCCTCGTCAATGCAGTTTTGGGTGATGGCGACGTGACTTTGGAAATAGGCGACCTCAACGACGACGGTGTGCTCGACGTGACCGACGCCACCATGCTCATCTACCTCCTCGGCGAAGAAAACTAAAACCTCCCCCACCACCCTCCCCCACGAGGGTGCCACCCAAAAATAAAAATCCGCACCTATTTCACATTTGACTGACGAAATAGGTGCGGCTCTTATATTTGTACCATCAACACGCTATAGCGTAAGAAACAGCGTATTCCTCCTCGTTCCAAAATTTTGCCTAATCCCAAATTTGTATATGAATTTTGGGATTATAATCCTAAAAATATATATGAAATTTGGGATTAGCGTGTTTTTCGTTCAGTGGAAAACCCCTGGTGATAAAATGATTTCTTGGTAAAAACCGCATCAAATTACTCAAAACGATAACCAACATTTGGATTGAATCACATTTTTCTTGTTGAATCGGTTGAATCTGTGTGAGTTGTGGTTTTTGTGATGCACCAGGCGAAGCCTTTGGCTTTGCGGAGTTCGCTGTCGGTGAAGTGGTCGCCTTCGTGCCATTGCAGGTGGCAGTGGTCCTCCCCCACCTCGGCTATGTGGCGCTGGTGCTGACGGCGGCAGATGTTGCCCACCAGTTTGAACGGCATTTTGTTGGTTTTCTCCTCCTTTTTGCCCAGACTCATATAGATGTATTTCGCCTTCGACGGGTGGGCTTCGTAGTATTCTTCCCACCCCTGCATCCACAGCGAGGGTGAACACGCAGCCACGGCATCGAAAATGGGCGTTTTGGTGGTCGTCCAGAGGGCGAAAAGTCCTCCGAGCGAGTAACCGCCCACCACGAGTGGCAAATGGGCGTGGCGCGCCTTTATGGCGGCGATAAGCGAATTTTCAATGTGAGCGAGCAACTCCCCCACCCTATCTTTCCACAATTCTGCTTCCTCCACCTTGAAAGTGAACATCGCGAATCCCTTGCCTGCCTCTTGCTCGATAAGGGCACATTCGTGAAGCAGAAGCCGTCGCTCAAAGGAGCACAGCGGCTTCACGAGCACACATTGTGGCTCGCTATCGGTGGTGATGATATGGCAAGTGCGTTTGCCTATGTCGATGATTTCCTCTCTCATTTGCAGGATTTGTGCGTCATGATGTCGAGCACCATACGGTCGGTCTCGTTCATGCCGCTTGCGCCAATGCGTGTGAGGTTGCGTATGCAGTGGTCCACATCGTCCTCAATCAAGCCTTCGGCGTTGGTGGCGTGGCGGTTTTGGATAGCCAGCATAGCCGAGAGCACCGCTGTGGATACACCGCTGGTCACCTTCAGCGCGCAAGCCGGTTTCGCACCGTCGCACACCATGCCGGCGAGGTTGGCTATCATATTCTTCACCGAGTAAGCCACCTGCTTGTAGCCGCCGCCCATCAAGTAGGTGATGCCGCAAGCCGATCCGGTGGAAGCCACCACGCAGCCGCAGAGCGCCGACAGTTTGCCGAGCGATTGCTTGATGTAGATGGCGGTGAGGTGCGAGAGGATGAGTGCACGCGTGAGTTCCTCGTCGGTGTTGTGGTTTTCTTCGGCAAACACCACCACAGGCATCGTGCATGATATGCCTTGGTTGCCGGATCCAGAATTGCTCATCACGGGAATGGATGCGCCAGCCATGCGGGCATCGCAGGCCGATGAGGTGGCAGAGAGAATGTGGCTGAAGATGCTGTCGCCCATGATGCCCTTGCCGAGCGGACGCGACAGCGTTTTGCCCAACGAGTGGCCGTAGTTGCCCTTCAGGGCTTCGCGCGAGGCGTTCTCATTCAGTCGGCGCGCCTCTTTGATAAACTCTATTTCTTCGAGAGGCGTGGTGGTGGCGAAGTCGAACACACGGCGCAGCGTGAGTTCACACTCTTCGTCGTCTTTCGTGGGTGCCTCTTCGGTTTGATGCTTTTTTAGAGGTTGATTCAGAAGCACTTCGCCGTCTTTCTCGATGCGAATGAAGTGCGTATGGTCGCGAGCGATGATGGCTGTGGCGCGGTGGCCGGCATCGTCGGTCGCTGTCACCTCGATATATAATTTTTCGTCAATACCGTCTTTCAGATGTATGCAAATGCGCTGTTCCTCCACATATTGCTTGCCCTGAGCCACTTCGGCTTCGGTCACATCGCGCAGCACCTCCAAGCCGTATTCGCTTTTGCCCACAAGCGCACCCAGCGCAATGGCAATAGGAAGTCCCACCATGCGAGTGCCGGGAATGCCCACGCCCATGGCGTTTTTCAGAATGTTGGCACTCAGATACGCCTCGATGTGGGTAGGTGTGCAACCCAGCGTCTCGGTGGCCTTAGCCACACACAGCGACACCGCCATAGGTTCCGTACAACCGATAGCAGGCACCACTTCACGCTTCATCAGCTCAATAATTCTCTTTCTCTTCTTTTGGTTAATCATACACGAAGGTTTTATAAACCCAAGCACGGCCTAATGACCGATTTGGGTTAAATAGCATTACACCCACAAAGATACAAATAAAAACAAACAATTCACCCCACCCACCCCCAAATATCCACCACTAACCACCGAAAATCCAGGTTCAGTGGAAAATTCCTGGGGATAGATTATGCATTGTTGCCGAATCGTGAATGGAATCAAAAACAA